>Ga0116148_1003681_pt1 | contig 13969 bp, 25 predicted proteins | sample AD_UKC055_MetaG_FD_89786 | JGI IMG/M metagenome (GOLD analysis project Ga0116148, IMG submission 89786) | Active sludge microbial communities of municipal wastewater-treating anaerobic digesters from USA - AD_UKC055_MetaG | ecosystem: Engineered > Bioreactor > Anaerobic > Digestate | place: USA... | reverse complement strand
GGAGTTCGACGGAGGCGTGGGCGGCGGCGTGGGCAGCGGCAGCGGCGAGGGAGGCGGCGGCGACGTGGGCGGTGAAGGCGGCGTGGGCGGTGAAGGCGGCAGCGGTGAGGGTGGCGAAGGTATCGGAGTGGGCGGTGGCGGAGGCGGCGGCGTGGGCGGCGGCGGCGTGTGCGGTGAGGGAGGCGAAGGTGGCGGCGGCGAGGGAGGCGGCGTGGGCGGCGGCGGCGACGGCGGAATATGAACAACAAATAAAAGACTTGCAGAGTCTATTAACAGTGGGATGCCCGTCGGAAAGGAGTAAGGCATGAAGCCAGAAATAATTAAAGAAATCAGGCTTATTTATCCACAGTGGCCCTTAGAACAGGTGACTGGCAACCTTATATCAATGAAAAAACTATGCTTGATCTATTAATGAAAGGGCATACTTTTCAAAAAGGAGGGGGGCGACAATAAGATTAGTTTTGTTATTTGAATATGCTAATGACCCTCTTGAGTTTACATGCTCTATTTCTGATATTTTCAAAAATGTAATGCCTAATGATTGGGAGTTGAAATGCCTGTGGTTCTTTTGTGAACGACACAATTTTATTGCTGGAGAATTTTCAGATAAATGAATTTAACTTATACCATAGCCACTGAAGAAATGGCGCCTTTGGCAGAAAGAACATTGGCGACATTCCCAAAGGATACGTTGGTTTTTCATAAATTGATCTCGAAATACCAGCACTCCAAGTATATGTTTTTTCTGCTTTCAGAACTGGCAGAACAGTATCCACAAGCGGAAGTGTTTCAATACGCAGACAGTGATATCTTCATGCGTGGTGGTGACATTTTCGACCGTGATCTTAATTGCATTTGGATGCTCGACGAAGCAGAGTACCGACGTAACGGCAACTGGGCAGATCAATTCAAAGAAAAAATAGAAGAGCATACAGGCGAAGCCGTGAATTGGACTAGGCATTGGTGGAATCCAGGTGTGTCAATAATCCCAAGACAATTCGCTAAGTATTTCGTAATGCCGCCTTGGGATGTCAATACACATTTATGGAATACACGAAGTGGCAAAGACATTGTAAAGAATATGCCATATATTAATTGGCTTATTGCTAAGCATGGCTTGCCTATTCGTGATCTCACACCTTATTGGAATTGCATGGATCCTTTACGCTCGCCATTCGCAAAGGAGGCAAATTACTGGCATTTAACGCAGAACGAGCATTTCAACGCTTATGCGAAATTGAACATATTGAAACGTTTGGAGATGCCTTGGCAGCCCAAAGCTTGTTTAGTTACTGTAGTTATTGGTGAAGCTTTTGAGGAACTTGCAAAATACACCTTGCCTTTAATGGAAGAAGCAGCGAGGCGTTGGAATATGGATTTCAAAGTCGTAAGGAGAAATAAAAGATACCCTTCACCATCATTTTGTAAACTCGAATATCCAAAGGATTATGATGTTTATGTATTTGCAGATTGCGACATGATGATCTTACCAGAATGCCCTAATCCTATAGATTATGTGCCACAAGGTAAATTTGGGGCATTCAATAGCCTAACCCTTGATTACATGCGAGCAGAGACAGCAAGTTGGAGAACTTCATTCAAAGAGTGGTCAGATCGTGCCGGGTATGCCATTCCTGAAAGTATGCCTTACTATATCAACGGTGGCTTTTTCGTTTGCTGGAAAGAGTGCAAGCACATTCTGAATGTGCCTCCAATTGATCTCGACGGGTACTTCGAGCAGCACGGTTTGAATCATAATCTTTGGCGTGACGATGTTTATTTCGAAATGGATCGCAAATGGAACTGGGGTCACTTGCATATCAATGACAACACTGAAGGTGCTTATATAGTACATCTCAATGGTGTACCTTTGGATCAACGTATAGACTATTTTAGAAAGGTAATGAAAAATGACTGAAGCACGTGCGTACTTGGCGAAGATGATGGCTAATTGCACTGTACCGGAAGTATCAATTGCCATCAATTGCAGGGCAGATCAACTTTACAGTTGGTTACGAGGCAAGCATAAAATCTACACAAAACATGCCAGAAGTCTTGCCAGATATTTCAATGTCGGCCCTGAGAATTTCCTCGATGAGTGGTATGAACTTGACCCGGCAGACACTTCTTTTGGCACTGAACTACGGCGTGAACGTTTGAGAATGGGGATGTCCCTTAGGGAGATGGCTTACCGCATTGGCTATGCCGACAAAACAATATGTAATTGGGAACACAATCAGATCAAAGAGAAAAAGCAAGAATATGTGTGGACACTTGTGCAACTGGTTAAAAAAGATTTGCCAGAGGTATTTTAAATGATCCAATTTGAAAGTAGATTGAAAGCATTAAGTCCAACTTCATTGAAGTGTTTTGAAACGAGTGTTGATACTTTCGTTTGCCGCTATGTCTTGGAGATACCAAGGCCACCGCAAACGAAACCTATGAGCATAGGATCAGCCTTCGATGCCAGAATCAAAGCATATATTGCTCAGAAAATTCTGGGGGTAGAAGACTGGTTTGAGAATCTGTTTGAAGCACAGGTCGAGCCAGCTTTTCGTGATTGGGCATTTGCAGAATCTGAAAATGTATTCAATGATTATGTGAATGCTGGTTGTGCTGATGATCTCATTAGAGAAATAGGTGACTCCATAGCCTTGAGAATGGAATTCGAGCAATTCAAATCCTTGAAATATGAAGATGGTTTTGAAGTCCCATTATATGGAAAACCAGATGCTTATTTCATGCGCCGCGATGGTTTACAAATAGTTATTGACTGGAAAGTTAATGGCTATTGTTCACAAGCTTCTCCTGCTGCTGGGTATGTACGCCTCATTGACAAAGAGGGTTATGATCTCGGTTCACACCGTTATGCTTTTCCTATCCTCTACAAAGGTATATCTTGTGCCACTGGTGAAATACCTTTGCAATGGCGAGATCAGATTAGAATGTATTCTTGGATGCTTGGTGAAGATAATAATGATTGGGTAGCAGGAATAGATCAGCTAGCTTATCGTAATGGTATTCCACGATATGCTATCCACAGGATACGCTTAACAGATGATGATTTGGAATTACGTAAACGTATACGGTTGGCTTGGGAAGCAATTTCCACAGGTCATTATTATTATGACCGCTCACTTGAAGAATCAAATATGCGTATTGAGTTACTAAAAGATAACAGAGTCATGAGAGAATGTTTACTTGACTTTAGAGGATTTCGTTGAAAACCATAAGGAGAATGACATGACTACGTGGCGTGAATTAATATATGAAGAGATGAAAAATCAGAACGAGTCTTGGGCTGATGTTGTAAGCCATACGGAATTTGATCTTGATCGGAAGTTCTATGGTGGCTATGGAATTTCCGAAGGAGAACCTTTTACATTGTGGACGAAAAAGCGTGTGTACTTCCCTGTAGTATATGATGGCATGGAATGGGTAAGTAGTGTGCCTCGATCACCTCGCTCCAAAGAAGTTACACGTCATGTAGGTGGAGAATGATATGACTTATGCCGAATTACAAACAATTCTTGCCAAGCATCCATTCTTGCAGATATTGATTAAAAATATGCCCTTAGAGACATTGCAAATCAAATTTGATGATTTCAAGAATTTCCAAGTCAAAGGGGTTACGAAAATCTACTTTGCAAGTGATCTCATTCAATCGTTTACAATTGATGTAGCATATATTTCTGATCTTTTCAAACGGCATGGCCGCCCACGGTATATTGTACACAAGGAGAAAGGAACCATTACAATTTACCGTTATCGTTCACGCAAATATACGACTTTGCCAAAATTACATGTCTACACCGACCCTGTAACAAAAAAAGAGAGAATATATGAAAATGTGAAACTATTAGGAACAGCAAAAATTACCAAGAAAAACCCAGAAGGAGTTTATTTAAGAGGCTTGTGTGAAACTAAAGATGGCACTAAAATGTGTTTATTTTTTGTACGCTTCATTAATTTCAAAAACCCACAAGATCACCATTTGAAAGCAGCTCGATTTAGCAGAGGACATTGGCACTTCACATGAATATTCAAAGAATACTTGCAGAATCAACAGGAAGCATTTGTCTAATCGGCCCAGGATATCGTTTGTATCTTGTCACGGTGAGATTAGCAATATTGATGAAATAGCAGAATTCACTGAACCAGATACGCATGAATTCAACACGGCTACAGAGGAAAAATTGTGATTTAAAATTGTGTTGTAAAAACCTTTTGAAACTTTTTATATTCTGAGCCTTGCCGATAGGCGGCAAGGCTCAGAATATTCTGAAGAGCAACCATGAAAGCAAAAAGAATCATGAAAATACCTTTAAGCTGGATTATTAACCCACCATCTCTTTATAATGTCACTTAATATCCTCACCGAAATGTTAAAGTCATCTGAGTATGTACCTATACCCATTATAAAGATCAGTAGTGAAGGGTATGCATTATTAGGTGACTTCATAAAATATGCTATCGCCCATAAAATAGGTTTAACTGAAATTAATGTGTCTGTAAAAAAAGAATTAATGTCAGTTTACGATAAAGCAGTTTGTATCTTTAAGAGACTTACACGACCTTGACTTTTGAAATTTTTTGTGCTATACTATTAGTAAGAAAGCAAAGTTTGCCGATAGGCGGCAAACCTCAGAAAATTCTGGAGAGTAACCATGTTAATTGAATTAAACACTATCGTAAATCCAGCCACACAGATTAATATTAAAGAACATGAATATTTAGCAACAATATTAAAAAATGGAACTTACATGCCTTTTGAGGTAGTCCAGCTAAATAGTGGATACTATGCTTTACTTTGTGGCTTTGAAATACATGCTGTGGCTCATAGTTTAAGATTAAAATACGTTGAAGCTAATATTCATCTTATTGATTATAAGGCAAGCAAGCTCAATTATAGAAGACCTTGACTTTTGAAATTTTTTGTGCTATACTATTGATTAGAAAATTGATTGGCAGCAAACCTCAAAAAATTCTGGAGCAAAAGAATGAGTCAAACATTATTCACAAGCAAAAAAGATGAATGGGAAACACCGCAAGAACTTTTCGAGCAATTGCATCAGAAATTTCTGTTCACATTAGACCCGTGTTGTGATGAGAGCAACGCCAAATGTGAACAGTATTTCACGAAAGAAGATGATGGCCTGATCCAGTCATGGGCAGGCCATCGCGTGTTCATGAACCCGCCTTATGGGCGAAGCATTGGGAAGTGGATGCAAAAAGCCTATGAAGAATTCTTGAACGGGACAACAGTGGTATGTCTCGTACCCGCACGGACAGACACTATTTGGTGGCACGAGTATGCCACAAAAGGGCAGATTATATTTCTGCGTGGACGTCTCAAATTCGGGGGGAGTAAAAACAGTGCGCCTTTTCCAAGTGCCATAGTGGTATTCCAACCTCAGAATATTCTGATACGTTGGGCCATTCGTTACCGTCTCATTAACAACTTTCACAGGAGAATTGTATTATGATAAGAGTTTACGAAGTCACACGTGAATATGGCGGCCCTGAAGAGGGCGGATGGTGGTACGATCATTACACATTATTAGAAGAAACGAGATGGAATTTCCTTTTCGAGAGACTATGCAAAAAGTATAAGGATCACGGTGACGAGTGGGTCATATTTAGTGACCGTGCTTATAGTCGTGGCAGGGGCATTCTTGCTAAGTATCCTTATATTTTCATAAATATTGGAGATGAAAACTGGGAAACTAAGGAGAAACCGCATTATGAATAAGTATATTCAAGAGTTGAAAGAAGAGCTTGACAAAAAGAAGATTTTGTGGTATAATAGTACTAGAAAATTGAGAGAGCAAAGTTTGCTGAAGGCAGCAGGCAAAGCCTCTCAGAATATTCTGGAGGTAGCAGCATGACAAGAAAAGATTACAAGGCATTCGCAGAACATTTGGGCATGGAAAGGAGGTTTATAAGCAGCCCAACAAGGAAAGAAGGCTTCGACCTAGCCGTAAAGGTCATGTGTGGTGTTTTCCAATCAGACAACGGGCGGTTTGACCGTGACCGTTTCCTACGGGAGTATGATAAATGCTCGAAAACTGGACTGGACGATCATTGATCTTCCATGACGGTTACATATGGCTACCTGACGGGAATGTTGAAGTGCATGTAGAAAGAACGGATGTACTTGAGGGTTTTCGTGGTTTAAGTATCTTTGACGGCTTTCCCATAGCATTATTGCCTATTGAAAGGAGAGGTGTGATGCTAGTTGTCAATGAGAATATTCCGTATGCACGAGATGATCTCGTATATCCGTGTTACAGTGATGGCAAGGTAGTAGGTTTCCAAAAGTATGAAAGTAAATATGTAGGAGTGCAACAGTATGGATAAGGCACAAACGTTGGATAAGGCACAAACGTTGGATAAGGCACAAACGTTGGATAAGGCAACTGCACAAAGAATGGCGTTAAACTTGTACGCTGAGTTGAAAACAAGCAAGCCTCGTGACCGTTATAAGAAGCATCTGCGCGAATTGTGCGCAAAGTACAAACAAGTGTATATTGATGCCATGATACAAGAGCATGGTATTGATAAAGTCAGGGCAAAGTGCCCATCATTAGTCAGAAAATTCTGAGCAACCAAGGAGAATGAGAAATGGACATTAATGAAGTAATGAATGAAGATGTAGAAGTAGTAGAAGCAGGGATTGATGTGGATGTTGAGGAAAACCTGTCATACTATGAACTCGATGAGGTGGACTTTTCGGACCAATGGAACATTCGGCGTCCCGACAAGTATGAAGAGCGGGTCGATCGCAAAATGCAAGAATTGTTGACGGATTTGTATATCCGTACACCACTGGAAGTGGCGCAAGTATTGGATGCTGATGAAGTTTTGCGTGGTGTCAAAGGTTTCATCCGCCATCGGGCATTGTGCCGTATCCGAGATGAAAAGCCCGAAATATATAGTGAGTATTTTGAGGGCAAAGTGCCGTACACATTGGTGCTTTGCACGGAAGAGCAGCGTGAACGGCTCATGTTGGATCATGGTTCGGAAGAACTTTTGGATGAGTACGAGCTACTCCTTGCCGTTCAGAAATTTCTGAAGCGTGGCTACACCCAAAAGAAGATCGCCGTGATCTTGTCGCCACTATTTTACCAGTTGGCAGACATCAAAAGCAAACGGGAATATAATACCCGTATTCGCACGTTTCATGAGACGGGGCACTTCGAGAAAGCTTACGAGCTGGGTGAAATTCAGCTGGCGTACTGGCGTCGCCGGATTCAATATTACAAGCGGATCATCGAAGGTGGCCCGCTGTGTATTCAGGCATTCAAGGATTCCGTGGATGGCAAACGCCCACGTATCACGCAGAAACAGGCGGAGCAGATTCAGGAAGCAGTTGGCGATACCCTGAAGATGCAGGAGCTCATCGAAACCAAAGAATCGGAAAAGAACCCTGCCAGTCGTGGCATGGGCCGTGCAAAGCTGGTGCAATACCGGAAGATTTGCCATAGCACTTACATTCAGAAGATTCTGGATGTGATCCTCGGTGAGTTGGCGCAAGAAGCGCTGGAGCCGATTGAAGAGGAATTGATGAAGATTGAAGCGGCTCAGAAGAGTGGAAACTTCTGGGAGAAATTGAACAATGTATAACTCCCTACTATTGTGCCCTCATGATCTATCGTTGGGTACGCGGGAGATTAATGGCAATCTTTGCGAAATATCGAAAGGTAAAATCACATGCGCTTCTGTTCGCATACAGAAAGCATGGGCGCGAAGACTATCTGTTCAATATGGCGTATGCCAATATGATTGGTCAAACGACAAAGCCAGCGGTTCCGTGATATATGAAAACGGGAAAAAGACCGCAGAGATGTTCAAAGCTGCCTGAACCAAGTAGCGGGGTGATTCATGTCACCCCGCTACCACCCTTCTGAAATTAGAGTACCCACAACCTCAGAAAATTCTGATAGGAGAATGAATTATGAATGAATCTCGTAAATTGAATGTATTACCAGAAGAATTGAGCGGGGCCGACTTGAGCGGGGCCAACTTGCGTAAGGCCGACTTGCACGGGGCCGACTTGCACGGGGCCAACTTGTACAAGGCCGACTTGCGCGAGGCCGACTTGCGTAAGGCCAACTTGCGTAAGGCCAACTTGTGTTGGGCCGACTTGCGTAAGGCCAACTTGCGTAAGGCCGACTTGCGCGGGGCCGACTTGCGCTGGGCCAACTTGCGCGAGGCCGACTTGAGCGGGGCCGACTTGCGTTGGGCCAACTTGCACGGGGCCAACTTGCGCGGGGCCAACTTGCGCGGGGCCAACTTGCGCGGGGCCGACTTGACCGGGGCCAACTTGACCGGGGCCGATTTGAGCGTGGCCGACTTGCGTTGGGCCAACTTGACCGAGGCCAACTTGCACGGGGCCAACTTGTGCGAGGTCAACATAGACTTTTCCTGCTGGCCATTATGGTGTGGCTCGCTGGGCGTCAAGGCAGACGCGGGCCTCGCCGCACAACTGGCATATCACTTTTGCTCGCTGGACTGCGCCGCCCCGGAATATGTAGCGGCGCGTAATGCGGTGTTGGATTTTGCAAACAAAATGCGCCGAAACGGTGTGCCGCGTTTACAATAAGAGTGAGAAAATTCTGATAGGAGAATATCTTGACTTTTTGTGTTATAATAGTATTAGAAATTGAGAGAGCAAAGTTTGCTGAAGGCAGCAGGCAAAGCCTCTCAGAAAATTCTGATAGGGAATGAACCATGAATTGGAATGAATCTCGTATATTGAATGTATTACCAGGAAAATGGCTAGACTTGATCGGGGCTGACTTGCGCTGGGCCAACTTGCGCGAGGCCGATTTGCACGGGGCCAACTTGTACATGGCCAACTTGTACGGGGCCAACTTGTACGAGGCCGACTTGCGCGAGGCCAACTTGAGCGGGGCTGACTTGATCGAGGCCGACTTGCGCGGGGCCGACTTGCGCGGGGCCGACTTGCGCGAGGCCAACTTGCGCGGGGCCAACTTGTACCAGGCCGACTTGTACCAGGCTGACTTGTACAAGGCCAACTTGCACAAAGCCGACTTGCGCAGGGCCAACTTGCATGGGGCCAACATAGACTTTTCCTGCTGGCCATTATGGTGTGGCTCGCTGGGGGTAAAGGTAGATAAAAAACTAGCAGCACAGCTCATGTATCATGCTTGCGTATTGGATTGTGACGATCCGGAATATGTTGCGGCGCGGAGTGCTGTCATAGGTTTTGCAAACCAAATGCACCGAAACGACGTGCCGCGTTTACAATAAGAGTGGAACGTCTCAGAATATTCTGATAGGAGAATGAATTATGAATTGGAATGAAGCTCGTGAATTGGATGTGTTACCAGAAGAATGGCTAAACTTGAGCGAGGCGGACCTCTGCGGGGCCGACCTTCACGCGGCCGACCTTCACAGGGCTAACTTGAGCGAGGCCGACCTGAACGGGGCCGACTTGCGCGAGGCCGACTTGCGCGAGGCCGACCTGGGCGGGGCGGACTTGCGCGGGGCGGACTTGCGCGGGGCCAGCTTACGTGGAGCCGACCTGAACGGGGTCGACTTGCGAGGGGCCGACTTGTACGAGGCCGACTTGCGCGAGGCCAACTTGATCTGGGCCGACTTGCGCGAGGCCGACCTGGGCGGGGCCGACTTGTACAGGGCCGACTTGCGCGGGGCCGACTTGCGCGAGGCCGACATAGATTTTTCCTGCTGGCCACTCTGGTGCGGCTCGCTGAACGTAAAGGTAGACAAAAAACTAACGGCACAGCTCATGTATCATGCTTGCGTATTGGATTGTGACGATCCGGAATATGTATCGGCGCGTAATGCGGTGTTAAACTTTGCGAATCAGATGCACCGGGGCGATGTGCCGCGTTTACAATAAGAGTGAGAAAATTCTGATAGGAGACTATCTTGACTTTTAACACGATTTGTGTTATAATAGTATTAGAAAAGTGAGAGAGCAAAACTTGCTGATAAGCAGCAGGCAAACACCTCAGAAAATTCTGATAGGAGAATGAATCATGAATTGGAATGAAGCTCGTAAATTGAATGTATTACCAAAAGAATGGCTAAACTTGTGCGGGGTCGACTTGTGCTGGGCCAACTTGCGCGGGGTCGACTTGCGCGGGGTCGACTTGTACGGGGCCGACTTGCGCTGGGCCACCTTGCGCTGGGCCGACTTGAGCGGGGCCAACTTGTACGAGGCCGACTTGCACAAGGCCGACTTGTACGGGGCCGACTTGCGCGGGGCCAACTTGCGCGGGGCCGACTTGAGCGGGGCCAACTTGTACGAGGCCGACTTGCACAGGGCCGACTTGCGCGAGGCCGACTTGCGCGGGGCGAATCTCGACTTTTCAAATTGGCCGCTCTGGTGTGGTTCGCTTAACGTGAAGGTAGATAAGTGTATTGCCGCACAAATCATGTACCATGCATGTTCATTGGACTGTGATGATCCTGAATATGTTGCGGCGCGGAATGCTGTCATAGGTTTTGCAAACCAAATGCACCGACACGACGTGCCGCGTTTACAATAATAGTGAGAATATTCTGATAGGCCAAAACAAGGAGAATGAATCATGAAAAAATATTATTATGAAAAATATATAAAGATTAATTGGCCAGAATATTCTGAAAGTAAAATGCAGAAACTTCACACTTGGGCATATGGAGTTTATTGCACTGGCTCTTGACTTTTGACGTCTTATAATAGTATTAGAAAATTGAGAGAGAGCAAGGCAGCAGGCAGAGCCTCTCAGAATATTCTGACCCAAAACAAGGAGAATGAATCATGTACAATCTTGCGAAAAAATTAATGCTCATGGATGAGGGATGGAAAGCCCTTGAAGACCATTTACGACGGGATTATTATTTCCGTTATGAAAAGCATGTATATGTACTCACAATACGTATCACACCCATGTATAAGGAACTAATTCTTACGAGAACATATTGTTATATTAGTGGTGACACACTCACAGAAGAAATGTGTAACGCTATTTTGGGTGATGATGATGGGTGGCTATTACGTTATGGGCAGGGCATGTCTTTTGATCCTGCGAAAATTGAGCCTATATCCGAAAGAGAGTATTGGAGTTTTGTGCTATAGTATTAGTCAGGCAAAGCCTCTCAGAATATTCTGATAGGCCAAAACAAGGAGAATGAATCATGGTAGGTTTATCACTAAGTCGTTGTTTAAAAGACATTGCCGCGGGTAAAGTTGCCCGTGAAGACGTGACACGTTTGATCGCGGGAACACGTATGACATTGGCTTCTGTTGAGGAATGCTTTCAGGATTATATGAAGGTTTACTGGTCAGAATATTCTGAAAGCGAAATGCGGGAACTTTATACTTGGGCATTGGGTTTCATGGAACAACCAAGACTCAAGGGTATTGATCCACCGCGTGGTCTTTGGGTTCTTGAGGATGATGAAATTCTCATGGATCTTGATTGTAACACTGCATACGCAGACTGGTTTAACCATGCCGCGAATGCCATGCTGGCAGAAGTCTTGCCTTTGAAAGAAGACTGGAAAGGGCGCCTGTGGGATTATGTGGTATTAAACGGGGACATGTTTGAAATCACCGACGACTTTGATCTCAGGGAGATACTATTATGATTATTGAAGCCATACTCACTGATCCACAAACAGATTGGGCATACGTAAATGGTTGCCTCTCGGCGCAAACAAGGAGAACTCACATATATCCTTATGCTATCGAAGTGATTATTGAGGTACTATCATATTCAATAGTCATTTTGGCATTCTTGAGAACCAGCTACCAAAGGGATTCACGTCATCCCTTGCCAATGATCTATGAAAATTGAAAGGCAACACATGAAAATGAATGTACAATTAATAGGTAAACGTGTGATACAAGGCAACATGCGTGTAATAGCATTAAGCAAAATAAGAAAGGGAAAATGAAAATGATTACATTCAAAGAATGGCTTTCGGAACAGCGGGATTTTGGGCTACATGAGAATGTGGATGAATATCTCGATTGGTTTGTGGTAGCAGGCCGTCATCGGGATTCTGATCTTCTGGAGAATTGTAACTGGCAGGAAATTGAAAAGGCACTTGGTGATGAGCACTGTGCTATTTTCCGTTTCGGCCACTGGGCCGTTGGCTGGACGGAACTAATGCTTTCAGATTTGGGTGAACAGGTCCAGAATATTCTGGAGGCATTGGCTGATTATCCAGTATTCAATGAAGAAGCCTATTCTGAAATGGAAGATGAGGCTGCCTATGAGGGTTGGCTTTCTTATGGTGCGGACGACTGGCTGCCTTATGATTCCGATGATCTTCGGGATGATTGGAAAGATATCGCGTGGGAGTATACGCGGTGGGAACCTTGTTCGGGTGGGTTCACCTATGACGTGGATGACTTTGATCCCGCATTACTTTTTCGTTAGTATAGAAAGTGAGACGAAATCATCGGTAAAGACTGATGGGAAACGTCTCAGAAAATTCTGGCCCGATGGGCCGAAAGGAGAATGTATGAAGATTCATGAAAGTATTACAATGGAACGCGTGGAAGATGCCATTCGGCGTGAAGCTGAATGGTGCGAAAATCCAGGGTTTTGTGTTGCCTGCGGCGCGGACGCGGATGAATGTGAACCCGACGCAGAACGCTATGAGTGTGAGGAATGCGGTAAACATGCGGTCTATGGGCTCATGTACATTGCCATGATGATGATGTAGTTTCCAAGCCCGCTGTCCTTCGGGATGGCGGGCTTGACTTTTGACGTGTTTTATGATATAATATAAGTATAATTGAGAGAGCAAAACTTGCTGATAGGCAGCAGGCGGAGCCTCAGAATATTCTGGCCCATCGGGCCAAACAAGGAGAATGTAGAATGACGAAAATGTGTTTGGCAAGCTCTAGCCTTACTGAGCAGAAACCGGTGCATGTGACGGTATATACATGCGGTCACGCGACAGTCAATCACTTTGTATATGATTGTCGAGTGATTGAATCCGACAATCGGTGCGTGCAGTGTGATGCCGCACCGTGGTTGGATCTGGCGAAATGGCTTGCTCCCCATGCATTAGGCATGGAAGGCGAGTGGGAACTCGCACCTGGTGTGCGCTTGGTGGCCTTTGTAAATTACCATGATGGCCAAGTCTTTGAAGTTAGCCATGATGTCTTACTAGAGGTACCGGCTGGGCGTATGCGACTTGATTATCGTCGTTTTTGATTCTTTTTTCAAGCCCGCTGTCCTTCGGGATGGCGGGCTTGACGTCTTATAATATTAGTATAGAAAGTGAGACGAACACTGTGATACAGCGTCATGGTGAACGTCTCAGAATATTCTGGCCCGATGGGCCGAAAGGAGAATGTATGAGCCATTTCGCAGTGTTGGTTGGAGAGATGATAGAAGAAGATATGAATACTGATTCTCTTCTTGAAGAATTGCGCGTACGTGGTTACGATGCGCGTTTAATCGAGCGCAAGATCATTGGAGCCACCGAAAATCGCTTTTCGGCGGTTCCTCATGGCATGGATGCAGGCATATTTGACATGCCTGTATACGAGGTGGTAATCGCATTTTATTGCGGCTCCGTATTAGTAGAATCTGTACGCCTTCGTGAAGAAACGTACTGGTTTGGAGGATACCACAGCGGATGGGAACGCTGCGACCTGTCACTGTGGCGACCAAAAAAGCCGCCACGGAACCGATATTAAATCGACTTTTGCCCGCTATCTTTTGAGATAGCGGGCTATTTTTTGCCAACCAGATATGAAAGTGATTCATGTGAACGGTTTGTCATGATTTGTGAATTTGGGGTAGGATCCTGCCAACCAAATGTTTGGGTGATTCATGTGAAGGTCTTGTCATGATTTGTGAATTTGGGTAGGGGGCCGGGTCAGAATATTCTGACGCCTGGCGTTAGTGCCCTACTTGCCTATGCAGGTATGCCGGCCGGTAGTGCCCTACTTGCCTATGCAGGTATGCCG
>Ga0116148_1003674_pt1 | contig 13981 bp, 10 predicted proteins | sample AD_UKC055_MetaG_FD_89786 | JGI IMG/M metagenome (GOLD analysis project Ga0116148, IMG submission 89786) | Active sludge microbial communities of municipal wastewater-treating anaerobic digesters from USA - AD_UKC055_MetaG | ecosystem: Engineered > Bioreactor > Anaerobic > Digestate | place: USA... | reverse complement strand
CGCGGCTGACGTCGTCGTCATCGCTCGCGTAGTCGTAGCGGGCGCCGATGCGGACCTCGTCGCGTGCCCATTTCCGGGTGAGCTTGGTTTCTACGACGAAGCTTTTGTGCTCCTTTTCGTTGATTGTAGAGGAGGAGGCGAAGGAGAGACGTCCGTGCCACTGCCCGAAAATATGCCGGATGGTTTCCGTGAGACTGGTCATGCGCCAGTCTGTGGGATCAAAAAAATTGTGGTCGGCGATTTCGGCAGGCGAGTCTTTTGGCCGGGAAACGGTGGTGGTGCTGGTGCCGCGGGATGCGGATGCGACGGCGGTGAGCACCCGGGCGTCGGTGGCCGGGACCTTCAGCCTACCGAAATGTTGGGATTCGAAGATGATGGTGTTGTTTTCCCGGGAGACGAATTTCCCATGCACGCGATCGCCGTTGGTGTACACGAGCACATCTACTCCATCCTCCGCGGGCGCGGCACGCAGGCAGGCGCAGGCCAGGATCACGAGCAGGGGCAGGCACTGGAGGAAGGGGAGACGAAAACACCGCACGCCTGCTACGACGTGTGTCCCTCGAAACTGTTTCAAGAAAACTTCTCTTTTTCGCCTGTTTCAGGGCCGCTTTTTCCCCACGGTGTGCGCCATGCACCACTTTGCCGAAATGACCGGGCCGAATGGCTCTGGCGATCAGTTGGCCGCACTGGAGCGCTGGACGCGCGAGGCCCTCGCGCTTACTGGCGACGCGGTGGTGTTTGTGAACGACCGCGGTTGCACGGACCCTGGCTGCCCGATCTGGGAGGCGACCATCTCGGTGCTGGAGCCCGGGCGCACCCGGACGTGGCGCCTCGTGCACCCGCGCGGGGTTTTTACCAAGATTCTGGTGCGGCAGGCTGTGCTCGCCGCACCAGCGATCGAGGCGTGAGGCGCCCCGACGTGCTCAGGCGTACTGCGGGAGCACCGTCTCGGCGACGGTCGAGTCGAACAGATCTCGGCGGCGGACGCGGTCAAAGGCGTGCATGAGATCGTCGGTGCGCACGCGGGCCCGGCGCTCGCCGGAGTAGTCCTCCACGATGTTGCCGTGGTGCATCATGATGATGCGGTCGGGCAACTGCACGGCCTGCTGCATCGAGTGCGTGACCATGAGCGCGGTGAGCTTTTCTCGGGTGACGATTTCCTTGGTGAGCACGGCGACCTGCGCGGCGCTCTTCGGGTCGAGCGCGGCGGTGTGCTCGTCGAGCAGCAGCAGCTTCGGGCGCAGCCAGGTGGCCATCAGCAACGTGAGCGCCTGCCGCTGGCCGCCGGAGAGTGTGCCGATGGGGTTTTCGAGGCGGTCCTCCAGGCCCATCTTGAGCGAGCGGATGCGGTCGGCGATCTCGTCGCGTGTCTTGTGCGAGAGGGCGAATCCGAGGCCGCGCGGCTGGCCGCGGCGCGTGGCGAGCACGATGTTTTCGGCGATGCTCATCTCGGCGGCGGTGCCGGCGAAGGGGTTTTGAAACACGCGGCCGACGAGCGTGGCGCGGCGGTGCTCGGGCCAGTCGGTGATCGTGTGGCCGTCGAGCTCCAGCGTGCCGGTGTCGGGCAGGAAGGTGCCGGCGACGGCGTTGAGCAGCGTGCTCTTGCCGGAGCCGTTGGTGCCGATGATCGCTGCGAAGCAGCCGTCGGCCAGATCGAGGTCGATGCCGCGCAGGGCGCGGACCTCGTTGGGTGTGCCGGGGAAGAACGTTTTGGTGAGCGAGCGGATCTTAAGCATGGCGGCCTCCGAAAATGCGGCGGCCGAGACGGCCGAACCAGCTGGGCAAAACGAGTGCGGCAAAGACGAACGCCGCGGTCACGAGCTTGAGGTCGTTGGGGTCGAGACCCCAGCGCAGCGCGATGGCGATGAGCAGGCGGAACAGGATCGTGCCCATGATCGCGCCGACGATTGCCATGCCGGGGCTGCATTTCCCGGTGAGCGCCTCGCCGATGATGATGCTGGCGAGGCCCCACACCATCATGCCGATGCCCATCTGCACGTCGGCGAAGCCCTGGTACTGCGCGAGCATCGCGCCGGCGAGGGCGACGAGCGCGTTGGAGACCGCGAGGCCGAAGACGAGCATGCGCTTGTCGTCGGCGCCCTGGGCGCGGGCCATCTGGGCGTTTTCACCGGCGGCGCGGATGATCGTGCCGAGGTGGGTGAGCAGGAAGAAACGCAGCGCAATCGCGACGGCGGCCACGGCGACGAAGACGGTGAGCAGCATCGCAAGGTCGCGTGTGGGCACGGCCCAGCCGGCGACGTTGAGCGCTTCCGCGCCTCCGGCGAGTTTGCGCAGCAACTTCTCGGGGCCGTCGGCGAGCGTGGGCACATCGAGCAAGGGCACGTTGCTGCGGCCCATGACGCGCAGGTTGATCGAGTAGAGGGCCGTCATCGTGAGGATGCCCGAGAGCAGCTCCTGGATGCGGAACTTTGTGTGAAGCAACCCGGTGACGGCACCGGCGGCCGAGCCGGCGAGGCAGGCGACGAGCGTCGCCGCCCAGGGCGACCAGCCATGCACGAGGAGCACGGCGGCGGTCGACGCGCCGAGCGTGATCGAGCCGTCCACAGTGATGTCGCAGTAGCGCTGGATGCGGAAACTGATCAGCATGCCCAGCGCGAGTAGCGAGAGGATGAAGCCGATGGTGAAGGCGCCGATAACGAGCGTCATGAGAGTTCCTCCGAGGTGAATTGGATGGGGGCGCACCAGCAGGCGCCGCGGATGAAGGCACTGTGGCCGAGGCCGAGCGCGGGGCGGTCGTCTTCGACGAGGTGGAGCAGCGCCTGTGGGGCGGCTCCGGCAAAGAGTTGTTGCACGGTGGGAGCCATCTCGATGGGGCCGTTGGGCAGCGGACGGAATGGAAACACCGCCGCATGCGCGTGCACTCGCCAGTCTTTGCGGGAGGGCAGCGCGGGGATCGAGACGCCCTGTGGCAGCGCTTCCGTGGTCGCAAAGGCGACGACGAGGGCGAGATCGCCTCCGTGCACGCGTTCGCCGGAGAAGGAGAGCCACTCGCGCACCGCGGGAAACTCGGCGGGCTTGCTGTCGGCTGCGATCAGGCCGGGGGACTTGGCCCAGGCCATGCCGACGAGCCCATCGATTTCGGCGAGAATCACGGCGGCGACGCTGCGTGCGCCAGTCGTGGCGAAGGCCGCGTCGAGGAGCTGTTCAATGTTTAACGCTGATCCGGAGTCGTCGAGCTGAAAACGCACGACATGGGAAAACGGGCCGGTGGCGTGGAGGGCATCGGCCACGCGGAGTTTGGGGACGAACTGGCCGGTGCCGACGAGGTAGTCGGGCGCTTCACTGCCGTCGCCGGGGAGGTAGGCGGTGCAGCCGCCGACCGAAAGGAAGTCGCCGAGGTGGGCGGCGAGATCGTCGCCCTGTCCCGGCGTGCCGATGCCGAGTGCGGTGCGCTCGGCGCCCAGCTCGAGCTCGCGGCAGGCGGCGAGGTTGACTCGGCTCCACGTCTGCCAGCGCCCGAGATTGGCGGCGCGCAGTGGGGCCGATGCGCCGCCGAGCGGATGGATCTCGACGTCCATGCCGGGAGCGGTCCAGCCGCCGGCTTTCGCGTGCTTGGCCGGTGCCTTGGGCGCCGGGTTATCCGTGGCCACGGCGCCCTCGTCGAGGGCGAGCAGCGAGTCGAAGCCCGACATGCGCAGCGTCTGCACGATGAAGTCGGCAGCGCGGATGATCTTGAAGGAGCCCTGGACGGCGGCGGCTTCGCGGTGCGTCTGCAACAGCGAGCGGATGCCGGCGGAGCTGAGGTACTCGAGGCCGCTGGCATCGAGGCGGAGTTGATGGTGGCCTTCGCGCACGGCGCGGCGCGTGGCTTCGAGGAAGTGCTCGGCCCAGGCGGCGTCGAGCCGGCCTTCGGCTTTTATCTCAAGCCGGTCCGGGTAGGCGGTGGTGGTGAGTTTCATTGAAGGAGGGAAATGAGGGACTGGTCAGCCGAGTTCGAATGAGGTGTTGCCAAAGATGCGGTGGAGCGGGAGTGCGGGCGCGGGCCCCTTGTACATGCGCACGGTTTCGAAGACGCGCTGCAGCGAGTGGGCTTGGGCGAGTGCGAGGGCGGCCGGGTTGGCCTCGGGTACGTCCAGATGGAAGGTGCTCCCGGCGGGGAGTCCCGCGGTGAGCTGGGTAAACAGGCGAGCGGCCGTCGTGGGGGCGTCGGCGAACAGCGGTCCGATTTTCCAGCCGCGCAGGCAGGGACGGATGACTCCGAAACCGTGGAGCTGCGTGCCTTCGTATACGGCGAAGCCCTCGGTGCCAGGTTGGGCGAGCCAGGCCCGCAGGAAGGTGCCGCGAGCGGCGGGAAAGAGCGGGGCGTCGTAGGCTTCGACGGCGGCGAGCTCGGCGAGCCCGATGCGCCGCAGTCCGTGGTCGATTGGAAAGGTGGTGCCGGTGGCGCGCGTCTTGCCCTCGAAGCGGATGCTTCGGTAGGCGCGGCGGAATCCGCACCGGGTGTAGTTGGCCTCCTGGGCGAGCACGCCATCGAGGCCGATGACGCGGCCCTGGAGGGACTGGAGTGCATAGTCCCAGAGCATCCGGCCGAAGCGTTGCCCGCGGTATTCGGGGCGGACGATGTAGAATCCGAGGAACGCAAATCCCGGTTCGTAGCGCACGGCGGAGAGGCAGGCGACGGGTTCGTCGTCGAGAAACAGGCCCCAGAAGCCGGCTGGGTCGGCGGCGAGAAAACTGGCGTGGTCGGTGAGCCCGGGATTCCAGCCTTCGGCCGACGCCCAGGCGATGGGGATCGTGTGGATCTCCTCTTGCGTGAGGTTGCGGATGATGGGCGTGGCGCCGTTCATGGCTGGAGTGCGTCGGCGCGGTGCAGGTGGTCGCGCACGACTTTGAGGAACAGCCCGGGCTGTTCCAGATGGTGGAGGTGCGAGGCGTGGGGCAGGACGGCCATCGCGCCGCGAGGCAGGCGGTCGCGGAAGAGCTGCACGGAGGTGGGCGCAGCCTCGTCGTGCTCGCCGCAGACGAGCAGCGTGGGCTGCACGATCTCGTGGAGGCGCGGGAGCAGATCGTGGCCCTTGAGCGTGCCGGTGACGGTGAACTCGCTGGGCCCCCACATCGTGAGGTAGAGGTCGAGATTCATCTGGCCGAGCGATTGGGTGACGTTTCCTGGCCACGGATCGAGGCGGCAGAGGTGGCGGTGGTAGTAGTCCATCATCGCCGCTTGGTACGCCTCGCCGAAATCGCCGGTGCGCTCGGCTTCGGCGACGACGGTTTGTTGGGCGGAGGGCAGTTCGGCGAGATGGGCGCGTTGGTCGGCCTCCCATCGCGGGGTGCTGAGCAGCGGGCCGCAGAGTGTGAGGCTGCGCACACCCGCCGGGCGTTCGCACAAGAGATACTCGGCGGCGAGCATGCAGCCCCAGGACTGGCCCAGGAGATGCACGTTTTGCAGGCCGAGCGCGGTGCGTACGGCGGCCAGCTCCGCGACGTAGTGTGCGAGGGTGAATCGGGACTTGTCGGCGGGGCGCTCGGAGCGTCCGCAGCCGAGCTGGTCGTAGAAGATGACCGGACGTTCGTCGGCGAGATCGGCGACGACATCGGGAACGCTCAGGAAGCCGGGCCCGCCGTGGACGACGAGCAGCGGGACGCCAGCGCGGCCATCGCCGTGGATCGCGTACCAGAGGCGGCCGCCCGGGCCGTCGATGTGACCTTCTCGGACCATGGGACGCGGTCAGGGCTTGTGCGCGGCCTCGGGCAGCACGGTGGCGCGCTGGAGGAGGCTTTCCGGGAGGAGGAGACCGACCTTGGCGGCGGCGGCCGGGTTGACGGTGAGTTTTTCGCTCCGGGTATTGGCAAACGGGATGCCGGCCGGGCTTTCGCCGTGGAGAATGCGCACGGCCAGTTCGCCTGCTTCAAGGCCGGCGTCGTAGTAATCTCGCGCGAGGGCGAGGATGGCGCCGGCCTTTACCTGGTTGGTGTCGAAGGCGAAGATCGGCAGGCCGGCGTCGGAGACCTTGCGTGCAATCTGGCCGAAGGCCGGGCGCGTGGTGTTGTCGGAGATCTGGCAGACGAGGTCGATGTTCTCGCGGCAGAGCGCGGCGGTGGATTCGGCGGTCTCGGCGGTGGCGGTGACGGGGACGCACACCAACTCGAGGCCGAGGGGTTTGAGCGCCTGCTCGAAGCCCTGTTTGTAGACGAGGCTGTTGACCTCGGCGGGCGTGAAGAGGGTACCGACGCGGCGGGCGTTGGGGAGAAGCTCTCGGATGAGGGCCGCCATGCCTTCGAAGGGGGAACGGGTGGTGATGCCGGTGACGTTGGGTAAGTGGTCCGTCTCCGATTTTCCGGCACCGGCCTGGACGCCGTCAGCGACGCCGGTGAAGACGATGCGCACGTTGCCCGCCTGGCGGAGCGCCGCCTGGAGCGCGGGCGTGGTGATGGCCATCAGGAGGTCGGGCTGGTCGGACCGGACGGCGGACATGATGCTGGAGAGCGTGCTCATGTCGCCCTGGGCGTTGAGCGTCTTCAGTACAAAGTCGCGGCCTTCGACGAGGCCGCCGCGCACGAGTCCGTCCTTGAGGCCCTGGAGGCACTCTTCGCTGAGGGTGGTCTCGTTGTAGGCGACGATGCGCAATTGCCACGGCTTGGCGGGCGGCGTGGGGGCTTTGGCGGGTTTGGCCGTCGCGGCACGGGCGGCGGGGACGGTCGGCTCGGGGGCGATGGTGCGTTGCACGGCGGTCGGCTCGATGGGCAGCTCGGCGGGCGGGACGCCGGCAAGGACCTTGGCGGCGAGGCGGCCTGACTGCGCGCCCCACTCCTCGTAGTCGTCGCCCACGGCGCCGGTGGCGCCTTGCTCGACCTGCGCTGGCTCGGAGGTGAATACCGGCACGCCGGCATCGCGGGCGGTGCGCGCGAGCACGGGGAAGCCGGCCCCGACCAGATTATCGGCCGAGGTGAGGATCGCCTGCGCGCCGCGCTGCACGAGCGACTGCGTGGCCAGGGAGAGATCGGAGACGTTGGTCACCGTGGCCTCGTGGAGCACGATGTGTTGCGTGCGGCAGACGGCGCGGAGTTTCTCGACGGAGATGACGGAGTTGGGCTCGGCGGGATTAAAGACGGTGCCGATGGCGCTCAGGCCCGGATGATGGGCAGCGGCCATGGCGAGGAGTTTATCCATCGGCGGGTCGTCGTGGACGCCGGTGAGGTTGCCCGGCTGGCCTTTCTCGAAGAGGCCGAGCTTTTCGGGGTCGCTGGAGACGGTGAAGACGAGCGGAACCGATTTCACCTTGTGGACACCGGCGACGAGCGCGGGCGTGGTGATGGTGACGATGAGGTCGGGTTGGGTGGCGAGGGCGGCGTCGAAGAGTTGCGGGAGCTGGGCAATCTCGCCCTGGGCGTTGTAGCGCTGGAGGACAAAGTCGGTGCCCTCGACGAGGCCGGATTGGTCGAGCCCGTGCAGCAGGCCCTTTTCGGCGAGCTCAAGGTCGTGGGCCTGGACGAGGCTGACGAGGGCGATGCGTGCGGGGCGGCCGCCGAAGCGCGTGGCGACGTGGTGGAAGATGTTGGCCTCGCGAAGGATTTCCTGCGGAAACGTGAAGTTGAGCTGCTGGGCTGCGGCGAAGTCGAGCGAGAGGTCGGCGGCCGTGGAGGGCGTGAAGGGAATCGTGGCGGGATTTTCGCCGAGGAGCACGCGGGCGGCGATGAGGCCACCGAAGTGTCCGTTGCCCTCGGGGCTGACGCCGCAGGCCAGGAGCGCGCCGTTGCCCATGCCGGACTCGTCGTCGGCGAGGAGCGGGACGCCGTGTTTGCGGCAGGTGGAGACGACGAGCGACGAGGCGGCCATGATGGAGTTGTCGCCTTCGAGGAAGAAGGCGTCGATGCCCTCTGCAAAGACGGCGGTGAGCGCCTCGGCGACCTCGCTGGGATTGTTGGCGGCGCGGCGGACGAGCTCGAAGCCGTACTTCTTGGCGAACTCCTCGGCGATGCGGACCTCCGTCATCACGTTGGGTTCGGAGGGCGTGTAGATCATGCCGATCTTTTTGATGTGCGGGTAGAGCTTGAGCAGCCAGGTGAAGCCGCCTTCGAGCGGGGCGGGCGCGACGGCGCCGGTGACGTTGGGCTGGTGATCGGTGAACGATTTGCCGGCGCCGGCACCGACGGGCTCGGTGACCTCGGCGAAGACGACGGGCTTGTCTTTCACGCGGCCGGCGACGCACGCCAGGGCCGGCGTGGAGAGCGACATGATGAGGTCGGCATCGGTGGCGGAGACGTTGAGCGCGATCTGCTGCATCATGGACATGTCGCCATTGGCATGGGAGATCGAGAGCTGGAGGTTTTTGCCCTCGATGAAGCCCTTCTCGGCAAGCGCCTTTCGGGCGCCGATGATGGCCTCGTCGAAGAGCTTGTGGGGCGTCATGTAGACGAGGTTGATCTTGTAGGTGCGGCCGGGCTCAGGCTGGGCCTGTGCCTGCGCTTTGGCGGGGCTGGTGGTGGGGCCTTGGGCTCGGGCGAGGTGCTCGGGCGTGGCGGTCCAGTGGGAGGAAAACGCGGCGAGTACGTCGCGGTTGAGGGTGAGCAGCTCGGGTACGACGTTTTCGACGCCGATGGTGCGCGGGTCGGTGCCGCGGAGGAGTTTTGCGGAGAGCGCGCCGATGGTGCGTCCGACATCGGGATACGAGGCGCCGAGGCTGAAGAGTGCGCCGCGGGCGGTGTCGGTGGGGTCGTTGGTGAAGACGGGGACGCCGGCGGCTTTGGCGATGGAGATGATGGAGCCGGCGGAGGAGTTGACGACGGTGTCGCCGCCGATCCAGACGGCCTCGACGTCACGTGCGAGCACGGAGCGGAAGGCTTCGGGGACTTCGGAGGTGTTGCCGGCGTTGGCCTCGACGAGCTCGATGCCGAGCTCGGAGCAGATGGCGCGGGCCTTGAGCACGCAGGCTTCGGAGTTGTGCTCGGTGGGGTTCCAGACGGCGCCGACGCGGCGGAGCTTGGGGTTCATCTGCCGGGCGATGCGGAAGATATTCGTGACGGGTTGGAAGGTGCCGATGCCGACGAGGTGGGCGGGATGCTGGTCGGGGGCGGGGCCGGTGATGCCGACGCCGGAGCCGTAGGGGTCGGTCACGGTGCCGAAGACGTGCGGGGTTTTACCGTCGCGGTTGGCGGAGGCCATGACCTGGAGCGCGGGGGTGCTGATGGTGACGATCTGGTCGTAGCCGCCGGCGGCGAGATCCTTGGCGATGGCGGTGGCGGTGGCGTAGTCGCCGGAGGCGTTGAAGCGGACCAGCTCGATGGTTTTCCCCTCGACGAAGCCGGCCTCGGCCAGGCCTTCGACGACGCCCTTGGTGGAGTCGTCGAGCAGGGCGGTGGAGGTGAACTGGAAGAGGGCGACGCGCGGGAGGTGCGCGGGGGCCTGTGGCTTTTTCTGGCGGCGGCCGAGGTCGGAGCAGAGGAGGATGCCGGAGGCGGCGGCGATGAGCGCGAGGCCCAGCCAGAGGTGTTTGAGGCTGCGGAGCATGGTCTAGGAGAGAGTGTGCGAGTCGGGCGCGGAGAGGCGCGCGGTGAGGGTGAGGATGTTGCGGTCGCCCTGGCGGCGGTAGGTCATGCCGGCCATGGTGCGCCGGATGAAGTGGATGCCGAGGCCGCCGATTTTGCGCTGGTCGATGCCGGCGGTGGTGTCGGCGAGGGCCTGCGCGGTGGGATCGAAGGGGCGGCCGTCGTCCTCGATTTCGAGGCGGAGCAGCTCGCCCTCGTGCCAGAGGCGGAAGAGGATGGGGTGCTCGGCGGAGTCGGTGAACGCGTACGAGACGACGTTCACGAACCATTCTTCGAGGGCGAGGTTGAGATTGATGACGAAGGGGGCGGGCCAGCCGGAGCGTTCGCCGATGGTTTCGAGCCAGCCGACGAGGTGGGTGAGATCTTCGCGGCGGTTTTTGAGCGCGAGCTCGGCGTCGGGGGCCCGGGTGGGCGTGACGGGTTGGGCGTCGGGGTAGTTGACGACGCGCATGGCGAGCAGGGTGATGTCGTCGGATTGCTCGGCGCCGTCGGCGTGGGTGTGGACGGCGGCGACGATCTTTTCGACGAGGGGTTTCATGCGCTGGGTGCGCTCGCGGCCGGCGAGGTCGACGAGGCGGGGCTCGTCGAACATGACGTTGGCGGGGTTCATGGCCTCGGTGACGCCGTCGGTGTAGAGGAGGAGGACGTCGCTGCCGGAGAGGCGGACGGCCTGGCTGACGTAGCGGCTGCCGGGCATGGCGGCGAGGGCGGGGCCGGGTTTACTGCGGAGGATGTCGACGGAGCCGGAGGCTCGGAGGATGAGGGGCGGGTTGTGGCCGGCGTTGGCGTAGGTGAGGTCTCCGGTGCGCAGGTTGAGCACGCCGCAGAAGGCGGTGATGAACATGCAGGTGTCGTTGTGTTCGGAGAGCTCGTTGTTGACCATGACGAGGGCGCGCGCGGGATCTCGGACGGCCTGGATGGTGGACTTCAGGAGCGTCTTGCCGACTGCCATGAGGAGCGAGGCGGGTACGCCCTTGCCGGAGACATCGCCGATGGCGACGTAGAGGTGGTCGGGGTCGAGGAGGGCGAAGTCGTAGAGGTCGCCGCCGACTTCGCGTGCGGGCTCGAGGCAGGCGAAGAGGTCGAGGTCCTGGCGTTGGGGGAATGGGGGGAAGAGCTTGGGGACGATGCCGAGCTGGATCTGGTGGGCGATCGCGAGCTCGCTGGCGATTTTCTCCTTGGCGGCGGTGGTGGAGGTGAGGCGGGCGATGTAGTCGCGCAGCTCGGTGCGCATCGTGGCGAAGCTTTCGGTGAGGCGGCCGACCTCGTCGCGGCGGCGGACGGGCGGGAGCGGGGTGTCGAATTGGCCGGTGGCGAGCTGGTTGGCGGCGACGGCAAGGCGGCGGAGGGGCGAGGCGAGGGAGTAGGCGACGATGAGGGCGGCGATGAGCAGGAGGACGAGGCCGGTGGCGCCGACGATGAGGTTGATCTCGGTCTGCCGGCGCGAGGCGGCGAGCATCTGATCCTCGGGGACGATGACGCCCATGGCCCAGCCGATGGAGGGGACGGGGCGGTGATTGATGTAGGCGCGGGCGCCGTCGAGGGGGCGGTTGTAGAATCGCTGGCCGGGCTCGTTGCGAAGCATGCTCCAACCGAGGCTTTTCAACTCGGCAACGGCTTCGGGGGTGGCGAGGGTTTCGGCGAGGCTGAAGACGGTCTCGCGCATCTCGACCTTGGGGTCGGGGTGGTTGATGAAGATGCCCTGAGTGGAGAGGAGGACGACGGAGCTGCCCTTGTCGAGGGGGAGGTGCTGGATGAGCTGGCGGAGCCAGGCGAGGGGGAGGTCGCCGGTGATGACGGCGACGACGCGGCCTTCTTGGAGGATGGGGACCGCGTAGGTGATCATGCGGGCCTGGGCGACGGGGTCGTAGTAGGGCTCGCTCCAGACTGGGCGGCGGAGGTAGTAGGGGAGGTAGAACCAGTCTTCGATGTAGTCGAGCTCGGGGCGGTTGCGCTCGGTGACTTGGACGGCTCCGTTGCGGCGGAGTCCGTAGAGAGTGCGGTAGTCGGTGCCCGTCTCGGTCGTGGGGATGGCGACGGCCATGCCGAAGAGTTGGGGCTGGGCCTGGAGGGTGGCCTCGATGAGGGCGGTGACGGAGGCGCGGTTGTTGGGGCCGAGCGCCCAGGCGGTGGCGGTGGAGCGCACGGCGACTTCGGCGCGGCTGATTTCGGCGTCGATGTGGTTGGCGGCGGCGAGGGCGAGGGCGTCGCTGCGCGCGAGTTGTTGCTCAAGGATGAGGCGTCGCTGGGCGAAGTGGCTGAACGCGAGGATGGCGAGCAGGACGAGGCCGGCGCCGCCGAGGATCAGCGCGGTGAGGCGCCAGACGAGAGAGGTTTCACGGTGCGACATGGCGGGCCTCCGGGGTGGTGAATTCTTCGAAGGTGGGTTCGATGGGGAGGGAGCTGTGGCGCTTGATGAGTTTCAGGGTCTCGGCGAAGGCCTGCGGGGAGAGTTTGCCGAGGCTCCAGGGGCTGTTTTCGGCGGGGAAGATCGAGTCGAGGATTTCGCCGAGCATCCAGCGCATGTGGGGGCGGTTGGTGGGGAGGTTGTCCTGCTCGACGTAGCGCATGACGACGTCGAGGGTTTCCTCGGGGTGCGCGCGGGCGTAACGCCAGCCTTCGAGGGAGGCTTTGACGAAGGCGGCGCATTTCTCGGGCTGTTCCTGCCAGGTGCGTTCGAGGGTGTAGAGGCCGTCTTCGGGGAGGGTGACGCCGTGCTCCCAGAGGTTGAAAATGACGATGTCGTCGGGGTGGACGCCGTGCTGGATGAGGCGGTGGTACTCGTTGTAGCGCATGACGGCGCAGGCATCGACGCCGTGGTGGAAGAATAGGGAGAGTGCGTAGTACTGCGGGAGGATGTCGGGCTCGATCTTCTGGACGTCGAAGCAGGCGAGGTAGGGCAGGCGGAGATCGGCTTCCCAGATGCTGACGGGGTGGCCGTCGAGGTCGGAGAGTTCTTTGATGGTGGTGGAGGGCTCGCTGGGGGGGCGCTTCCAGGCGACGAGGGAGAAGTTGCTGCGGTTGACGATCTGGCTGAGGAGGACGAGGGGGCGGCCGTTGGCGCGTCGTTCGAGGGCCGAGGCGAGCATGGCGACGCAGAACTCGGTGCGGCCGCGGGCGAGCTCGTCGGCAGGGCGCACATCCGGCCCGCCGCGGCGGAGGGTGACGTCGAGGCCTTCGCGCCGGTAGAAGCCGCGTTCGAGGGCCATGTAGTATCCGGCGAACTGGGCTTGGTGGTGCCAGAGCAGGACGAGGGAGGTGGGCTTGAGCTCGGCGGGCGGCGTGTTTGCCGGAGGCTGAGTGGCGGGAGCCTCGGCGCGGAGGGTGAGGGCCAGCGCCAGTCCGCAACACGCGAGGCTGGCCCGGCTGAGCAGAGCGTGGAGCGGGCTCATGGGGCGTTAGTCTGCGACGGACGCCAGATCGTCGGTGAGGCCGAGGCAGGCATCGAGCCCGCTGTCGCAGAGGATGCGGCGGACGGTCGGCGTGGGCAGGGCGATGGCAAAGTGTCCGTCGGGGCTGCTACCGGTGCGTTTGGCGAGCACGAGCAGGACGCGTATGCCCGCGCTGCTGAGGTAGTCGACGCCGTGGAGGTCGAGGACGAGGTGTTTCTCGTCGCCGAGGTGGGTGAGCACGGTTTGCAGGGTCTCGTCTGCGGAGAGGGCGTCGAGACGACCGTTGAGCGAGATGACAAGGGCGCGGGGATGGCGGACGGCTGAGATTTGCATACGGAAAAGAGATGGGGCGGCGCGGGCGCGCGAGACGGGGCGGCGGAGATATCGGATCGCTTGGGGCGCTAAGACAGGCGCTCGGACCGGTTTTGGCAAGTGTTGCGCGGCGTCATCGCCAAGTCGTGACGAACGACTTGGCGATGGCGGCGTGGCCGGCCTGTTCAGGCCAGGTGGCGGGCGGCGCGCCGGTGGAGTGCGACAGCCAGCAGGAACATGCCTCCGCCGAGCGTCATCAAGGCGACCATGTTGACCGACATCGTGAAAGCCGAGCCCCAGACGAGGGGTGCGATGGAGGCGGTGACAACGGCATTGCCTGCGCTTTGCACAAAGCCCTGGCACGAGGCAGCGAGTCCGCGTCGCTGGGGCAGCAGGTCGAGCGCCATCAGGGTGAGGCTGGGCATCGCGAGCGAGGTGCCCACACTGTAAATGGCCAGCGGCAGGACGCTCCATGGCGTCATCGGCGGGAAAAACGCATGGAAAAGGAGGTTGCCCAGCGCCGCGCCCGCCATGATCGCGTAGGAAAGCGCCACCGTCTTGCGGTTGCTCAGGTGCCCCGCGAGCCGGCTCGATAGATAGGCGCCGATCAGAAATCCGCAGGTGATCGGCCCGAACAGCCACAGGAAACTCGTCTCGCTCAGGTGCAGTTGCCCGATCACAAAGGCCGGCGCCGAGACGATGTAGGTAAACGTGGCGGAAAAGTTGAGCGTGATCGCCAGGACTAGCGCCACAAATGGCCCCGAGCGGAT
>Ga0116148_1003673_pt1 | contig 13983 bp, 10 predicted proteins | sample AD_UKC055_MetaG_FD_89786 | JGI IMG/M metagenome (GOLD analysis project Ga0116148, IMG submission 89786) | Active sludge microbial communities of municipal wastewater-treating anaerobic digesters from USA - AD_UKC055_MetaG | ecosystem: Engineered > Bioreactor > Anaerobic > Digestate | place: USA... | reverse complement strand
GCTATTTCGATTCTATACCATAAACCGTTCGAAGATGTCACCATCGATCTTATAATTGCCACGACAACTCTTTTGCCGTTGATAGGAGAGCTAACACTACCGCAATTGTATGATCCACCAATATCGGGAATAATAGCGTTTGCAGAATTCTTTAATCGCCCGGAAGATGTGAAAACGATGGTGGCAGTAGAACCACTACTATTTGTAGCATCATTAACTCTTTCCAGAAAAACATTTTGAGGAAGGTTCACTCTTTTAATGCTCCTGTCAGAAATATCGCTCCATGCTCCTGACATACTATCTTTTTGCAATATCGAGTAGTTTGTTTTTCTTGCCAATATTGCTGTCTGCGGTCTCACACCCATTTTAACATTATGTCCGTCAATGTTTACCGTAGAATCTATCACAGTGTATGCAGCAATTGATTTTGCTTTGGAAAAATCACTTATGAACTGGGAGACCGCCTGGTTTCCGCGGTTCCTTGCGATCCAGACCTGGACCTGGGGCACACTTGCCGTTGCAATTATGACGATTATTGCCAATACTACCATCAGCTCGATCAATGTAAATGCCTTGAACTTCATATCCGATCCCTCCGTCATGGTCACAATTTCGAGTTTATTATATACATATTACTAAGTCGTCCGACCGTATAGAACTAGACAGAACACCATTCCCAAAAAAGTTCGCCTGCATAGGGACGGACTATTAAAACAAAATGATTACAGCATCTTAAATGTTTTTAAAAATATCTTAAAAAATATTTTTCTAAAATATGTGATTTTATAGATCTGAGGGCTTTTCACCCAGATTCTTTCTGAATTCACTCGGTGTGACACCTGTATGCTTTTTAAAAATGGTGTTGAAGGTGGTCTTCGATTTGAATCCTGCTTCATAAGCCATGTCAAGAATGCTTTTTTCCTTCATTGACGGGTCTTTCATCATGGAAATGACTTCCTCAACCCGGTAAGTATTAACGAAATTATAGAAATTCTGACAGCAGTAACCGTTAATGACCTGAGAGAGTATATTAGGAGAAAGATTGAGCTTTTTAGACAGGTCAGGTAGAGTGAGATCAGGATCTCTGTGTGGTTTTTTCTCTTCCATGAGAGCTTTCAGCTCAGATGCATAACTTTCGGCGATATTTTCATCAAGGCGGCTCTTCTGATATTTCGGAGAATCATCATTGATGTCTTCAACATCGCTGTCATCCGGATAATCTTCATCAACAGCTTTTTCAGGCATAGAGTTGTCAACATTTTTTATCTCGTCTGTAACTTCCTGATAAACATCATCTTTTTTATTCCTTTTCCTTTTTCTGGTGTTTACAGAGATGATCGCGGCAAGAGAGATCAGAATAATTGCAGCGAAAAACCATTTTGCATTCAACTTGCTGAAAACACTATTACTTTCTATCAGCATGGATATTTCGCTGTTTTTTATTTCATTATTCTGTCCTGATGCTTCGATCTTGAATCTGTAATCACCGGCGCCAACTTTCTGATAAACAACTGTCTTTTTATCAAGCGGCAGATAATCATTCCATTCATCTTCATAACCATTCAGAATATATCTGACGTTCAATCGTTCAGGGTGAATGAACCTGCTTGCTGTGAATTTTATCTCAAAAAGGGACACTTCGCCTTTTTGTATTATAACATCTGACAACTCCTTGTCTTTTCCATCAATTACAATACTGTCTATTGAAATATGAGGAACACTTTCAGCCAGAATCCCTTTTGAAGCAACAGCTATCCCTTCAATCGTCGGGAACCACATTGAGCCGTCCCTTCTTATCATTGAAGCGGGCTGAACTCCTCCGGTGCATTCAGGTCTTTTTATCCCGTCCTGTGAGTCAAATGAAAAGCATCTGACCGACCCTTCACTGTTGAGTGCCGAATCCACAACTGATTGAAATGGAAGGGAAAATATTCCATGAGTGCTCGTGAACCACATTACATCACTGTTATCTTTCGCTATGGAAAAAACTGTATCACTGCAAAGACCCTTTCTTGAACTCAGCGACAGCATCCTTCCGTCATCCATTATTATCACAAGTCCTTTTCTCATCGTTCCTGCGAACAAAGCCCCCGACTTATCAGCATAAAGTGAGAGTATCCAGTTGTCGGGAAGTCCGTTCTCTACTGTTAAAGTTTTAAAAGATTCTTTCTCCAGTGAAACAAGTCCTTTGGAAGTTGCAAACCAGATAACTCCCTTTGAATCCTGAGTAATTGCCGAAACATAATCTTCTTTTGAAGTGCCAGTGTTCTTAATCAGTGTGAACTTGTCCTTCGTTAAAAGATATATCCCTCCGCCTGCCGTTCCTGCCCAGATGCGGCTGGAATTATCCTGAAAAATTGCCGATGCCAGCGGAACATCACCCTTTCTTGCAGTATTCACCATTTTAACTTTAAAGGGGAGAACCGGCTTGAAGGTAACAATCCCTTTTGAAGTTCCGACCCATAAGTCACCTTTATCATCAACCATCAATCCGCCGATAAAATGGCCTGGAATTCCTGCATTCTCGGGAACTTGCCTGAATTTCCCGTCAGAATAGTAAAAAAGCCCGCCGCCTCGTGTTCCGACCCAGACAACTCCGTTCTGATCCTCAACCATGCCGTAAACCATTTCGGAAGTGAGTCCCTCTTCTTTGCCGTATGTTGAGAAGATCCCGTCATAATAAAGAGTTACGCCTTTATCTCCTGATATCCAGATGAATTTTTCTTCATCAATGAGAACTGAGGAAAGTTTGCCAGGAAGATTACAGCAGTTCCTGAAATATCTTTTTTCACCGTTCTCAATTATAATGACTGAGCTTCCTGTAACTGCCCTGATGGAGTTGTTGATGTATGATATTGAAATAACTGGACTTTCATCATAAACAATTTCACTTTCAGAAAAAACGGGGGAACATTTTGAGTTTTCTATTACAAATATTCTCCCTTTTGATGTTCCGAAAACGACATTTCCGCTTCCGTTTACAGATGAGCAAGTCACTTCATCTTTATTTATGTCACAGATATCATTGGTGAAAAGACCGTCGGAATACGAAAAGAAACTTCCTGAATCACTTCCTCCGTAAAGAATATTACCATAAGCTGTCAACGCCCTTACATTGCCTTCAGGCAAACCGTTAAGAACGCTCAACCTCTTAATTTCATTAGATGAAATTTTCAGCAGTTCATTATTTACAGATGCAAAGACCTGACCGTTTTTCAAAACTGCAACAGATGAAATATCTGTCTCTTCAACCACTTTTTCGACTTTCCCGTTCTTTAAGATCTTTGAAATACCTGTGACTGTTGCGACATATATCGATCCGTCATTGCCTCCCGTTATTCCGACAATCCTGTTGTTCAGAAGTCCGGGATGTGTTCTTGTCGTGAAAACTTTTGTAGAGGAACCGTCTATCCTTGTCAACCCTTCGATGGTGCCTGCCCAGAGGAAACCGTCTTTGCTGCGGAAAAGTGATGTGACATTGTCGTGACTCAGACCTGATATGGATCTCCAGCTTCTCTGAGCATAATGATGCAACTGTTTTTCATCATTTGAGCCGCTGATTTCAAGCGTTAAAAACAGCAAAAATATTATGGATAACGAGCATAGTTTCAATTTCATGGCGGAATTGTATTTCAATAACTCTTTTTTATCAAGAATTTTTGGTATATCTGTAAAGCTTAAGCCCTGCAAAAAAGACAATGATGGATATCCACTGACTTGTTGAGAGAAATAGAAAACTTCCACGGGTGTCATATCTTAAGAATTCTATCATGAATCTTGTCAGAGGATAAAGAAGAAGATAAATTGAAGCAACATATCCGGGGTTCTTTTCTTTTCCGGTGAACATCAGTTTTACAAGTATTCCGCAAATTATAAGGTTTGAAACAGAGTGAATGAGCTGGGTCGGTATTATCGGCTGAGTTTCTGTAAAAAGACTCGTGTGCTCCGGATCGATCTTATAAAGCAGGAACATCGTCCTTGAACCCTGCGGAAAACTTATTCCGAAAAGATCTGAAGGTTTGCCGAAACAGCAACCTTCAAGAAAACATCCGATCCTGGCAAGCCAGAGACCGTTTGCAACAATTACTGCAGCAACATCGGCAGTTTTTTTAAAAGATTCCCAGTTCTTAGGATAGTTAATCATTGTTGTCAGTGCTCCGGCAACAAAACCGCCCAGAAGTCCCCCATAAAAAACATGTCCGGGAGCAAAAGGATTGAGCATTACTGTAAAAAGATAACTTATACCGTTTTCCTTTAAACCGTCCATATATTTAAAGAACATCCCTTCAAAAAGAATGTGGAATATTCTTGAAAACACCAACGCCGTAGGAATAATCGTCACTGGAAGGAGCAGCTGTCTCAAAACAGAAAGGTTTTGTTTTTTAGCCGCTACAATTAATATGGGAAATGAACATAAAAACCCGAAATAAAGCATTGTCATATATGCGCCGGGATAGGGAAGCCCCATGAGGTCCCATAACGGCTTGAAAATGTCGTGATTCATATCTCCTCCACTTAAAACCTATCTCACACAAAGATATCTGATTGAAGTCGTTTTTGTTGTTCTTGAAGATCTTCCGCTTGAAAAAAGAAATGAGAAAGCGGATCCCTGAACATCGATATATGTAGTCGATGTCCAGTGTGATGAATTAAATATGTTCGGAAGAGTTGATGCCGGATCATTTATGGAATGGTCTATAACTGTATGAAATTCATTGTAATTAGGCAGTCTCCAGTCAGAAAAACCTCCATAGTTCAATATCTCGCAACCGTGCAGAGCGTCCTGCCATGTCGCAACTCCGAAACTTTTTGTCCAGGAAAGACCGGTCATACTGTCTTTTGACACAGGTTCTGAAGGATCTTCATTACTGACAAAAACTCCTGAAGGGTTAAAGACCGTTCCTTTCACACAACGGACAGAAAGAGTGTCCGTTTTTGCATTAGTTCTTATATCTCCCTGATACATATAGAGATTCTTTACAATTGTATTGTCTGAAGAATCTATCGTTGATGACCAGAACCACCCTGAATTACCCGGACAGAAATTCTGATCACAGGCAGGAACTGAGTAATTGAAATTCAAGGTCGTTGTGAGCTCTTTTATTGTCGGCAGTCTCCAGTCAGCACCTTTGTTCTGGCAGTAATTCTGCGCATCTGTCCAGCTTTTATTGACAGAATCGATATCAAGTTCCCAGGTAAGACCGGTCAATGAATCCGTTACAACTCTGTCAGGAGATTCACCGACAACAGTCAGAACCGCAGTATTATCAGTATATTGCGCATCAGCACCGAAGAAAGGCAGTCCGCTTTCAAAAGTCGGGCACGGAATCTCTTCAGTGGCATTATAACATTTTGTCTGACCTGTAGGAGGGACATTGTTCCCTGCAAAAGCGCAGAATGTCTTGTCAGGTGAAAGAAAAAAACTGTTATCTGCATCACAGACACACACTCCTGTTCCGGTATCGCAGATTTCGTTCTCATCACATTCAACAATTGGGCCGGAAGAAACACAACTTCCTGAATTATCACATTTTTCAGCGCCGTTACACATATTTCCGTCATCGGTGCACAATGTATTTTCGGGTTCAAGATTAGCCCTGCATTCTCCATATCCGTCGCATGTATCCGGCTTGTCACAAACCGATTCAGTCTGACTTCCGCAGGGTTCATCCTTGGGCTTAAATGAGTCAACAGGACATTCAAAATCTGATCCGTCACATTTTTCAGCTATGTCGCATTCTCCTGAACTGATTCTGCAAATGATCCCTGATTCCAAAGGACTCCATGAAAATCTCTCCTTTTGAGGATCACAAACTGAACAAAGATGTCCCGATTCTTTTTCTCCATCTTCATAGCAGATCCCTGAGATCTCACATTGATCAAACCTGCATAACTGAGTGTCTGAATCATTAAGCTCAGGATCGCTTTCTTCATTATCGGCTTCAACTTTCTCATCATCTTTTTCGTCATTATCTGAGTCCGTTGCCGGCTCTTCACCTTCTTCTTCGGCAGGTATGTCAGTATCGGAATTTTCAACATCAAAACCTGTTCCGGAATCCTCATCAGAACTGTTCTCATCATTCAATTTTGATTTTTTTGATGAACATGAGACCGAAATAAAAATTAAGACCGCCAGCAAAAGAAACTTTTTCATGAACCGCCCCCCTCAAGTGATATCAGAATTAAAACATGCTGCTCAATATTATTGTTTTTTTTGCCTGTGTAAAGTCATTTTCAGAAAAACAACCACTATTTCTTGACTTTAATGAAAGAAACCCTATTTTCTCACTTGTCGTTCTTATTAACTTACTTTAAGGAGTAAAAAATGAAAAAGATCACACTTATCGCAGTTGTTATGTCTGCACTGCTTTTTGCAGTTGCATGTTCCATGGTTAAGTACAAAAAAGGTGACCAGACAAAAGGTTATTTAAGCGGAATCAAAAAAATCGCTGTTCAGTATGATTATTCAACAGCAAGAGTCGGCAAGTTCGCAACAGAAGGCGAATATGTTGACAGCAAAGTTGAAGAGCACAACAAGAAGGAAGCAGGAAAAGGTGACGAATGGAAAAACAAATGGGAAGAGCAGAAAACTGCAACTTTCGCAACAAAGTTTGAATCTCTTATCAATGAATATACAAAAGAAAAAGGGATTGAAGTCGGTTCAAACATTGCAGATGCTGAACTTACAATGTCAGTTATTCTTACATACATAGAACCGGGCTGGAATATCGGTATTTCAAGACAGGATGCAAGCATCAGCATGAGAATTGAAATATTCAAGACCGGTGAAGCAGGCGAACCTCTTGTTGTTTATGAGATCAACAATGTCCCGGGCCGCGGTGCAATGGGTTATGATTTTGACGCCGGATACCGTATGGGCGAAGCTTTCGCACTTGCAGGAAAAGAACTCGGAAAATTCCTCGTTAAAGAATAATTCTATTACTGACTTTCAATAAAAATCCTTATTCGCATCCGCCTTCAATTTCAGGAGGGCAATCTTCTGCTCCGCCGGGTCCGTCATATTCCCAGCACGGAACTTCATTTTCACCAGGTATATCTGTCGCACCATTTTCATCAAAGCATTCGCATTCAAATCTGAACCCTTCGTCTCCATACTGAAGAACTGAGCCGTCATCAAGAGTGTTGATGAATGTAAGTATATCGTCTCTGTCATCAGTCATCTGATTTTTAAACATCATTTTCAGCGTTTCGCCGACCGATCCGTCAACATTGTTATCAAAACAGCCATACATTCCGCCGATCGGAACATCATATGTATCCCCTTCCTCTTCAACTTCTTCTGTTGCAGAAATTCCTAACCAGCAACTTTTCCTTGTTCTTTGACTTGTTACCGAACTATTCTGAATGGTTAGATCTATAAATGAATGGCGGAACCACACAAATGCCCCGAAATCAGATTCATTAATTCCGTCTTCTTTTAAAAGAGGAATTATCTGAGGACTGAACTGCCACATTACATCATAGTAATCTACTGTGGCTGAAGTTGATGTTTGATTAATAAACTCATAATCTACTGCATCAGCAAGAAGAATCTGACCCTGATAGCTCATAAATGAACCGTTTGCAGTGAAGTCTTTTGTACCTGAAACTGTTTTCGTTCTTCCTTTTACTGATACTGCTTCAACATAGTCACCCTGGTAATCTCCTATTTCGCCTGTCATTTTCAGATATGCGTATGCTGTCCAGCTTGGATCAGGAGCATACCACGAATCTGAAAGTGTGCATGTTCCTGTGTTTCCTGAATCACCTGAATTTCCGGAATCTCCACTGTTTCCTGAGTCACCCGAATTTCCAGAATCTCCTGAATCGCCCGAATCTCCTGAATTACCTGAATCTCCTGAATTACCTGAATCTCCTGAATTACCCGAATCTCCTGAATTACCTGAGTTTCCTGAATCACCCGAATCTCCTGTATCTCCGGTGTTTCCTGTATCACCGGTTTCTGGATCAACGCACGCTGCGGTAACAGTTTCATCGTTATCAAATTCTTCACAGATCTTTCCGCTTTCACTACAATCCTTCACTGTAAACCAGGCGCTGTTCACACACAGCTGAAGAACATCCCCCAGACACTGGTAGGAACCTTCGTTTGAACATTTAGAATCCGATGTTCTTGTATTGTTTTCACCGCATCCGGCAAAAACAAATACGACAGCAAACATTCCGGCAAATAAAAAAATCTTTTTCATGACACCCTCACTGAAGAAAATCGTTAAAAAAACTGTGGAAAATCATATGATCTTTTTCCCTATCATCCTTAATTTCCAGACTCCGAACAGGGCTTCCTTGAATATTTTACCGCTCATTTTACTTATTCCTTCTTCTCTATCCGGGAAAACAATGGGCAGTTCGTAAACTTTTGCTCCGACAACTTTTGTTCTGAAAGCCATTTCTATCTGGAAACCGAAACCGGAAAGGACAAGAGGCGTGCTTATAACTTTTTTAAGGATCTTCGCATTCCAGCATTTGAAACCGGCAGTAACATCGTGAACTCCGAGATTGAGTATGGTTGACGCATAGAAACTTCCGCCTCTTGAAATGATCCTTCTCATGATGTTCCAGTTCCTGGTGCCGCCGCCTTTTACATATCTTGAACCGATCACAACATTGAAACCTTCGTCAATTTTCTTAATCATTTCAGGAAGATAATGCGGCTGATGTGAAAAATCGGCATCCATCTGTATTATCACTTCATAGCCCCTTTCTATAAGCGTTGTGAACCCGTCGACATAGGCGGCACCCAACCCTTCCTTTGAATTTCTCACCTTCATTGAGACATACTGGTTATGCTTCATGAATTCATTAACGATTTCGGCGGTTTTATCAGGCGAGTTATCATCAACCACAAAAATATCCGCAACAGGAATTTCCTTGTGTACTGCTTCCATTATTTTGACTATGTTCTCTTTTTCATTGTATGTCGGAATACAGACTGCTGTTTTCCCTGCCATTTTAACCTCCTATCATTTTTTCCGCCGTCTTGAGGAAAACACCGGAGTCGCTGTCGCCCATCATTCTTGCAAGTTCTTTGATTTTTTCATCGTGTCCAAGATCTTTAATTCCTGCTGTTATCTCACCGTCAGTCACACTTTTTTCAACAATTATGTGTCTATGTGCAACTGCCGCGGTCTGTGGAAAATGAGTGACTACAATTATCTGATTTTTTTCAGAATTCTTTTTCATTTCACCTGCCGCACTTTTTGCTGTTTCCCCGCCTATTGAACTGTCTATCTCGTCAAAAAGAAGCACACGCCCCTCTTCATCATCAACCAGTTTTACCGCAAGGAGAAGCCGTGAAAGTTCTCCACCTGAAAGAGAAGAGATATCAAACATCTTTTCCGTTCCTATCGTGTTAACAGAAAACTCAACCTCATCAAGACCGGTTTCGTTTAAATCCTTAATATAATTCAATGAAACACTGAATCTTACACCGCTCATGCCGAATCTGTCAAGATATTTTAGAATGTTCTCTTCGATCTTTCTTGCCGCTTTCTCTCTTCCGGTCCTTAACTGAAGTGCTTTCTCCATCCCTTTTTTTATGAGTGTCTGCAACTCCTTTTCCAGCTCTTTTATCTTTTGAGGCACTTTATCCATTTCAAAAAGTTCGTCACTCATCCGGTTCATCTTTTCAACAAGACCTGCTGAAGACTGAACTCCATGCTTGATCATCAGCGCAGAAAGCAAATTAAACCTTTTTTCGACATCCTCGACATTTTCATCATCCTCATCGTATTTTGACAAGTGTGCGGAAACACTTCTTGAAATGTCATCGGTTTCGATCGATGCTGCACTTATTCTTTCAGAGAGCTCCTTAATGTCTATCAGCTTTTCCAGTTGAGAGGCGATTGTGTCGCACTTGGCAAGATCTTTCGAAGAATTTTCAATAAATTCAGAGAGTTCAGAACCAAGCTTTATAATTTTCGCCCTGTTTTCAATGAATTTCATCCTGGACTGAAGTTTTTCATCTTCACCTTCATAGGTCTGAAGAGCTTCAAGTTCACTTATCTGATATTCAAGATATTCTCTTCTTGCAGGATCATCTTTTTTCACAAATGCAGCCATTTCATGTCTGCACTCACTTATTTTTTCAAAGATCGCCCTGTATTCAGCAAGCTTTTTCATATTGTCCGCTTTCAGATCAACAATTCTCATCCGGTAATCCTTTTTAAAAAGCTCCCGGTTTTCGAACTGACTTCCTATTTCGATATGATCTGAAAAGATTTCGTTTAAAAACGATGCGCTGACAGGCGAATCATTAATGTATGAACCATTCTTTTCGCCAAAAAGTCTTCTTAAAACAAGCGGCTCCCCTTCTTCAAGATCAATTCCTCCGCTTTGCAGACCTTTTTTTATATCGCTGTCACACTCCTCAAGGGCTATTTCAGCCGTAACTTCACCTGTGTCACCCCATCTGCCGAGAAAACTCCTGCCTATCCGCTCGCCTCTTAAAGCTTTCATCGCTGAAACGAAAAGACTTTTTCCGCTGCCGGTCTCTCCTGTCACAGTCGTAAGTCCGCCTGAAAGCTCTATTTCCGATTTTTTTATGATGAGAAAATTCTTGAGAAAAACAGAAATTATCTTCATTTTACAAGTTTTTCCTCCTCTTCACAAACTTTTCAATTGTGTAAAAACTTCCGGTTACAAGTAGTTCAGTGTTGTTTGCATGTGCTGACAAAAGAGCGTTTTTCATTGTTTCTTCATCATTTTGCGACTTTTTTATTATCTTTTCAGCATATTCGGACGATCTTAATATTATTTCATCCGCCGAAGCCCCTCTATTCTCCTCTTCAACCGTAATGACATATATTTCAACTGCAATTCTGGCAAGCTCATTCAGAACCGCTTCAATATTTTTGTCTTTCATGGCACCAAACAGAACAACCGGTCTGATCCCCTTTTTTACGGCATGTTCAACAAGCGATCTCATCGCAGGAGGATTATGGGCAACATCAATTCTCACATCCGGTTCGATCAGCTGGAATCTTCCCGGAAGGACCATTTGTGAAAAGTCAGGAACAGCAATGTTTTTTTCTGTTATTTGAACAGCCGACACTGCAAGTTTTATGTTTTTTATCTGGTCAGGGCTTAGATCATCACGATTTGTCTCAAGATTTCCGCAGTAACTTTCATCAATGACCTTTTCAGCTCCTCTTAAAATAGCTTCTTCTTTCAACCACTCATGTAAGGGCAAAAGATTTTTTGCCCCTACGGAAAAATCACTTCCGATTACGACCGTGTCGCCCTGCTTAATGATTCCGAGTTTTTCAGAAGCGATCTTTTCGATCGTGTCTCCTAAAATGTGGGTATGATCAAGTCCTATTGAAGTTATTATGTCAGTTTTCGGCCAATTTATAACATTTGTCGCATCAAGCCGCCCGCCAAGCCCCACCTCAAGAACAACCCTGTCACAGTTTTCAAGTTCAAAATGTTTCCACGCCATTAAAAATGTCACTTCAAAGAATGAGAGTTCTTCAAATCCTTCTATCTTTTTCTCAAGAAATTCATACAGTTCCCGGACTTTTGCATCACTTATATCAATTCCGTCGACTGATATCCTTTCATTGAAATCAAATAGATGCGGAGATATGAATCTTCCAGTCCTGAAGCCGTTCTTTTCAAGGGTATGAGCGATCGAATAGACTGCCGTTCCTTTTCCGTTCGTGCCTGCGACATGATAAACCGGTATTCTCTTTTCAAGAACTGAAGGAAAAGCACCTGCAACTCTGCCGAGACCGAGCTTAATCCCCCCTTTTCTTTTAAAAAGTTTTTCAAGAAAATCATTTCTCACAATTCAAACCTTTTTTTCATATCTGCAATTTCCGACAGGGTCATAAACCTATATCCATTCTCAGTATAAAATCTTATAACTTGTTCGAATCTTTGAAGTTTATGTGCAAGATCGTATTTCAGATCGGGCTGCATACTCTTCAACGGTTCAAGATTATCACTGTCATTTACCTCAACGAGATCTATGCCGTGAAACTCAATGTTCACAATATCCCTTTTCAATGAACTTTTTAACATTAAATTTATCAGCCACTTCGGGAAACAGATGAGAGAAGTGCCGATCAGAGGAATTCCGGCAGGAGGAAAAAGTGTTGTTATCGGGATCTCCACAAGTGCCCCTGTCTTCTTCACATCTTTTATGTTTTCATCAATGAATTCGGGCTTATAAAAACCGAATGCATCCAGAAATGAAGATATTACAGATCTTGATCTCCGGCCTGCGAGCATCTTTAAATTGATAAGCAGCCATTTGGCAAGATAATACGAGAATGACGGGAACAGCGAAGAATCGTAAGAATAACTCATCTTTTTCAATGCCGAAATTATTGCCCCTGAAGAGTTGTATCCGGGACTTCTGAACCCTAGACACTCAAAACCTGTAAGATCTTTTATTGCTTCATGGTTTTTTCTGATATCCTCAAATATTTCGTCGTCGTTCATCAGTGTAAGGCGGTAATCGTGAGAATACGAGTGATTCCCTATTTCATGCCCTTTTTCTGCAATATTTCTCAAAATACCGGGCACTGCTCCGTTCAGTCCTCCGGCTGTGATGAAAAAAGTCGCTTTTATTCCGTATCTGTCAAAAAGCTCAAGGAACCTTTTTATCCCGCATTCATATACAGGATCGGGAAATGTGTCATGAGAACCGAGTCCGTGAATTGAATAATAATTGATCAGCGGATCGACATCTATATTGAAAGAAATGATCTTCATTACCGGTTTCGTATCCGGATATTCCAGAAAAGATAGGCAAGATTTGAAAGTACTTTAGGCACCCTTTTCATCAATTTTATCGACGGGGCTCTCTTTTCATCAAGAGATATCGGCACCTCTTTTACTTTTATCCCCATTCTTTCAGCCCTGATGACAAATTCACTCGCAAAAATATCCTTGCCGACAAGACATTTGTCGAGCACAGGCATCAGCGGTTTTTTTACAAATGCCTTAACTCCGTGAGTATCGGTCCCTTTGAAACCGAGAATTATTTTAAGCATAACATTGAGAACCCATGTGGCGAACCTTCTCTTAAAAGGCCGCTGGTCATTGGCTCCCTTCGCTCTTTTTGACCCGACGACCATCTGGGCATCGCTGTTCTTGAATTCAGCAAGGGCTTTTTCATAAAATTCAGGGAGACACAGATCTATCTCGTCACAGACTATTATCTCACCCCCGGCCCGTCGTATCCCTTCCTGAAGAGCAAGTCCATAGTCAGGATGCTCATAATGAAAAATGGATACCGAACTGTCAATCTTAGATAGTTCGCCCCCCTTTTCTATTGTCCGGTCAGTACTTCCATTTTCCGCCAGTATGATCTCAAAATCAAATTCATCTCTGAACTGATCGAGATCTTTTTTCAACCGGTTTACAGCTGTTTCAAGAATCTTTTCTTCGTTGTATACCGGAATTACTATTGAAACTTTTCTTTTTCCCATTTCACAGACCCTATAAAAATTCTTTGAAGAATATAATAAAGCGTTTGAAGATAGTCAAATTATTTAATCAATATAGCAGTGCATTTTCTTTAGAGAATTTTGTTTACATTTAACCTTTTTTGTGTTAATAATGGAAATGTGTTCATTTAACTATTAAAGAATCTGTTTTCAATTTGATATAAATAGATTTTTTGACGGCTCATTAAATATTGTAAAAATGGTTTTGTAATATTGTTTTTCCATTGTAAGGAGTAAAAAAATGAAAGACAGCATCAGAAAAAGAATTATTGAGAAAGCAAGGGACCTTCTTTTCACAAAAACAGAAGAAGAGATCACAATGAACCTCATTGCAAACGAGCTGAACATTACAGCTCCGACACTTTATCATTACTTTAAAGGCAAGGATGAGCTTCTCGGTGCAGCTAACCAGCTTATAACTGAAGAGATCTGTGCTCACCTTGGGATCAAGTTTCCCCCTTCAATTCCGTCCGAAATGCGTATCATAACTGCTACAAGCATGATC
>Ga0116148_1003671_pt1 | contig 13990 bp, 10 predicted proteins | sample AD_UKC055_MetaG_FD_89786 | JGI IMG/M metagenome (GOLD analysis project Ga0116148, IMG submission 89786) | Active sludge microbial communities of municipal wastewater-treating anaerobic digesters from USA - AD_UKC055_MetaG | ecosystem: Engineered > Bioreactor > Anaerobic > Digestate | place: USA... | reverse complement strand
CTCTCGGCGGTCGTCTCGGTGTCGAGCCGCAGCGCGTCGTCGGTGTTCACCTGGAGGACCAGGTGGACGCCGCCCTTGAGGTCGAGGCCCAGCCGGATCTTCTGCTCCGGCGGGATGATCGCCCAGAGGCAGGCCCCGACGATCACGACGATGAGAAGGATGCGCCAGCGAAGGTTGTTCATGCTTGGGAGTCGTCGGCCACGACCGGGTCCTGTCCCTGATACCCGGCGATCGCGGCCCTGGAAAACTCGATCTGCACCTTGTCGGCCACCTGCACCTTCACCGTGCGGTCGCCCAGGCGCGTGATCGTGCCGTGGATGCCCGCCGTGGTGATGACGCGGTCACCGACCTTGAGCGCTTCCTGGAAGGTCTGCACCTTCTTCTGCCGGCGCTTCATCGGCAGAAGGATGATGAAGTAGAAGATGGCGAGGACCAGGAGGAACGGGACGAACTGGACCCAGGGACTGACCCCGGAGTCGGCCGGGGCGGCCATCGCCACGAGCGTGCAGGCGTGCAAAACCATAGGTGTCATGAGTCCGCAACGCGGGGGGAGTAGACCTGCCGGACGTCCTGTCGCAGACGATCGAACGAGCCAAACACTAAAGCCTCTCTGATCCGGCGCATCGTGTCAAGGTAAAACCATAGGTTGTGCAACGTGTTAAGGGTGGAGGCCCCGATCTCGCCGGCCAGGTGGAGGTGGCGCAGGTACGCCCGCGAGAAGTGCCGGCAGGCGTAGCAGCCGCACCCCTCCTCGATGGGCGCCGGGTCGTCGGCGAAGGCGGCGTTCTTGATATTGAGGCGGCCGCTCGAGGTGAAGAGCTGGCCGTTTCGGGCGTTGCGCGTCGGCAGCACGCAGTCGAACAGGTCGATGCCCCGGGCCACCCCCTCCACCAGGTCGAGGGGCGTGCCGGTGCCCATGAGGTAGCGCGGGCGGTCAGCGGGCAGCAGCGGCGCCGTGCAGGCCACCACGTCGTACATCTGCCCGGCCGGCTCGCCGACGCTGAGGCCGCCGATCGCGTACGCCTCGAACCCGACCGCGACGGTCGCCTCGGCGCTGACTCGCCGGAGATCGGGGAAGACGCCTCCCTGCACGATGCCGAACTGGGCCTGGCCCGGGTTGGTCATCTCCCCGGCGGCGCCGGACGACAGCTCGAGGAAGCGCGCGCGGGCGCGGGCGGCCCAGCGGGCGGTGCGCTCCATCGAGGCGGCCGCGTGGTCGCGCTCGGCCGGGAACGCCAGGCACTCGTCGAGCACCATGGCAATGTCGGAGCCCAGGCGCGCCTGGATGTCGGCGGCGCCTTCGGGAGTCAGTTGGTGGGGGCTGCCGTCGAGGTGCGATCGGAAGCGGACGCCCTCTTCGTCGATCGTGCGGCGGTCGCCGAGCGAGAACGCCTGGAACCCGCCGCTGTCGGTGAGGACCGCACGGTCCCAGCCGCTGAAGGCGTGCAGCCCGCCGAGCCGCGCGATGCGCGCGTCCCCGGGACGCAGGCTCAGGTGGTACGTATTGGCGAGCAGGATCTCGGCGCCCATCTCGTGGAGGTCGCGCGGAAGCACGCCCTTGACGGCCCCCTGGGTGCCGACCGGCATGAAGGCAGGCGTCTGCACCGGCCCGTGCGCGGTGACCATCTCACCGCGACGGGCCTCCCCGCAGGTGTGCGTCAGGCGGAAGGTGAAGACCGGGGCCATTGAGCGTATAGTACTCGGGCTGCGGCCCGATTCCCCAGAGGCACCCCTCCTGTGAAGAAGCTTCGCATCGGTGTGATCTACGGCGGCCGCTCGAGCGAGCACGAGGTGTCGCTCGCCTCGGCGGCGTCCGTCATCGCAAACCTCGATCGCTCGCGCTACGACCCGGTGCCGATCCGGATCGACCGCGACGGCCGCTGGACGATTGCCGACCGGCCGCCCACGACGATTGCCGCCTCGGCCGTGATCACCAAGGCGCGGCAGGAGCCGCCGCGCAGCACGCGCACGGGCCGCGAGGCCTACCTCGTCCCGCATCCCGGCGAGGAGACGGTGCTGACGATCGAGCGGAACGCGGGCGAGGCGACCAACGGCCGGGAAAACGCGTACGTCGCCGGCCTCGGCCTCGACGTGGTCTTCCCGGTGCTGCACGGCCCCTACGGTGAGGATGGAACGGTCCAGGGGCTGCTCGAGCTGGCGAACGTGCCGTACGTCGGGTCGGGAGTCCTGGCCTCCGCCGTCGGCATGGACAAGGCGATGATGAAGGTGTGCTTCGCGGCCCGCGGCCTGCCGATCGTGAAACACCTGGTCGCCTGGCGCGACGAGTGGGCGCGCGAGCCGGACGCGATCGCCTCGCGTGTCGGGGCGGAGCTCCGCCCGCCGGTCTTCGTGAAGCCGGCCAACCTCGGGTCGAGCGTGGGGATCTCCAAGGCCGGCGACCGCGCGGCGCTCGGCCGGGCGATCGAGCTGGCGGCCCAGTACGACCGGAAGATCGTGATCGAGGAGGCGGTGCCGGCGGCGCGCGAGATCGAGTGCTCGGTGGTGGGCAACGCGCGGCCGGAGGCGTCGGTCCCCGGGGAGATCCTGCCCTCGCGCGAGTTCTACGACTACGAGGCGAAGTACCTCGAAGACTCGCCGACGCTGGTGCCTGCACCGCTCGACGAGGCGGAGACCGCCAGGGTCCGCCAGCTGGCGGTCGAGGCGTTCCTCGCGGTCGAAGCGTCCGGGTACGCGCGGGTGGACCTGCTGGCATCGCGCGAGACCGGCGACATCTTCGTCAACGAGATCAACACCATCCCCGGCTTCACCACCATCAGCATGTTCCCGAAGCTCTGGGAGGCGACGGGGCTGCCGTACCCCGCCCTGCTGGACCGTCTCGTCGAGCTGGCGTTCGAGCGGCACGCGGCGAAGCAGGCGCTGCGCACGGGCCGGCCGTGAAGCGGCGCGCGGCCGCCGCGCTCGTCGTCGTCGTGGCGGCGCTGGGGGCCGGTCCGGCCAGGGCAGCCGAACCCTCGTATTTCCCGCTGTTGGGCCGGGCGTACGACGCGGTGCTCGACGCGCGGTTCGACGAGGTGGAGCCGGCGCTCGTCGAGGCGTGCGGGCCCGCGCCGGAGGTCGCGTGCGACCTGGTCCGGGCGGTCGCCGTGTGGTGGCGCATCCAGCTCGACCCGCTCGATCGCTCCCGCGACGCCGAGTTCCAGCGCCGGGTGGACGCGGTGATCGAGGCCGCTGAACAGTGGTCGCGGCGCGAGCCGAAGAGCGCGGAGGCGTACTTCTTCCTGGGGGCGGCGTACGGGGCCCGCGTGCAGTGGCGAGTGCTCCGCGGGGAGCGGTTGGCCGCGGCCCGCGACGGCAAGCGGATCAAGGAGAGCCTCGAGCGGGCGCTCGCGCTCGACCCCACGCTCGAGGACGCGTACTTCGGGATCGGCATGTACCGCTACTACGCCGATCTCGTCCCGACGGTCCTCAAGTTCTTCCGGTGGCTGCTGTTCCTGCCGAGCGGCGATCGCGAGCGGGGACTGGCGGAGATGCAGCAGGCCCGCGAGCAGGGCACGCTGCTCCGCGGCGAAACCGACTTCCAGCTGCACCTCGTCTACATCTGGTACGAGGACCGGGTGGACGAGGCGCTTGCGCTGCTCGCCGACCTGAGGCGGCGCTACCCCCACAACCCGCTCTTCCTGCAGGCCGCCGCGGAGATTCACGACGTCTACCGGCACGACGCCCCCGCCAGCCTCGACGCCTGGCGGAGGCTGCTCAACCTGGCGCGGGCGCGGCGCGTCTCGCTGCCGGAGGAGAGCGAGGCGCGTGCGCGGGTCGGCATGGCGGAGGCGCTCGACGACCTGTACCAGACCGACTACGCACTCGAGCAGCTGCGCATCGTGACCGAATCCTCGCCTGCTTCGCCGTACGGGCTCGCGGCGCGGGCCTGGCTGCTGCTCGGCGAGGCACACGACCGGCTGGGCGGGCGGGAGGCCGCGGTGGCGGCGTACCGGGCGGCGATGGCCGCGGCGCCGCGCGACGATCCCGACCGCGTGAAGTCGCGCGCCAGCGAGGCGCTGCGGCGGAGGCCCGACCCGCGCGCGGCCGAGGCCTATCGCCGCTCCCTCGAGGGGTGGCGCCACCTGCAGCGCGGCGAACTGGATCCCGCCGCCGAGGCGCTCTCGCGCGCCGCCGCCCTGAACCCCGCCGACCCGGTGCTGCGCTACCGGCTGGGGCGGCTGCACCTCGCGCTGCACCAGCGCGACGAGGCGCTCGCGCAGTTCGAGCGCGCGATCGCCGCTCGCCCGGCGGCGCCCCCCGCGCTGCTCGCCGCGGCGCTGCTCGAGGCCGCGCGGCTGCTCGAGTCGCGCGGCGACGGCGAGCGCGCCCTCTCCCTATACAAGCGCGCCGCCGCGCTGCGCGGAGCCGAGCCCGACACGCGGCGCGCCGCCGCGCGAGCCGTGTCGCGGTTGCAGTGAGGCGGGATTCGGGATTCAGGATTCAGGGATCGGGATTCGGAAACGTCGCAGCCCGCCGAACGCGATCAGCACCGCGAAACACGATCGCGATCCCCGCGATCGCCCGCCGCCGCGCGCCTCTCGTGCGCGATCGCCTCCCCGGATCGCAACTTTTTTTGACAACGGCACTCACTTTGTGCTTGACACGTTTCTTTTCTCAACCATAATCTACATCTCGTATGAGCGAGGATGGCTTAGGCCACGCCTTGTGATGAGCCTTCGCCGGGCCCAAGGCTGGGTTTTGAGGGGTCCGGGCGGAAATAGGGCGAAGTCGCCGACCGAATTGCCTCGCCCACCCTGGAACGCGGGCGAGCCACGGAGCGCTTGAGCAAGGGCGGCACGAACGCCGCCTGAATCGCTCGCGCAATTCCACGGATGAAGGGGGGGATCAGGTAATGGCGAAGAAGACCGCGAAGAAGGCTGCGACCAAGAAGGCCGGCAAGAAGCGGTAAGCCTCGGCTTCCGCGAGAAGAGGGGGCGGGTGTCGCCCCCTTTTTTATTGTACGCGCGTCGCGGAAGCCGCCGGCGGCGTCGCGGGCTATTCGAACGTCTGCCCATCCCACACGCGCACGCGCACGATCTCGTCCCACGGCTGCAGGCGGTCCACCACCTCCATCCCGGCAACGACGCGGGCGAACACGGTGTAGCGCCCCTCGAGGTGCGGCTGCGGCGAGTGCGTGATGAAGTATTGGCTGCCCCCGGTGTCGGGGCCGTCGAGCGCCATGCCCACCGTCCCCCGCCCGTACGCCCGCTCGTTCAGCTCGTCGCGGATCGTGTAGCCCGGGCCGCCCTCGCCGTCCCCGCGCGGGTCGCCGTCCTGCACGACGAAGTCCGGCACCACCCGGTGGAAGAGCAACCCGTTGAAGTACCCGCGCCTGGCGAGCGCGGCGAAGTTCGCGCACGTCATCGGCGCGTCCACCACGAGCAGCTCCAGCTGCACCACGCCCCGCGCCGTCTCGAGGTAGACCTGCGGCGAGACGCTCGGCGACACCAGCTCGGGCGCCTCGTACCACGAGTCGGGCCGGCCCGTCGGCACCGGGCGGGCGGGCACCGCCGCCGCGGCGGGATCGAGCGACCGCAGCAGCGCGGCGGCCTTCAGCCTCACCGGCCACTCGCGGTCGGCGAGCGCCTCCTCGAGGACGGCCCGCGCGCGCTCGCCGTACTTCGCGAGCGCCTCCAGCGCGGCGGTGCGCGCGATGTACGTGTCGTCGCCGGCCCACGATCGGTACGCTTCCGCCAGGCGGCCGTCGCCCGACGCCGGCTTGAGCTCACCGAGCGCGGCGGCCGCCGTCATCCGGACCACCACGTCCTGGTGGCCGAGCGCCTCGGTCACCCGCGCCTCGATGCCCGGCGCCCGCAGCTGGACGAGCGCACGGAGCACGGCGGGGGCGACGCGCGCGTCGGGGTCGGCCAGCATCGCCGTCAGGCGGGGGACGGCACGGTCGGCAGCCAGCGTGCCGAGCACAGTCGCCGTCGCCGCCCGCACGCTCCAGTGGCGGTCGGCGTCGAGCCCGGAGAGCACGATGGTGAAGCTCTCCTCGTCGATCTCGCGAAGCGCGCGGAGCGCGGCGGCCCGCACGGCGGGCGAGGGGTGGCCGGTCAGGTCCTGCACGCGCTCCTGCGCCTCGCGGGCGCGCGCGGCCCCGGCGGCGGCAATCGCCTCGACGAGCGCCACCGGGTCGAGGTCGCGCGTCGACAGCAGGCGCGCGAGCGTCTCGCGCGCCGAAGGATCGCCTACCTGCCCCAGCGCGCGGATGGCCGACACCGCGGCGCGCGGGTCGTCGCGCCAGAGATCGGCCATCGCCGTCAGCGCGGGAGACGCGGCCGGGTCCTTCAGGCTGCCCAGCCCGCGCGCCGCGAACGATCGGCCGAAGCTGCCGCCGGCGCGCGCAAAGGCGAGCAGCGCCGGCAGCGCGCGCCGATCGCCGGTGCGCTGAAACGCGAAGGCGACCGGCCACCAGCCGACGCGCGGCTTGCCGCCTGGATCGAGCACCGCGGCGGCGAGCGGCTCGTACGCCTTCAGGCAGCCGAGCGCCACCACACCGAGCCGGAACGCGTCGGCCGCCGGCTCTTGCCCCTCGGGGGGAGCGTCCGGCTCGAGCGCCGCCACGTTGGATGACTCGAGCTGGCGGGCGACCATGCGCCCGATGTCCACCGCCGCGTCGGCCTGGCCGAGCAGGCTCAGCGCCTCGGCCGCGCGGCCCTGCACCCGCGGATCGGGGTCGTCGAGCGCGCGGCGGAGGGGCGTTGCGCCGCCCGCGTCCCCGAGCACGCCGAGCGCGAACGCTGCTGCCTGCCGCACCGCCGGGTCGGGATCGGATTCGAGGGTGGCCGAAAGCACCGGCACGCCCTCGGGCAGCCCCACCCGCCCGATGGCGAGCGCGGCGCTGCGCCGCACGCGCGCAAGGTCGTCCCGGACGAGCGCGAGCAGGTCGGGCGAGGGCGGCGGGGGCGGCAGGGTACGCCCTCGCCTCGGGGCGATGGCCGGCGCCGGCGCCGGATCGCGGAGCGCCCGCTGATCCTCGAGCCGCAGGATCCACGAGAGCTTCTGTTCCATCGCGATCACGGGAGCGGGCGGAGGCGCGGCGGTCGCGCACCCCGCGAGCAGCGCGGGAAGGACGACGACGAGACGCGCGGCGAGCGCCGGGCGAAGGCACGCGGGTGTGCGGAGATGGCAGGTCATCGCGTGCTCGGATCTTATCACCCGGCTTCGGCACGCCGGGCAGGCCCCGGCTCACCGGCTCGCCGCCGGCGGGCTGGCCCCCGATGTATACTGCCTCGTCTTGGATTTCCGCTCTATCGCCTTCGAGGGGCCGCCCGGCGTCGGCAAGACCGCGCTCGCCGAGCGGGTCGCCGCGCGCCTCGACGCGACCACCGTGCTGGAGGAGACCGAGAACCCGTTCCTCGCCGACTTCTATGGGGACCGGCCGGGCGCGGGGCTGCAGGCCCAACTTTTCTTCCTGCTGGGCCGCCACCGCCAGCAGGTCGCGCTGCGCCAGGCCGACCTGTTCAGCCAGATCACCGTCTGCGACTACCTCTTCGAGAAGGACCGCATTTACGCGTTCCTCAACCTCGACGACAACGAGCTGTTCATCTACCAGCGGCTGTACGACCTGCTCGCCCGCGACGTCGCGCCGCCCGACCTGGTCGTCTACCTGCAGGCGCCGACCGACTTGCTCCTGAAGCGGCTGCGCGCGCGGGACGAGCAGCAGCCGTATCGCCTCAACCCGGAGTACATCAAGAAGCTGATCGAGGCCTACCAGCACTTCTTCTTTCACTACTCCGCCACGCCGCTGCTGGTCGTCGAGACCTCGCAGCTCGACCTCGGCGGCAGCGACGAGGCGCTCGACGACCTCCTGCGCCAGATCCGGGGCATGGGGCGCGGCACGCGGTACTACGTGCCGCGAACGCGGGACTGAGCTGACTGAAGCGCCGGGGCGCGTGAGTTGATATGGCCTGGTTCAAGAAGACGCGGAAGCCGATCGATCCTGCCGTGAAGGCCAGCCGGGTACCCGAGGGCCTGTACGTGAAGTGCCCCGGCTGCTCGGAGCTGCTCTACAACAAGGACCTCGCGGCCAACCTCTCGGTCTGCGGGAAGTGCGGCCACCACTTCCGGATGACCGCGGCGGAACGTCTGGCGATGCTCTTCGACGGCCCCTGGACCGAGCACGACGCCGGCCTCGTCTCCACCGACCCGCTCGGCTTCAAGGACACCAAGTCGTACCAGGATCGCCTGCGGGCCGCCGCCGCCGCGACGGGGGTGAAAGAGGCGGTGGTGACCGCCACCGGCCAGCTCGACGGACGGCCCGCCGTCATCGCCGCCATGGAGTACGGCTTCATCGGCGGCAGCATGGGCGTGGTGGTCGGCGAGAAGATCGCCAGGGCCATCGAGCGGGCGATCGAGGGCCGCGCGGCGTTCATCGCCGTCTCGTGCTCGGGCGGCGCGCGGATGATGGAGGGGGCGCTCTCGCTGATGCAGATGGCCAAGACGTCGGCGGCCCTCGCGCGCCTCGACCGGGCCGGCCTCCCCTTCCTCTCGATCCTCACCGACCCCACGACCGGCGGTGTGACGGCGAGCTTCGCGATGCTCGGTGACCTGAACATCGCCGAGCCCAAGGCCCTCATCGGCTTCGCCGGCCCCCGCGTCATCGAGCAGACCATCCGTCAGAAGCTGCCGGAGGGCTTCCAGCGCAGCGAGTTCCTGCTCGAGCACGGCATGGTGGACCTGATTGCCGACCGCCGCGAGCTGAAGGCCGTGATCGCGCGCGCCCTCCGGTTCATGCTGGCATGACCTCCCCCTCGGATCCGGTGGCCGCGCTGCTCGCGCTCGAGAAGCTCGGCATCAAGTTCGGCCTCGACAACATCCGCGCCATCTGCGACGCCCTCGATCACCCGCAGGACGCGTGGAGTTCTGTGCTGGTGGCGGGCACCAACGGCAAGGGCTCGGTGGCGGCCATGGTCGAGGCCGGCCTCCGCGCCTCGGGCAGGCGCACCGGCCTGTACACCTCGCCGCACCTGATCCGCCTCGAGGAGCGGTTCGCCATCGACGGACGGCCCGTCGACCCGGATCGGATGCGGTCTGCCGCCAGCCGCGTGCTGCGCGCCATCGCGTCGGCCCGGGCCCGCGGCGCGCTGCTGACCGACCCAACCTTCTTCGAGGCGACGACGGCGGTCGCCTTCGACCTGTTCCGCGAGGCCGGCGTGGAGGTCGCGGTGCTGGAGGTGGGACTCGGCGGACGCTTCGACGCGACCAACCTCGTGGTCCCCGCGGCCGGGGCGATCACGACGATCGACCTCGACCACCAGCAGCTGCTCGGGCACACCCTGGCGGCCATCGCCGCCGAGAAGGCGGGAATCGTGAAGCCGGGGATGCGCCTCGTGGTCGGCGAGCGGAAGCCCGAGGCCGTCGACGTGATTGCCGCGGCGTGCGCGAGCCAAGGCGCCACGATGATCCCCGCCTGGGACGGCGTCGCCGCGGCGGTCGCCACCCGAGCGGGCGGCCTCGCGTCAATGGACGCAGGCGTCAGCCTTTCGCTGCGGACACCCAGGCACGATTACGGCGAAGTCAGCCTGTCTCTGCGGGGACGCCACCAGGCGGACAACGCCGTGGTCGCGGTGCGGCTGCTCGAAGCGCTCGGGCCCGCGGGCCTGCACGTGCCTCCCGGCGCCGTCCAGGCGGCGCTCACCTCCACCCGGTGGCCGGGCCGCCTCGACCTGCGGCGGCTCGACGGGGGCCGCTCCGTCCTCCTCGACGCGGCGCACAACCCGGCTGGCGCCGGCGTCCTGGCGTCTTACTTGAGTGAGGTCGCACCGTCGGGCCTGCCGCTGGTCTTCGCGATCATGAAGGACAAGGATGCGCCGGGCACGCTGGCGCCGCTGCTCCCCTACGCGCGTCCGCTCATCGTGACGCGCCCCTCGACCCCGAGGGCGTTGGCGCCCGAGGAGGTCGCCCGAATCGCGGAGCGCCTCGGGTACCGCGTGCCGGTCGAAGTGGAGCCGGAGGTTGGCGCGGCCCTCGACGCCGCCTGGCGGCGGGCGGGGTCGATCGGCGCGTGCGGTTCGATCTTCCTCGTGGGGGAGGCGCTCGAGCGGCTCGGCCTCCCGGCCTGGTGACGGGGCGGCGAGGCCCGGACGAGGCGAACTCCTGTGGTATTCTGGCCGCGTTCTCACACGGATCCTGACCGCTAACTACGTGTCCCGCATAGTCTTGCCCCTCCTCGTCGCACGCCCCCGGCGCGCCGCGCTCGCCCTGGCGCTCGCGTCGGTTCTCGTGTGGCCGGCGGGAGCGGCCGCGCAGGCGCCCCGGCCCGGCGCAACATCGTCGCGGGAGACCGGCTTCGACACCTCCAAGCAGTGGCGCATCGAGCAGCCGGCAAAGAACCACCTCCGGCTGATCGGCGAGGTCGAGGCCCGGCGGGGGGACGCCACCTTCACGGCCGACCTCATCGAGTCGTTCACCGACACCCACGAGGTCGTGGCGACGGGCAGCCCGGGGCGGCCGGTGGTCTTCACGCAGGGCGGCCAGTGGATCGCGGCCGAGCGGGTGGAGTTCAACACCGAGACGCAGCTCGGCACCTTCTACGAGGCGTACGGGTCGTTCACCGTCGCCTCCGAGCCGAAGCGGTCGATGCACGGCGGCCAGGAGCCCGACGTCCTCTTCAACGGCAGGAAGATCGAGAAGGTCGGCCCGAAGAAGTACCGCATCACCGACGGCGCGTTCACGACCTGCCTGCAGCCGACCCCGCGGTGGAACGTGAGCGCGGGAACGCTGGTGTTGAACCTCGACCGCTACGCCTTTCTCCGCGGGGCGGTGCTTCGGGCGAAGGGGCTGCCGGTGCTCTACCTGCCGTTCCTGTACTACCCGATCAACGACGAGGACCGGGCCACGGGGTTCCTGATGCCCTCGTACGGCACCTCCACGTACCGGGGGTTCACCCTCAGCAACGCGTTCTTCTGGGCGATCGGCCGCAGCCACGACGCAACCTTCCTGCACGACTGGTACGCCAAGCGGGGGCAGGGGCTGGGCACCGAGTACCGGTACGTGGGGCCGGGCGGGGCCGGCGGCGACCTCCGCTTCTACACGCTGCGCGAGCGCGAATCCACGATCACCTCGGGCGGGGTGGAGTCGCTGCTGCCGAAGCGGACGAGCTACGAGGTCAACGGGAACATCAACCAGCCGCTTGGTGGCTCGTGGACCGCGCGCGGCAACGTCGACTACTTCTCCGACATCGAGGTCCAGCAGACCTACCACACGAACATCTACGACGCCTCGCGCAGCCAGCGCTCGGTGAACGCGGGGCTGAGCGGCACGCTCGCGCAGCTGACGGTGAACGCCAACTACCGCCGCAGCGAGTATTTCTCGGGGCGCAGCAACACGACGGTGGTCGGCGGCGCCCCCCAGATCCAGATCACGCGCGGCGAGCAGCCGCTCTTCGGCCTGCCGCTGTACTTCGGCGTCACGGGGGAGTACGCCAAGCTTCAGCGCGAGTACCACCGCACGAGCGGCGTCACCGACAGCAACCTGAGCCGCCTGGACGTCACGCCGACCCTGCGGTTCCCCTTTACCAAGCTTCGGTGGCTGACCGTCAACACCTCGCTCGCCTTCCGCGAGACCTGGTGGTCGCGAAGCCGCGTCGCCGACACCAACGACTTCGTGGACGACGGGATCTCGCGGCGCTACGCGCAACTCTCGGCGCGCCTGGTCGGGCCGGTGCTGAACCGGGTGTTCGACACGCCCGGCTTCGGCTACGCCGAGCGCCTCAAGCACACGGTCGAGCCCTACGTCGACATCCGCCGCGTGACCCGGGTCGACAACTTCGACGAGATCATCCAGAACGACGGGACCGACTCGGTGGTGGGGGGCACCACGAGCATCACCTACGGGGTGAACAACCGCCTGCTGGCGAAGCGTCGCGGCGGCGAGGGCCCCTCGTCGCCCCGCGAGTTCGTCACGGTGGGTCTCTCGCAGACCTACTACTCCGACTCCCGGGCGAGCCAGTTCGACCGCAGCTACTCGACCAGCTACTCGGGGCTGCCGCCGAGCAAGCGTTCGCCGGTCTCGCTCACGGCCCGCGTCACCCCCACCCGCGAGGTGAACGGGTCGCTCCGAATGGAGTACGACGACCGGGCGAAGAAGATCCGGAGCCTGTCGGCCTCCTGGCAGTACGCGGCGTCGGGCTGGCTGAACCTGGTCGGCGGCTACAGCCAGCGGCGCGTGATCGACTACGCCGAGTCGACGGTCACCGAGACCAAGTACCGCCTCGACAACTCCATCAACCTGTCCACGACGTTGCGCAGCCCGGCGAACCGGGTCGGCGGCAGCTACACCTTCAACTACGACATCGACCGCTCGAATCTGCTGAGCAGCCGCGTCATCGGATACTACAATGCGCAGTGCTGCGGCTTCGCCGTGGAGTACCAGACGGTGACGTACGGCTCCTCGTCGCCAATCGGCAAGGACAACCGGTTCAATTTCTCCTTCACCCTGGCGGGGCTGGGCACCTTCTCCAACTTCTTCGGCGCCCTCGGCGGCGGCGGGGTGCGCTGAGCCGGCGGGAGGACGATGAAGGGACTGATCCTCAGCGGCGGGAAGGGCACGCGCCTCCGGCCGCTCACCTACACGAGCGCCAAGCAGCTGGTGCCCGTCGCCAACAAGCCCGTGCTCTTCTACGGCATCGAGGCGATGGCCGAGGCCGGCATCCGCGAGGTGGGGATCGTGGTCGGCGACACCGCGCCCGAGATCCAGGCCGCGGTCGCCGACGGGTCGCGCTGGGGGCTGCGGGTCACCTACATCCCGCAGGATGCGCCCCGCGGGCTGGCCCACGCCGTGCTCATCAGCGAGGGCTTCCTCGGCGGCGAGCCCTTCGTGATGTACCTCGGGGACAACCTGCTGAACAAGGGGATCGGTCCTTTCGTGCGGCAGTTCGAGGCCGAGCGCCCCGCGGCGCAGATCCTGCTCGCGCGCGTCTCCGATCCGCAGATGTTCGGTGTCGCCGAGCTCGAGGGCGGCAGGGTCGTGCGGCTGGTGGAGAAGCCGCGCGAGCCGAAGAGCGACTACGCGCTGGTCGGCGTGTACATGTTCGGCCCCGAGATCTTCACCTCGGTCCGGCGCATCCGCCCGAGCTGGCGCTCCGAGCTGGAGATCACCGACGCGATCCAGGACCTGATCGACCGCGGCCTCGAGGTGCGGCCCCACGTGGTGGACGGGTGGTGGAAGGACACGGGGAAGCTCGAAGACCTGCTCGAGGCGAACCGGTTGATCCTCGACACGCTGGAGCGCCGGATCGAGGGAGAGGTGGACGAGGCGTCGCGGATCGAGGGCAAGGTGGTCGTCGAGCCGGGCGCCGCGATCGAGCGGTCGGTGGTCCGCGGGCCCGTCGTCATCGGCTCGGGGGCCCGGATCGCGCAGGCCTACATCGGGCCGTTCACCTCGATCATGAACGACGTGCAGGTGCGCGACGCCGAGATCGAGCACAGCATCGTGCTCGAGGGATCCGAGATCTGCGGCCTGGCGAGCCGCATCGAGGACAGCCTGATCGGCAAGAACGTCCGGATCTACCGGATGCCGGTGAAACCGTCGGCCTACCGCTTCATGCTGGGCGACAACTCGGAGGTCGGCATCAAATGGTGAACGACATCACGAAGGAGCCCGCGCCCTACGTCCCGCCGGGCAAGCGGGCGCGCATCGACGGCGTCAAGACGAAGGCCCTCCGGATCATCCCGGACGACCGCGGCTGGCTGATGGAGATCCTGCGCGCCGACGAGGCCGACCTCTTCGAGCGCTTCGGGCAGGTCTACGTCTCGGCGACCTACCCCGGGGTGGTGAAGGCCTGGCACTACCACAAGCGCCAGACCGACAACTTCGCCTGCGTGCAGGGGATGGTGAAGCTGGTCCTGGTGGACACGCGGCCCGGCTCCCCCACCGAGGGGGTGGTCAACGAGTTCAGCATCGGCACGCTCAACCCGATGCTCGTGCAGGTGCCGCGGCTCGTCTTCCACGGCTGGAAGTGCACCGGCACCGAGCCCGCGCTCGT
>Ga0116148_1003669_pt1 | contig 13996 bp, 8 predicted proteins | sample AD_UKC055_MetaG_FD_89786 | JGI IMG/M metagenome (GOLD analysis project Ga0116148, IMG submission 89786) | Active sludge microbial communities of municipal wastewater-treating anaerobic digesters from USA - AD_UKC055_MetaG | ecosystem: Engineered > Bioreactor > Anaerobic > Digestate | place: USA... | reverse complement strand
TCCAGCGCGAGATCGCCGTCGGCGTGCAGCCGGCCGCCCGCGTCGTCCGGCGTCACGCCGAAGAGCACCTCGCCCATGTCCGGCAGCGCGGCATAGGCGCCGCGCACAAGACGCCCCTGCAACACGCGCGTCGGCCCGGCATACGTGTTGTTACCCGAGAGCGTCAGCGTGCCGGCTCCGGTTTTGTTCAGGCCGCCGTCGCCGCTCAGATTGCCGGAGACCGTGATTTCCCAGCCTGCCGGATCAAAATGGATCGCCTCCGCTCCGACTCCGTTCAAGGCCGCGTCCAAAAACACCGTAACGTTCGTCACGGCTCGGATCGTGCCGCCCGCGCCGCCGAGTTCGACCAGATACGGTCCTCCGGCATCAACCGCGATTCCGTTGGAGATCGCCAAGTCCGAACCGGTGAGCGACCCCAGATTCAGCGTGCCGCCCGCCACCGTCAGGCGGCCGTACCCGCCCCCACCCGTCCGCTCGTTGAGCATCACGCGCTTGGCGAACACCTCGCCGCCCGTCATGTTGAACCATCCGATGCCGTCGGTCGCGCAACCGAGATCGTAATCCTGCCCGACGATCAGCGTGCCGCCCATCATGTTGTAGAAACTGCGCGTCTGCGGATAGTGGCCGAGCCGCACGCCGTTGCCCTCCGCCGTCGTGCCGGTCGTGCGCACGATGCCGCCGGCCTGATTCAAGATGCCGGTCATGATTCCGCCGGTCAGGTCGCCACCGTTGCCGAACGTCATGGATTTGACCTGCAGCAGACAGCCGTCGGTGACGGTGAAAGTCGCGACGACATTCGTCAGCTTGACGGCATAGGAGTTGTACGAATCCATGCTGCCGTAGCCCACATTGTCGCGGTTGCCGATGGTCAGTTCATTGTATACGCAGAACGCCGCGCCGTTCGTCAACGTGATCGCGCCATGCGCCAGATGCCAAGTGCCGTTCGACGAGAAGCAGTCGCTGACGGCCAAGTCCAACCCGTAGCGAAGATTGACGGTCCCGCTGCCGAAAAAGCCGTTCGAGCAGACCAGCGAGCCGCCGCGGTCGAGGTACAGCGTGCCGTTGTTCGTGATGTCGCCGCGGCCGAACCAGCCCGCCAGCCCGTTCTTGCGCCCCACATACAACGCGCTGCCCGAGTCGATCAGCGTCGCCCCGCTGAAACTGTTGGAACTGCCCATCAGGTAGCAGAATCCCCCGCCGGTGCGCCGAAGACCGCCCGGCCCGTCGAAATAGCCGGTCAGGTTGACCGTCGACGACCCGGTGCCCGACACGACATCGGTCCGGTTGCTGAGCGTCATGTGTCCGGCCAGCGTGAGCGTGTTGCTGGCCGCGCTTTCCCTCATGGCTCCGCCGTTGAAAAAGATCCGTTCGGTGATCGTCAGGCTCGGCCATCCGTTCAGCGTGCCGCCGTTGACGGTCGTCGGATAATCCGAGTCGCCCAAAGCCCCGCCATGCTGCATCGTATAGTTGCCCGCGTTGATGATGATCGGGCTGTTGTTCACCGCGCGGCTGACCGCCACCTCGCACGATCCCGCCTTGGTCAAGGTGAAGCCGTTCCCTGTATAGGTGCCGCTGCCCGACATATCAAAGCGCTGCGCGCCGCCGATCATCGCGTCGCCTGTCAGGGTCAGGTTGCGGTATCCGCAATTGTAATAGGCGGTCGGTCCGTTGTTGACAAACGCGCCCTGGCCGTTCACCCCGGCTCCGCTGATGAAGAAATCCTCATTCACGTTTGCCGAAAAGGCCGACTGGATGTCGAGCGTCGCCCCGTCCTCCACAATCGTCTCGTTGCCGCTGCCGGTTGCGCCCAACGCGCCCAGCACGCGGGCGCTGAGCCGCACCGTGCCCTGCGTGACGCGCGTGATGCCCGCGTAGGTGTTCGTCGCCGCGAGCTGCAGGACGCCGTTGCCGATCTTCGTGAAACCCCCGCTGCCCGCGAGCACCTCTTGGATCACCGCTGAGGACGTCGCCGGCGTCACAGAGATATCCGGCGTGCCGTCCAGCGTCAGGGTGCCGTCGGCCTCCGAGTCGGCGATCACGTACCCGTTGGTCTCGAAGGCCATGCCCGCCACCGTCACAGCACCCGACACATCAACCGTCTCGCCGGCCTGCGTCCCGCCCGCGCCGGTGAAGCGCGCCGTGTTGCCGTTCGCCCACCCCGCGCCGGCATCCCAGTTAAGCGCCGACACGCTCCACACGTTGTCCGTCCCGGCATCCAGCCACACCTGCTCGGCCGCCGCCAGCGGCAACACCCACGCGACACTCACCATCCAACCCGCCACACACGTATGCTTCATTGCCGGCTCCTTTCCGAATACTTATGTTGCTCCACGACAGTCAAGTCAATCGGCCCGGCAGGGCGGTCTGGCTTCAGCGCAGCCAGAGCACCGTCCCGCGGTTCGCGCGCAATTCAAGTCGCTTGTTCGCCCAGTCCGCATGGACGTACCACGGTGCCGGCAGAACCGAGCCGCTGAAGTCAGAGGCCAGACCGCCGCCCCACGTGGCGATCGTGTAGTGCTTCGACTTGTCCAGCGCCTCGGGATTTGCAACGCCGACCACCAGCCCCTCCAGCGCGAGATCGCCGTCGGCGTGCAGCCGGCCGCCCGCGTCGTCCGGCGTCACGCCGAAGAGCACCTCGCCCATGTCCGGCAGCGCGGCGTAGGCGCCGCGCACAAGACGCCCCTGCAGCACGCGCGTCGGCCCGGCATACGTGTTGTTGCCCGAGAGCGTCAGCGTGCCGGTGCCGGTCTTGTTCAGGCCGCCGTCGCCCGTCAGGTTGCCCGAGAGCGTGATGCCCCACGCCTGCGTGTCAAAGGTGATCGCATCCGTGCCGTTGCTGACCAGCGTGGCGTTCAGCGAGGAGGCGAAGTTGGTCGAAGCGCGCACCACGCCGCCCGCGCCGCCGAATTCGATCAGGTATGGCGCGCCCGTCCCGGCCGTGATGCCGTTGCTGCCGACATTCATGACGCCGCCTTCGAGCGTCAGCCGGCCGTAGCCGCCGCTGTTATCGCGGGCGTTCACCACCACTTCCGAGGCGGAAAGTTCGCCGCCGGTCTGCAGCATCCAGCCCCGTCCGTCCGTCGCGATCGCCAGCCGGTACCCGTTCTCGACCGTCACCGTGCCGCCGCGCAGGTTGTAGACCCCGTACGCCTGCGGCCAGTGCGCGATGCGCAGCCCGTCGTACTCGCCCGGAAAGTTGCCGGGATCCCCGCTCCAGCCATAGGTGCGCACGCTCCCGCCCGCCTGCTCCACGATGCCGGTCATGCCGCCGCCGGTCACGGAGGAGCCGTTCCCGGTTTCAATGTTGTAAACATCCAACAGTGCGCTGTCCGAAATTTTCAGGGTGGCGGTCACGTTGGTCGGGTCCACCGGATAGCCGATCGACGAGGTGCGCTCCGCAAAATAGAACCGACTGTAGACCTTAAGCACCGCGCCGTTGGTGAGCGCCAGACCGCCGGACGCCACGCGCACCACGCCGCACGAGGAGCTGCTGCCGCTCAGGACCATTTCGCCGCCGTAGCGGATGATCGTGCTGCCGCTGCCGAAGAACCCGTTGGAGCTGACAAAGCTGCCGCTGCGGTCGATATAGAGCGTGCTGGTGTTGGTGACCGGACCGGCGCCGAAGACACCCGCCGCCTGGTTCGTGCGCCCGAGATAGAGCGGGGCTGTGATGACGGTCGCGCCGGCATAGGTATTGGAATTCCCGGAGATCACCACCGTGCCGATTCCGTCGCGCGTGAGCCCCCCAGGCCCTTCGAGCACGCCGGCCAGTTCGACCGTACTGTACGTCTGCTCGCCCCGGACCGCCGTCCTGCCGTTCAGCGTCATGCGCCCGTTCAGCGTAAAGGTGTTGGCCGCGCTGCCGGCCGCGACGATCGCGCCGCCGTTGCAGATCAGATGCTCGGTGACGGTCTGAGTGCTGTAAGAGCGCAATGCGCCGCCGTTCAGCGTGGTGTCGAAATCCGCGCCGCCCAGCGCGAGCGCATTCATGTAGGTGTAGTTGCCGGCGTTGATCACAATCGGACAGTTGTGGACCTGGACACCCACGGCCAGTTCGCTGCCGCCGATTTTTGTGAGCGTGTGCCCGCCCCCCGCCACATTGCCGCGGAAGTCGATGCGGCTGAAGCAGCCGATCGTGGTGTCGCCGAGCAGCGTGGTCGTGCCGCTGAACCCGGAGTTCATGCATCCGGTGCCGGTATTGATCAGCGCGCCCTGCCCGTCAACCCCCGCGCCCGCGAGCGCCAAATCTTCGGCGCGATTTAAATTGTTCGTGAAGGCGCCGTAAATATCCAGGGTCGCCCCGCTTTCCACAACCGTTCCGTTGCCCGAGCCCGCGGCGCCCAGAACGGTCGGGTTCCATTTGCTCAGCCGGAGCGTGCCTTCCGCGATACGGACCACGCCGTGAAGGTGTTGGCGCCTGATAACTGGAGACGGCCCGACCCCGTTTTCGTAAAGCCGGCGCCGTCGACAACCTCGCTCACGACGGCGGCATCTCCCGCGTTGGCGACCCGGAACTCGCCTCCTCCGGCCAGCGTCAGCGTGCCGTCGGCATCCGCGTCGGCGATCACGTACCCGTTGGTCTCGAAGGCCATGCCCGCCACCGTCACCGCGCCCGACACATCGACCGTCTCGCCGGCCTGCGTCCCGCCCGCGCCGGTGAAGCGCGCCGTGTTGCCGTTCGCCCACCCCGCGCCGGCATCCCAGTTGAGCGCCGACACGCTCCACACGTTGTCCGGCCCGTCATCCAGCCACACCTGCTCGGCCGCCAAAAGAGAAAACACGCCGCAGGCGCACACCACACCGCCAAACACACATTTCATGGCCATGATCAAACCCCTTCACTGCGCATCCTGACGTCAGCACGCAAAGCCTGATGATTCAAATCCGTGCATCTTGATTCAACCTGTCGTCGTACGCACAACACACAACATATACGCGGTAATGATAATCCTGCTGGTTAAGTCTCCGCAAGCCGAATCAACAACCGAATCAACAACCAATTACAACTTCTGCAACTCGCGCCGGCGCTTGAGCGGCACACCCAGCAGATCGGCGATCAGCGTGGCGCCGTCGGGCCTGGCCTCCAGCGTTTCACGCAGCAGGCGGAAGAGCAGTTTCTTTTCCACCGCCGTCATCACATCGAAGTTGTCGGAATAGGCGCGGACCGCGAGGGCGCAGCCGTCAAAGCGCCTGCGCGCCGCGCTCTCGGCCCCGTCCGCAGGCTCGCCGTCGTACGGGTAAACGCCGTCGTCACGCCACTGCTGCATGAGCTCGGCGGTCAGCGCCTCGCGCCGCTCGCGGAAGTGGCGGCGCAGGATATCGCGCGCGGCGTCCAGAAACGCCTTGGTCTCCGGATGCATCTCGTCCAGCACCAGCAGATTTTCGCTGTGCAGCACGGCGAACCGCGGGCTCACCAGATAGGCGGTGAAGTTGAAGCCGCCGCCCGGACGCACTGCCGCGTCGGCCTCATGCAGCGCAAAGCCGTCGCTGTTGCAGAACACCACTTTGCCGCGCCCCTGCTTGGTCTTCCACTCAATGACCTGCAGGTCGGCCTTGGCGCCCTCCGACGATTTCAGATGGTAGAGGTGGCTGGCGTGCTGCACGATCACGGGGTTGACCAGCAGCCCCTGAAAGTAGATGCGCACGTTGGGATAGGCCTTGAGATAGAGCGCGAAATGCGAGGCGAGCTGCTGCACCACCCAGGCGGTGTCGAGCAGCGAGCCCATGGCATGCTGGATCTCGGTGATCATGACCTCCGTGCCGGTCGCCGGCCCGGGCGAGTCCGCCTCGGTCAGCGTGAACAGGCCGGGATCGTCGGCCGATCCGGCCAGCACAAACGAGCGCAAGCCGCCGCCGGTCTCGAGGGTAGTCCGCCACTCAACGCGGTTGCCGAGCGCGAACGCCTTGAAGCGCCCCTTGCCCTTGCTGCCGTGCAGCACGCGCCCCGAGAGCGGCGTCCTGTTTGCGCCACGTTTCCACGACCCTCCGAGATTGCCGAAATGCCGGTCCGCCTCCAGCGCGTTGACGCCCTGTCCGTCGTCGGCCACCCGGACCGCATCGATCCCCCCCAGCGCGTTCTGGATGATGTCCACCTTGACGTCAAAGGCGTCTGCATCAAGCGCGTTCCAGATGAGTTCGGTCAGCGCCTGGATCGGTGACGCCGTGCACAGCGAGGTGATGTGGTCTTTCTGCGCCTGAACATGGATGTTTTTCACAAGCACGGCTCCTCTTTTAAGCATCGTTACAGGGCGACTATAACGAAAAACGGCGCGTACGCCTAGCCGTTTTGATGACGGTGAGGAATCGCGCGAAAAAATTTCATTTTCCCCCTTGCAAGCCTGCGGGGCGTTTGATAAATTGCATTCACTTTTTCGCGGGGTGGTGGCGCAATTGGTTAGCGCACCGGACTGTCGATCCGGTGGTCGCGGGTTCGAATCCCGTCCACCCCGCCATTTGATTTCTTCAAAAAGCCGTGAATTCTCAAAGAATTCGCGGTTTTTTGTTGTCCTGCCGCTTCTCGCACATCCTGAAGAAAGCGAAGGTCGATGTCGAGGCCCACACGTTCCACTCTTGGCGGCACACGTTCCGCACCCGGTTGAGCGAGGCGGGGGTGTCGGATGACCTGGCCAAGCGGCTGGGCGGCTGGACCGAGGACGCGACAGCGGCCCGCTACGACCACGCGGAACGCGTGGAAGAACTGCGGGCGGCAGTGGAGAAGGCGAAGTAGAGGGCCCGCCTTTTGCCCTCGCGCCGTCCGCGCCGCAAGTGCTACACTTTGAATACAAGAATGGAAGAACAGGTCATATCCAAGGAGCGCGTCGCGGATCACGGCGAGGTGCTGACCGCCAAGCGGGAGGTCGAAGCCATGCTCGACCTCGTGAAGCAGGAGACGGAGCGCATCGAATCCCGTTTTCTCGAGCCCGCCTGCGGCAACGGCAATTTCCTGACAGCGATTCTCGAACGGAAACTCGCCGTCGTGGAGCGACGCTACGGCAAGTCGCAGTTGGAATTCGAGCGGAACGCCTTTGCCGCGGTAGCCAGCCTCTACGGCATCGACATTCTTTCTGACAACGTCTCGCAATGCCGGGAACGCCTGTTCGCGGTGTTTGATGCGGTCTATGAGCGGCTTTTCCCGCAAACCTCCACGGCCGGCTGCCGGGACGCGATCCGGTTTGTGCTGGCCCACAACATCGTCTGGGGCGACGCGCTGAAGTTCGAAACGTGCGGGGCGCCGGCCAAGCCCATCGTCTTCCCCGAGTGGGCGTTCGTTCAGGGAAGCCTGGTGAAGCGGCGCGATTTTGAATTTGGCGGCCTCATTCAGCACGAGCAGGACCGCGAAGCCATGCTGATCCCCGAGCCCAAGAACGGCAGCCAAGAGCAGATGTCCCTTTTCGCAGAAGTCGCCCAAGACGACTACAATCCCAAGCCGGTGGCAGACTATCCGCCCGTCAGTTTCCTGGAGGTCGCCCATGTCCAGCGATAGTTACAACCCCGATGTGCTTTCGTGCATCGCGAACCTGAGCAGCGACGAGGTCTTCACGCCGCCGGCCCTGGTGAACAGGATGCTGGACCAGCTTCCGTCGGAGCTGTGGCGCGACAAGAACGCGACCTTTCTCGATCCCGGCTGCAAGTCGGGCGTGTTCCTGCGGGAGATCGCCAAGCGCCTCGACAAGGGGCTGGAGGCGCAGATCCCCGACCGGCAGAAGCGGATGAACCACATTTTCAAACGCCAGCTCTTCGGCCTCGCGATCACCGAGCTGACCTCCCTGCTGTCGCGGCGGTCGGTGTACTGCTCCAAGACGGCCAACGGCAAGTATTCCGTGTGCGAGAGCTTCGACAACCCGCAGGGCAACATCCGCTTCGAACGCGTGGAGCACACCTGGGAAAACGGCCGTTGCGCGTGCTGCGGGGCGAGTAAGGAAGACCACGACCGGGGTGAGGCGCTGGAATCGCACGCCTATCCCTTTATCCACACGAAAGCGGCGGAGGAGATTTTCGGTATGAAATTCGATGTGATTGTCGGGAACCCGCCCTACCAGTTGAGCGACGGCGGCTTCGGCGAAAGCGCACGTCCCATCTACCACCTGTTCGTCGAACAGGCGATGAAACTCAGGCCGCGCTTCCTCACCATGATCATCCCGTCCCGCTGGTTCGCCGGCGGCAAGGGCCTGGACGACTTCAGAGACAAGATGCTTCATGACCGCCGGCTTTCCCACCTCGTCGACTATCCGAAGCTCTACGACGGTTTTCCTGGCGTAAAGATCAGGGGAGGCGTCTCATATTTTCTGTGGGATCGAGACACCAGCGGACCGTGCGCCGTGCAGACCATGTGGGACGGCGAGCCGCTCGGGCCGCCGATAAAGCGTTTTCTTGACGCCTACGACGTTCTCGTCCGGCGGAACGAAGCCGTCTCCATCCTCGATAAAGTCCGCGCCTATCGCGTGCGGGGCAAGCCGGAACTGACACTAGAAAAGAAGGTTTCTAGTAGAAAGCCCTTTGGGTTCCCGACCAATTTTCACGGATCAAACTCGCCGTCGGGCTTAAAACAGCCCATTAAGCTCTACGGGTCGCAGCGCGTATCATGGATTGAACGCAACATAATTGAAAAGAATTCGGAGTGGACGGACGAATGGAAAGTCCTAATGACACGTGTGCAAGGCACAAGCGCTGCGGTAGAAACAATGTTTCTCAGTCGGCCCATTATTTCCGGTCCAAAGGAGGCGTGCTCGGAGACATATCTTGTCGCTGGCAGGTTTGAAGACAAGGACCAAGCCGAGCGTTTTGCTGCCTATCTAAGAACACGCTTTGTCCGATTTCTTGTCTCCATGCGCAAGGCGACACAAGATGCCGCGAAAGACGTCTACGCATTCGTTCCCGATGTTCCACTCAATCAGGAATGGACGGACGAGAAGCTCTATCGTCGCTACGGCCTGACGAAGGACGAGATCGCATTCATCGAATCCACGGTCGCGCCGATGTCGGCCAACGCCAAAGCGGAGCCGGACGACGGCGGGGAGGCGGAGGATGAATAAGAAACCGCGAATGAACGCGAATGGACGCGAATGTAAATCCGTAGGCAGGTGTGTTGGCCCTATTGGCGTGTATTCGCGTTCATTCGCGGTTTAGTCTGGAGGTCAACCATGACGGGCGACAAAGCACTGGCCGTTTTTGAGGACTACAAAATCCGCCGTGTGTATGACGAGAGGGCGGAGACTTGGTATTTCTCCGTAGTGGATATTATCGCGGCGCTACTCCAGCAGCCAGACTATCAGGCTGCCAGAAACTACTGGAAAGTGCTGAAAAACAGGCTGAAGAAAGAAGGAAATCAAACGGTTACAAATTGTAACCGGTTGAAGTTGCCCGCCGAAGACGGCAAGCTGCGGATGACCGACGTGGCGTCTCCAGAGGCGCTTCTCCGTCTGATCCAGTCGGTGCCCAGTCCCAAGGCGGAGCCGATCAAACTGTGGCTGGCCAAGGTAGGCTACGAACGCATTCAGGATATGAGCGACCCGGCGCGTTCGCTCGACCGTGCCCGAGAATACTGGAAGCAGCACGGGCGGAGCGAAAAGTGGATTCAGCAGCGGATGATGGGGCAAGAAACCCGTAACAAGCTCACCGATTATTGGAAGGATCACGCGATCAAGGGCGAGGATGAATACGCCATCCTCACGAACATCATCCACCGGGAGTGGAGCGGCGTGACGGTTAAGAAGCACAAGGAGATCAAAGGACTCAAAACGCAGAATCTGCGGGATCACATGAACGAGGCGGAGCTGATCTTTACGGCCTTGGCTGAACTGTCCACCCGCCAGATCGCCGAGAGCGTGGCCGCAACCGGGATGACGGAAAATGCCGAGGCGGGGAAGAAAGGCGGCAGAATAGCCAAACGGGCGCGGTTGGAGCTGGAGCAGAAGACCGGCAGGAGCGTTGTCACGGGCGAGAACTTCCTGCCGCCCGCCAAGCGCCCCGCACGCATCGGGGAGGCGGGCGATGAATAGGGAACCGCGAATGAACGCGAATAAACGCAAATTGATAATGGGGGTGTGCTGTCTGCGCATGTGTTCTAAGGCCCTCCACCCATTAGCGTCCATTTGCGTGCATTGGCGGTTAATAAAGAAGGGGGGCCGCGAATGAGCGCGAATACACGCGATTTGATTTTTGGGGATGAAGTGTATGCCATTGTCGGTGCGGCGATGGAAGTGTCCAACGTGCTGGGTTGCGGTTTTCTGGAGGCGGTCTATCAAGAAGCTCTGGAGCTGGAACTGGGGGAAAGGCTGATTCCGTTTGCCAGACAGGTCGAGATCGACATCACATACAAAGGAAGAGAACTGACCAAGAAATATGTTCCGGACTTGATCTGCTTCGGACAGATAATCGTTGAGATCAAGGCGCTCAAGCAACTGACATCGGTGGAGGACGCGCAACTGCTCAATTACTTGAAGGCTACGGGAAAACCGGTCGGCGTCCTGCTCAATTTCGGAACACCCAAGCTGGAATGGAAGCGAATGGCCATGACCCATCCACCCATTGGCGTCCATTCGCGTTTATTAGCGGATGAAACAGAAGGGGGTAACCGCGAATGAACGCGAATAGACGCGAATCCAAAATGGCGGGAGCCCCGGCCTCAGTCCCCATTGGCGTTCCTTCGCGTGCCTTGGCGGTTAAGGAGTTCTTCCCGCCGCGGCCGGCGGCGCGGCCGATGATCTACGCCTACGAGGACACGCACCCGCAATACGCGGGGCTGCTCAAGGTCGGCTACACGACCGTGGACGCGCGCAGCCGCGTGGCCCAGCAGTATCCGACCCTGCGGCCCGGCAAGCCGCCGTACCGGATCGTGCTGGAAGAGTCCGCCATGCGCAACGACGGGACGGTCTTCACCGATCACGACGTACACCGGATGCTGCGGATCAACGGGGTCAAGAACCCGGAAGGCGAGTGGTTCCGCTGCACGGCCGCCGAGGTGCGCTCGGCGGTTCTCGCGGTGCGCGCGGGGCAGCTCAACGAGGAGAACCGGTCGCTGGATTTCGCGATGCGGCCGGAGCAGGAGGCGGCGGTGGCGAAGACGGCCGCCTATTTCAAGAGCTGGCGCAAGGACAGGGCCAACCGCGACAAGCCGCCGCACTTCCTGTGGAACGCCAAGATGCGCTTCGGCAAGACCTTCGCCGCCTACCAGCTTGCCAAGCGGATGGGCTGGCGCAAGGTGCTGGTGCTGACCTTCAAGCCGGCCGTGCAGAGCGCGTGGGCGGAGGATCTGAAGGGTCACGTGGATTTCAAGGGCTGGCAGTTTGTTTCGCCCGGCGGCCTGTCGTACGAGGATGCGGACAAGAAACGGCCGTTGGTCTGCTTCGGGTCGTTTCAGGACTATCTGGGGCGGAACCCGAGCACCGGCGGCATCAAGGCGAAGAACGAGTGGGTCCATTCGACGAACTGGGATTGTGTGATTCTTGACGAATACCACTACGGCGCCTGGAGGGAGAACGCGAAGGAGCTGTTCGAGGCGGAAGATAAGAAAGAGGCCGAGTTCGGCGAGGGCGAGGGCATCGAGATCTTTGATGAGGGGGTCATGCCGATCACCACCGACGCCTATCTCTATCTGTCCGGCACGCCGTTCCGGGCTATCGCCTCCGGAGAATTCATCGAGGAGCAGATCTACAACTGGACCTACTCGGACGAGCAGCGGGCGAAGAGGGACTGGGCCGGGGCGGACAATCCATACGCCGCGCTGCCGCGCATGGTGTTGCTGACGTACCAACTTCCGGACGCGATCCGGGAGATCGCCATGCAGGGGGAGTTCAACGAGTTCGACCTGAACGCCTTCTTCTCCGCCGAGGGGCTCGGCGACAAGGCGGCCTTCAAGTATCAGGACGAGGTCCAGAAATGGCTGGACCTGATCCGCGGCGCGTTCATGCCTGCCAGCGTGGACAACCTGAAGCTCGGCGCGCAGAAGCCCCCGATGCCCTTCTCGCACGCGCCGCTTCTCAACGTGCTTTCGCACACGTTCTGGTTCCTGCCCAGCGTGGCGGCCTGCCACGCCATGCGCAACCTGTTGGCGAAACGTCAGAACCGCTTCTACCACGATTACAAGGTCATCGTGGCGGCGGGGAGCGCCGCAGGGATCGGCGCGGCGGCCCTGCCGCCGGTGTTGGAGGCGATGGATGATCCCCTTGCGACCAAGACGATCACGCTCTCCTGCGGCAAGCTGACCACGGGCGTGACGGTGAAACCGTGGACGGGCATCCTCATGCTGCGCAACTCCTCCAGCCCGGAAACGTACTTTCAAGCCGCGTTTCGCGTTCAATCGCCCTGGACGCTCCGCAATCCGGACGGCGCGTCGCCGAACGGGGAGCAGATCGTCAAGGAGGAATGCTACGTCTTCGATTTCGCGCCGGACCGGGCGTTGCGGCAGATCGCCGACTACAGTTGCCGCCTGAACGTCGACGAAGCGAATCCGGAAAAGAAGGTGGAAGAGTTCATCAGCTTCCTGCCGGTGCTGGCCTATGACGGCAGCTCCATGAAGCAGATTGACGCCGCCGGCATTCTCGACATGGCGATGAGCGGCACGACCGCCACGCTTCTGGCGCGGCGCTGGGAGAGCGCCTTGCTGGTGAACGTCGACAACGACACCCTGCGCCGCCTGATGGACAACCAGAAAGCGATGGACGCCCTGATGAGCATCGAGGGCTTCCGCACTCTGAATCAGGAGATCGAGACGATCATCAACAAGTCCGAGGCGGTCAAGAAGGCCCGCAAAGAGGCCAACGACGAAGAGATGACCGCGAAGGAGAAGAAGGATCTGTCCGAGGAGGAAAAGGAATACAAGAGCCTGCGGAAGCAGATTCAGGAGAAGCTCATCAAGTTCGCCACGCGGGTGCCGATCTTCATGTACCTGACCGACTATCGCGAGCGCACGCTGCGGGATGTGATCACGCAGCTCGAACCGGCGTTGTTCAAAAAGGTCACAGGACTAGTTGTGAAGGACTTCGAGCTGCTGGTCAGCCTGGGCGTGTTCAACAGCGCCCTCATGAACGATGCGGTTTACAAATTCAAGCGCTACGAAGACTCCAGCCTGAGCTACACGGGGATCAACAAGCACGAAGGCGAAGACATCGGGCTGTACGACACGGTCATCACGCGGCGGGACGCGATAAGGGTGTTTGAGAACGCTCCGGCCACGGCTATGCGTTAACGGAAGGCGTTGGATATGGGCAATGTACAAAGTTCGATCACGACAAGAATTGACGGAAACGGGGAGATGCGTGATGTGGGTATCATGAAATCCGCGTGTAGTGAAGAAGGCGCGTGTCGGGGCGTAGGACAAAAGAAAGACCGGGGTCATGATGATGAGTTCGAAGAAACAATCCGGCCGGGGCAATGGACTGGGGCCGGGGGAAGAGATTGCGACCGATTACCTACGTAGGCAATTACAATGAAAGCTGAAGAGATAAAGGCGCGGTTCAACTCTTGGTGGATGGCTGGACTGTCTATCCTGTTTGCTGTTGCAACCCTGTATTTTCTTGCGTTGAGCGGTGAGACTCACGTTCAGTACGCATCCACCATTGTGTTGTCACGAAGTCTGAGGGAAGTTAAAACTGCCATCACGAATGATGTACAGATCCGTGATGAAAGCGGTTTGCTTGAAAAGGTGGATAGCGCAATTGGGAAAACCGAGATGGTGAAAAAGAGAGCAGGAAAGATCGTGGTAATGTCGAGTGTGCACAATTTGACCGGGTTGTTGTCTCTGGCGATTGCCATTGGATCATTTTTCGGAAAACCCAGAAGCGCAGCTTGGATTGCCCTGGCTTGTGGATTGTGCGCGGGACTCATATCTTGCATGTGGATTTGAAAGGGTGCTAAAATTCGCGCCAAAGGAGAGGTACAATGTCCAGAGAGTTCAATGTGGTGATCGAGCAGGATGAAGACGGTTATTTCGTCGCGTCCGTGCCCGCATTGCGCGGCTGCCACACGCAGGCCAAGTCTCTTGATGTGCTGATGAAGC
>Ga0116148_1003668_pt1 | contig 14000 bp, 17 predicted proteins | sample AD_UKC055_MetaG_FD_89786 | JGI IMG/M metagenome (GOLD analysis project Ga0116148, IMG submission 89786) | Active sludge microbial communities of municipal wastewater-treating anaerobic digesters from USA - AD_UKC055_MetaG | ecosystem: Engineered > Bioreactor > Anaerobic > Digestate | place: USA... | reverse complement strand
TTACGTGCAGATCGTAGTAGTCGATGTCCAGGTCCAGGTGAGGGAAAAGCAGTTTGTCTTTCACCATCTGCCACATGATGCGGGTCATTTCGTCGCCGTCCATTTCGACCAGCGTTGTTTTTAATGTTTGTATGGATGGAACTGGGGTGCCGGTGGTGAAGAAAGAGACGTTGGGCAGGAAAGGTAAGGGAGAAGACGGCCAAGCCAAGACACGGGAAGTTAAGTTGGGATGTGTATTTACGCAAACTGGTATTGATGATCAAAGTCGGCCGGTGCGGGATGAGATGTCCACCAGCTACACCGGTTCGATTGAAACAGCGGAGATATTTGGCCAACGAATATACCGGGAGGCCATGCGGCGGGGCATGAACTTTGCCGGAGAAACGGTTGTGATTGGTGATGGTGCTCCCTGGATATGGAATATTGCAGATGAACAATTTTATGGCGCCATTCAGATTGTTGACCTTTTTCATGCCCGGGAGCATTACTGGAATGTTGCCAGAGCATTTTTTGGCCATGAGAAAGTCCGTCTCCAGCAATGGACAGAAGAACGCCGTAAGGAACTCGATGATGGACGGCCGGAAGCTGTGATAGTTGCAATAAAGAGTTGCTTAACCCTATACGGTCACAATCAGGCAATATGTGAAAGGGAGATGTGTTATTTTGAGAAAAACAAAGAACGGATGCGATATGCAACCTTCCGGAAGAAGGGACTTTTTGTCGGTTCGGGGGTATTAGAGGCAGGATGCCGAACCGTTGTCGGTCAGCGTCTGAAACAGTCAGGCATGCACTGGACGGTCAAGGGCGCAAACAGTATTATTGCCCTGCGCTGTAATATCTTGAGTAATCGCTGGGAAGATTTCTGGGAATATCGGGCGGCAGCGTGAAATTGGTCTCATAAATTTGTCGCACACCCTCTATTTTTTGATTTTTTCTTCAGTCAGTGCTAGTAATTTAGACGCAGAAATCTTAAATGTTTTCGCGAATTGATAGATGGTTATAAGTGAAGGTTGCTTACGGCCGCACTCAATTTGAGAAATGAAGCTACGGTCAAGATTGCTTTGCTCAGCAAGTTTCTCCTGCGACATTGTATTTGATTTTCTAAGTTCTCTTATTACTTCTCCAAACGCCTCTTCGATTGTCAAGTTTGCCTCCAATTGGAAGAAACTTAACAGAAACCAAAATGATATTCTGTTGACTATTGACAACAAAGTGGTTTATGAATTACATCGATTGCACCAAAAGTTGAGAGTGCCTTCCTGACAAAACACAAAGAATATGAGGGTTGCTATGCTTCGTCGTGTTATCGTTTCAACACTTATTGAACCAGAAATCCCAATAATCAGTGAATCAGAGCTTGACGTTAGTTTGCTGCGTTCAGCACATCAAGCGCGTCTTAATGAGCAAAAAGGTATGAAGGATTCATTAGCTTTCTTTGTCTTTTGCCAATCAAATGAACAGGATATAGTAACAGCAATTAAACAATATGCTTTCCCTGATATTCAAATAATTATTAATAAAGTTAGTGAATCAGAGCTAGACGACTATGACTTTAAAAACTTTATTGATGCGGAAATATCCACTTGGGTTGAAAAAAACCATCCTGCTGCGCTAACGTATCTATGTAATGATGAATATAAGAACCTAAATATATGGTGGGCCGGTATCGAAGCCACAGATAAAGATACATGGTATAAAGAACTTATTAATGATCAATATGCGCATGCGCTCCCGGCTTCACATAAGAAAAAAGCATGGACTTGGTTGGCAATTTTATCCGAAATACTTGAGATTAAGGAACCTTCTTGGAAAGATGAAAATCAATTCTTACTTTACGCAGCAACTTTATGTGAATGGTTGCATGGTTTTGAGGCAGCTAGCGGCAATGGTTATAGCGATTTTGACGCAATAGGGGTATATCATGCATTACCGCTGGATGAATTTTACCTTGGTTTCTTATTAGGAAAAAGTGCTCCAGATGAGGAATTGCAGGAAATAATGGAGAACAATGAGTTAGGAGACAATAGCGAGGTAAGAGGCTATATTATTAAGCAGGCAACCAGTGACGAACGTTCAACCCTTCGCGATATGCTATCAAGCTATTTTGGTTCTGATGTAGCCCTATTTTGGGCTCTACATCACGCAATATGGCCTAAGTACAATGAACCATCAGCAGACTTATGCAACGAACTTGTTAATCCCAGCTCGTTTGAAGATGTATCTGAAGTCTCCGACGCATGGGAATTTGTAACAACCGGCTGGACAGACAGCGCGGATGAATGACTCACAAATATTTAATACATACAATCCACCATAAAGAACTTAGAGAATCGCCCTTTTGTCAAGTTTCACAAGCGCCGGTACTTCCCCTCCTCGGTTCGCTGCCCGGTGGACAACCTGCCATGATCCACATCCGTCAGGTGAAACTTTTCTCTCATCTTCTCGGCAACTTCCGGTGGAAGAATGTTCGCTATTTTTTGCAATGACTTTCTGCGTGATTCAATCTTACGCGGCGGTATTGGCCGGTCGCCGGTGCAAGCTGCTAAAATTTCTCTTTTTACTACGCTCGCATATTCATCCGGCAGGCAGGAAAGGATGGCCATCATATCTTCGACGGTCAAGCCTTCAGTTTTAATGACATTTTCTTCGACTTTTTTAATACGCTTCTTTAAGCCTTTCATATTTCCTCCTTTTGCTGCCGGATATAAACAACCTTCATTATGCCTATATCTTGCCGTGTCACACTCTCGCCGTACTTTTGTTTTAGTTCTTCGAGTAGATTCTTTACTTTGATTTCTTTTTCTTCTTCCGTGTCATTGGGCCAAGCGACAATAAATTTTTCTGAATTAGGAATATTGATTTGATCCTGCAATGCTCTTTCAATGTGTTTAATCCGCGCACTAATTTTCATCGGTATGTCCGCCTTTCAAGAACGATTTGCTCAATAGATTCAATCCTTTGCTCTAACTCTTCGTTTTCCCGCAGTTTTAAAACCATTTCAATTATGCTCGTGCTGGCTTTTCGGGCAATCTCTTCGGACTCGGAATTGATAAGCATAAGCAGTTTATCAACCGCACCGTTGATGCCCTGCTTTAACTTCTGCATGGCGTCAGTAATAAGATTGCTTCGCTGACGGTCTAGTTCTGCGACAAAAGCCGGACAGTTCCTCGTCCAGTCATAGAAGCAGGTTGTTGAGATTTTCGCTGCCCGGCAACCGGATTCAATGTCTTTTGCGGCAATCATAAAAGGAATGACGCGCAACTGCTTTTGGGTCAATTCCCTCCCGTTTATTTCCGTTTCTAACCCTTTTCCCATGATTTTCCCCTTATCGTTTACTGTTATTCCCTGCTGTGGCCGCCAAGGATGCCATACAAACGACGATCCCCGGCGGCCCATGCAATCCATCACGCCGCGAACAATCCCTGGAATCTGTTCTCAACGGCCTCCTTCACTTCGTATCGTTGTCGTTGGATTTCTTCTTCGTATTCATCAATCGCTTTTTCAGAGATATATTTCTCGATGGCCTCCCGACATAGTTGACGGCCCAGTTCTGGTGCTGTCACCAGAGCGTTTGCCTCGCATTTTCTCTTCCCGTATTTTTTGATATATTCAGCAACATAAGGCTTTTTATAGTCCGGGTGTTTGGGGTCAGCCAGGTCTTTTCCTGAACCAGTTAGAAGATTGTCAATCCATGACAGTCTTGCGGATTCGATGAAATCTGCGTTCAGTCCAAAACGTTCAATGATTAGGTTTTTCGGGTCCCAACCAACCGCGCGTGACAGTTTGGCAAGTGTGTCGCGTAAGTATGTTGTGATCGCGAGTCCGGACGGGTCATGGTCTCCGCAGTAGAGAAGAACGCATCGCTTTCCTCTTGATTCCCAATGTTTGAATTGCTTCATCAGATTGCCGCGTTGATTGATGTCTGCCCAACCTCTGGCATTGCCCAACCGGACACGATATTCTTTGCAGACGGGCTCAAACAGACTACGCAAATCTATTTTCTCAACCAGCATTTGAAGGAAAAATTCCTGATTCTCCCAAAAGCTGGAACCATTATAATCTGTCCACCAACTCAATGCGCTTTCAACAATATCCTGCGCCTCATCCTCAATGTCGCCGCTAATGCGCTCTTCACATAGAAAAGAACGAGCTTCATCTTCCGCGCAAATATCCAACGGTAACAATCCATTTTTGCGGCAATCACCTATCAGCTTTTGAGCAGCATCAAAGTCCGGTTTCAATAATCCGGCCTGCTGTTCAAGTATGTAACACCATCCTCTCGAACCAATTGCAAAATCTAATCTTGGTTTGATTTTCATTATTGTTTGGCAAAATAAATTAACCTGTTCATCATAAGCTGAACGTGCTGCCGGTGTCGGTCTGCCTTTTCCCGTTGTAGGTATTATCATTTCCTCTTATCTCCCTGTCCTGTGTTCAGAACGCCACGCCCTCCGGCCTCTCTGATGGTTCGATTGTTGCCAGTGGGTCAATGTGCATGATAACCTCCGGCTCCGGCGACGGTGGGTCGAACCAGCGCCAGCCCGCGCATTGTTTTCCGGTGCACATGCCTCCTCGTGGGCATTTATGTAAAACACAAAATCTTTGCTGAAAAATCATTTTCCGGTATCCTCCTTTTTTTACTTGTTTGGACACATGGACATTACGGACACCTTAAATAAGGTGGTGTCCATGTCTGTCCATCTATAGTGTCAATGGACAATGTCCGACATGTCCATCTAATGTCCATCATGTCCATGCTGTTATTAATCCAATATAAGTCATTATATTTGTAAATGTTTTCCTTCATCTGCCATAGGTTTTTTCCATGTCCATCAATCCGGTCAATGGGAAGTTCGCGCCGGTTAAAAGCTTCACGCAACCAATGTCCATCATGTCCATGTGCTTTATTTAGCATCATTTATCCAATAGAGGCCATCTAACGTCTTAATAACATTCAAGTTCATTAACTCTTTCCTTGCTCTGTCAAAGGCTCTCCACTTAGCATTGGCATCGCCGGAAGAAATTCCGCCGCGATAACAGGCATCGCGCCAATCATCGACATGGATTTTGGTCAAATTCATGTCCATTTCAGACAAATCTTTTTGCGCGTCTCTGATACATTCCGACAAAATATTGAAGGCAATCAGCCTTTGACCAGACAACCGGACTCCAGCCGCTTTTGTCTGTCCATCATCTTTAGTTTGAATTAGAACAAGCGACGTTAATGGCGCTCCGGTATCTTCATCAATCCAGCCCGGCAACTCGATCTCCTGTGGTCTGAAAGTAATCGGCATCGGTGCTGCATGGTCTTTACATTTTAGACTCTTCATAGTGCGGGTGTCGTTTTCGTTTTTCGTAACCAGATACTCAAAATCCAGTGCGCCGCGCATCGAACCTGAACCGCGCCCTCTGTCCTTTGCGTTCAATCCGACATGGTGGCAAATGGCAATCGCTGACTTGTATTTACCTCGCAACTCCGTATCTAGGACGCGGATAAATTGAGACATGTCTTTTGTTGAATTTTCATCGCCGCAACCAAAGTTCCGACTCAATGTATCAACTATGATTAGAACTGGTTGACCGTGCTGCTCAACGAGTTCCTCAATGGCCTCGACAACCACTTTTGAACCGTCTTTATCAAGAAAAGCCGCTGGTTGACTTGAGACAAAAAGCGGAATGTCCTTTATTAGAATGTCATGGTGTAGCTCTAAGGCTTTTAAACGACGCGCCAGACCATTTTTCCCTTCACCACAGACATAAAACACAGTGCCGGATTGCTTGATCAGGTTCCCGAACCATGACATGCCGGAAGCGACGCAGAACCCTAGACTCAGGATAATAAAGGTCTTAAGGCTCTCAGCCTCTGCAACCAGCATCATCATTGAATCGCGCTCCAGATAGTTCTTAACCAACCAATCAACTTTCTTAAAAGCAACAATAAGCTCGTTTGCATGGACGAAATGAAAGCGACGTTTTTCCGGCTCTGGCTCTGGCTCTGGTTTTGCGCCGACTTGCTGGTCATATCCTGCAAAAAAATTATCAGACATTTGTTCCCTCCGCAGACAGCCACAAAAGCCGCTGCCATTGATTTTTTTCTGGCCGAAAAACGCCCGGCATCCGGCTCAGGCGCGACGGATTACTGCAAGCCATATCAACGCCCAACGGCTTTAAACGCTGCTGATACAGGCCAATTTTGACGGTCTGATTCCATTGTTCAAGCGTAGTGATCTTGAGTTTAGCAATATCAAGCCATGCGTGAATTGACTTCCCGCCGGTGTGGATTAATGCTCGAACAGGGAGGCGGACGGCGCTCCAGAAGCGGATCTGATTTTCAAGTGATTGATTGTCAAACTCGACAAGTGCGTGCCGGAAGTGCTTAACGCAGGAATCGCAGCGGTAAGATTTACCGCCGTCTTTCTTTACCCCAGGCATGCCAGAAAACGGATTGACGATTGTAAACGGTCCGGAAGCTCCTGATTCAGCCCATTCACAAGCCGGAAGAATTGTCCGGCTCGTTCCCCGCGCAAATTCTGCGCCATTGAAAATAAAATCGTCCAATTCAAAAACAGTTTCAATGAAAAGCTTTTGTTGTTCTCGCAGGTCCGGAGGAATCGTAATCGGACTGGATGCAGAAAGTTCGGCCTCGGTGCTGAATAGGCCCTTTCCCGCTAATGTCTCGAAGGTGATGTATGCCGGAATAATCGGCGCCGGTTTTCGTGCTGCTGGTGTGTAGATGCCGCCGTTTCCGTGTGCGGAAATGGCCTCATTGATTGCATCGGAAATTTCACTGTCTTTTATGTGCCGCTTGCCGGAAGGAATCGCCGCCCTTATGTCTGCATGGATTTTTGCCGGTGACAATCCGGCCATTATTCCCAGATTTGCCGGCCTCATAAGGAAATTATGACAACCAGTGCCAGGCGCCGGAATTTCCGGCAATGCCGCTTGATATTGGGTCAACGCGCTCATCGTCGCCCCCTATGCGTCAAACCGCATTTTTCCCCTTGCGTAATCCAGTAGGGCGTCCTTGGGGTATCCCTTCACTCTGCCGGAAAAAATGAATTCTTTCGGCCCGATGCCTCGAGAATAATCATTTGCGACTGATAGCGGCGCGAATGGTAAAACATCTCTCCAACGCTTCCAGTTTCGCCACACGATCGGCGGCAATTCCTCTGCAATCTTCGCAAGCATGGCTTCACGCCGCGCCTGCTCTTCTGCGTCCATCTCCTTCCGGATTTTTTTGTTGGTATTGTCTCCCATAACATCTCCTTGAAAGCTTAAATTTCACAATTTTTCGTTGTGGGCTTTCATCCTGATAGCTTGAAATTTCAAACAGACCTTGCCAAATATGCCGGAAAGAAAATTTATATATTTAATTTTATTGAATAAATATTTTTTGAATTAAGCTTAAAAACTCAAAAAGCCCTGTTTGAAAATTCAAACAAGGCTTTCAAAAATTCAGTTTTTAACAAGATTTATAGTTATCTTAGTCTAATTGCTCTGTGGCGTCAGGCATAATATCATTCTCTTCTGATTGCGAATCGCTGAATTTTGCCCGGATGTTCTGGAATTCACGCAGAGTCATCAAATTATTACTTGTGGCAAAGTTTCTTAATTTTATGATTTCATCTAGAATGTTTTGCTTTTTAGTCTCGTCACTTTCGTGCATATGATTTAGAAGCAAATCATTTATTATTTCAATTACTTCTTCTTTGGAAAGTTCCTTCAGCTCGTTTTCCTGTTCTGGATTTCGATATTTGTGAACGTGAAATTTCGGCTTATAAGTTCCAGGTCGTTCAAAGTGTTTCATATTCATAAAAACTTTGAAATTTTCATGAAACGATAAAGAGAATTTCTGATTCAGGAATTGAACAAAAGGTTTGCTGAAGTTCTCAAACAACTTAACTTGTGAATTATACCCCTTTATTTTAACAGGGTCTCCGTCTTTGTCATGAACTCCAACATAATACTCAAGATGTTGGTCTTTGATCATTTCCAAGCACATGCGCCAGGGTTTTTCTCCGACGCCTATATCCTTTCTCGCGACGATAAAATCCTCTTTGCCGTATCTGATGCAAATCTCTGAATCTGAAACATATGCGATTGATATTTCTTTGATTTTATCTTCATCGGTTTGCTGCTGTTGTTCTTTTACCGGTGCGGTTTCTTTCGGTGTTGCGGGGTCTGATAGTTTTTCTAGCCGCGTTCCTTGCTGTGGTTCTGATGGTAATAGCGGACTCAATTGTATCCGTATTTTCTGAATATTTCGCCCGTAATATTGATTTGCCCTATCAATATCGTCTTTATGATAAAGCGCGTTGGCAACGCATTGACAAACAGCGTTGGCATTTCGTTCTTCTTTTGGAAGTTCAAAGCTACTCCATGAGTAAATATCAGGAATTGCAGCCAGTTTTTTATTGATTTTGTCAATCTCTATTGGAAGCGTCTTTTTTTTATCCTCGATTTTCCTTAACTCATCTTCTCTGTTAAACGAACCGCTTTTACTGCCGGTCATAACATGGCCAGCATTCATCGTTCCTTCTTTCAATGGCAACATCTGTAATTCCTGCTCCGCTTTTTGCTTACGATCAAGAAGACGACAAACATGCGGCGGTGGTATCGGTCTCCCATATTGGTCGAACGGGTGAAGAATTCCTTCCTTTACGAGATTAAATATTTCAAAAGGTAAAAGGTTTAATGACTTTCCGGAAATGTAATTACTCATGAGTCTGCTCCCTTTGCAGTTCCATATTGTGAAAAGGCGAAAGCGGGTAGGGTTCCCGCCTTGTCGGCCCGTCGGCCTATCGCCTTAAAGTCCGCTAAAGAAATAAACGGTAATCGGTATTTAACGCCTTGGCGAAAAGTTTGGCAGTGGCTTTGCCGATTGTACGCTTGCCGTGTTCCATTTCGCTTATATGACGCTGGGGAATGCCGGTTTTTTCGGCAAGCTGAAATTGCGTCAATCCTTGCCGGTATCGCCCTCCACGCAGACAAACGCCCGGTAGATCCTCTTCCTTATGTTCCAGAACTTCCCGCCATGGGACTGCCTCGGACGTGTCCACGAATCCAAGCGGCTTCAAGGATTCAATGGCAAGGGTCATGTTGACAACGGGGCCGACAAACCTCAATTCAATGGTTTCGGTATCGCGCTTTTTCGTGTGTACCTGCATAAATCACCTCAATCAGTTTTATATCTTTGTTTTTGACTTCCCATATTGCTACGTAAGTTGTGTGTCCCTTCTTCAGGTGACAATGATAACGGTTATGGGAAAGTGCGCTGAAATTCGGCCAATCACCCCGGATAGGCCCGTTTAACTCCATGTTTCTGATAAGTTCATTAATGCATCTTTTGCTCTTGTTGGTAGTTTGAGAACTTGCTTTACCGTCTGCCTGGCAATTTCAACCGTCCATGTCATGATTTTACCTTATACTAAATAGTAGTATATTGCAATATTGCTATTTCGGGAAGTTCACCACTTGCCCGGCTTCCAGTTTATTCAGGTTCTTTTCCAGAGCATTGACAGCGGACCGGAATTGGTTTTCTCCGACGTGACTGTAGCGCATGGTCATCTGATTGGTCTTGTGGCCTAGAAGCTTCTGAACGACATACAGGTCTTGCCCTGCCTCGACTAACCATGATGCGTAGGTGTGCCTGCATGTATGAAAGCTCACTTTCAACCGTGGATCAGTAATGCCTCTATTGAATCCCAAATCCTCAACGGTCCTCCAGAAGGTATGAGAGATACGTTCCATTTGCCCTTTCCTGCCCGGAAAAACCAAGTCACTATCGCCTTTCACGACTTTCCGGTCCTCCAGCATGGTCTTTGTCTGTTCGGTCAGGAAGGCGATTCTTGAACCGGCTTTTGCGTCGCGGATTGTCAGGGTGTTCTTTTCCAGATTGACATCCTGCCATTGCAGAGCAACGATTTCACCTTGCCGTAAACCACAATGAAGGGCCAGCAGGGTCATGTCGTGGGTATCACGACTTTTTCCCTGCAATGCAGAAAGTAAAAGGCCAGCTTCTTCATGGGTCAAGAACCGCATTTTTTGATTATCCGGTTTCGGAAATTTAACGTCAGCCGTCGGATTTTCCCCGGTGAATCTTTTTAGCCGTTTTGCTGTGTTGAAGATTTGCCGGATTACGGCCAGGCAATACTCGATTGAACGCGGAGACTGTCCTTCCTTTGCCATGCTGTTTTTCAGCCTTTCCAGGTCAAAGGGTGATATATCTTTCATTGGCATTGAACCGATTATCGGGTCAATCCATAGCCGGAAAAGACCCTCTTCACGCTCGACGGATCTAAACTTTTTGTCGGCTTTGGCGATGGGCAAGTAATCTTGCTCAAAAAATGTTTTTAGGGTGACAGCTTCCCGGTCATTGCGTTCAGCTTCTTCCTGCTCTGCCTTGCGCCTCGCCTCTTCCAGCTTACGCTTTTCCTTTGGCGATTGCGCGCCTGAACCTGATTTCGCATTGGCTTTGTATTCGCGAAGCAATTTCAGGCAATAATCTTCAAAACCTAATTCAGGGTCTTGCTTTCTGACTTCTTCAGGAATCCCATCGGAAAGCCAGCCGACACCAAAGGATTTAAGTTTTCCGTCAACTTTAAATCTCACAGCATAATAACGGTCAAACTTTACTCCATGCTTTCTTGTCTGATGCGTGTAGTAGCGCAAGCCCGGTTTATTCTTCACTGCAACCCACTTAATCCATTGTTTTCCCATAGCTGCCCCCTATCGAAAAAGTTTTACCACCTTTTTACCACTTTTTAGCATGAAATATGCCTTTTCACAATCTTTCATTGTGAAGGCAATATAGAGATAAGCTATTGAATTGTCAATGGTATAATTAAGGTTTGTGAAATATGCTGAAGGTTATTTTATCGGACTGAAAATCCGAGTGTCGGCAGTTCAATTCTGCCCTGACCCACCAGTAAAATCAAGTGGTTGCAGGTGTTAAGTATTTGCAGCCCTTTCTTTTTGTATAGTTTTTGTATAGTTCGCGTTTTCGTTGATGGTGGTATCCAAATTATCCACTGCCTTGACTTTATGAGAAGGCGCAAGATGAGAATAGCGCATTGTCATGGCAAGAGATTGATGTCCTAAAAGCTCCTTAACGCTGGTGATGTCAACTCCGGCCATTACCAGATGAGAAGCAAAACAATGCCTTAAATCATGGAAGTGGAAATCGCGGATATTGGCTTTCCGGCAAGCTGTTAAAAATGATTTTCTGATATTGCCAAACCGTTTAGCTTTCCTGAATTCCTTTCCATCAACATGTTCGATGGCTTCCTCATAGAAAACATAATCAGTGTCAATACGCCGGATAATGTTCTGGAAAGTGGCCTTTAAATTTGAATTTATTGGTATTTCACTCCGGTGGCCGTTCTTCGTAACGTCCAGAAGGATGAATCCGTTTATCAAATCAACATTCTTCCACTGCAAAGAAAGAATCTCTTCTTTTCTCATACCATCAAGAAAGGCAAAGTCCGTGAGAGCTCCGAATGGAATACAGGCCACATTTACCGGCTGCTGAACAACCGGATCTATATCGGCGATATCGCCAACAATCAGCTATTCAATTTTTCCGCATACCCCCACATATACCCCCATAATAATCACCGACGACTAATTACTACAGTAGCTCATTGATCCTGAACAGTAGGTAAATAGGCACGGAAAAAAGTGTAAAGTCCTTCTTAGCGTGCGTTGTAATTCGTTCCGTGCTCTTTTTACCCGAGTATATTCTCAGAGCAAAATCACTTTTGCTTTCATCCATGAAATTATACAGTGATCGCAACGTTCCCGTCTTGCCGGATTTAACCTCCACCGGAATAAGCCGGTCATTGATGACCAGGAGATAGTCCACTTCCGAGATTGACCCCTTATGTTCACGGAACCAGTAATTCAAATTCACATTCCGGAGAGGATTCATTGCCAGCAATGTCTGCCCCACGATCTGCTCTCCTACCTGTCCGTGATAGACGGCGTTGATGTCATCCATCATGGCAATATCCGTCCGCAAACCGGCCTGGTAGTTGACCAGTCCGATATCAAGATGCAAAAGTTTGGGAGATTTTTTGAGATTGCTCATCACAGGCAGTTGTTTTGATGCTGATGCAAATACCCGGCTGATCAACATCGCCTTTTCCACCACATCAAATGCTTCACTCATCTCTCTGCTGCGGAAATTGGATTCGCCGAATTTTTCATATTTAATCTGAAGGCCAACATATTTTGAGGCATGTTCGATAATGTGTTGGATATATTTTGTCTTCGCAATGCTTGCATACTTGGAGACGTCATCTCGCAATCCGGCAAGGATTGATTCATATACCGGATCGACATCGATAAATGAATGCGTTTCCGCAAACCGTGCTACAGCCTCGGGCATGCCGCCAACAAGGAGATACGTATGAAACTGTTGCATCATCATCTTGTGTATTTCTTCGGGGATGGAAGTATCCGGCTTAACCGACGCAAGATAGTTGAACGCTTCAGTTTCGCCCAGCGCGACAAGAAACTCATCGAATGTTGCCGGATGAAGATAGCAATATTCTACCCGCCCAACGGGAAAAGAGAATCCTTCAGACTTCATCTTCACTTCCAAAAGCGATCCCGCAGCCACCACGTGAAGTTGGGGCATCTCTTCATAGAAGTAGCGAAGCTGATTCATGGCAACGTCTGAATTCTGCACCTCATCAATAAAGATAAGCGCAGAACCAAGCTTGATCTTTTTATTGAATTTCAGTTGAATAAGCTGGAGCAAATCCCGCACAGGTTGCATGCGCTTAAATAGAGCGGCGTTATCTGCAAGCTCCAGGTTAATGTAGATGTATGTCTCAAACGACGTGTTCCCGAATTGATGAACAGCAGAAGTCTTACCGACCTGACGAGCGCCACGGATAATAAGAGGTTTTCTTCCCTTCTTATTTTTCCAAGCAAGCAGCAAATTATCTATATTTCTAAAAAACATGTAACATATCCATACTTAATTTTACAATATGACGTAATATTATATAATCTTTATTATATAAATATTGTAACATTTTCTAATATAAATACATTACATTGGCATAAAATGCAAATATTTTAACATGCTATTTACAATGATCTTCTTTGGAGTTAACAGGGGAGCAAACAAATAAGCCATTAAATTTATTATAATTAAGTAATTAGATATTCAATTTTTCCACATAACCCCCATATCTCATATTGGACTGCTTATGAAGTGATTTAAAAATTTTATTGGCACTTTATTGTTCACCGGCAATGATATCCAGAAACTTTCGCGGATTTTCTGAAAAGGCGGCAAAATTGTCCGGCGTAATGATGACGGGACAAGCTTTCGGGTACTTTTTCATAAAGATATTTAAGCCCCGAGATAATTTTCGACGGCCGGATTTGACCTCGACGGCATAAATCTGTCCCTGATAGCTGTATACAAAATCAACCTCGTCTTGCTTTTCTCGCCAATAATAAAGATTGCCGGGCAGTTGAAGAAGTTGGCCCCCTACCGCGGCCTCGAATATTCTTCCCCGTTTTTCCGGGTCGTCAAGGACTTTCGGACCTTCATGCATCGTATATAAGGCAGGACAGGAAATCAGTATTTTGGGACTTGATCCCCGCATCAGATGACTTTTCGTTGAATATTTTTCCAGCGGATGAACAAGAAACGCTCCGGAATAAAGCTCGATATAATATTTAACTAAATCGGTATTCCCCTTGTCCTGAAGCTGCCCCAGCAGTTTGGTGTAGCTGATCTCCTGAGCCGGGTAACGGCACAATATCTCGAATGCCTGGCGAAACAGAGCAGGATTACCAACCTTATGATTAAGCAGAATATCCCTGCCGACCACGGCCTCAATGATCGATTCTTTCAAGTAGGCATACCATCGGTCGAAATCGCTCTCAAAGACAACAGCCCCCGGATAACCACCATAGGTTAAATAACGATCCAGGTCGTATTTAAAAGCACGCTTCAGCTCTTCATAGGTCCACTGATG
>Ga0116148_1003653_pt1 | contig 14021 bp, 7 predicted proteins | sample AD_UKC055_MetaG_FD_89786 | JGI IMG/M metagenome (GOLD analysis project Ga0116148, IMG submission 89786) | Active sludge microbial communities of municipal wastewater-treating anaerobic digesters from USA - AD_UKC055_MetaG | ecosystem: Engineered > Bioreactor > Anaerobic > Digestate | place: USA... | reverse complement strand
CTTCGAGCTGCTTCTTCCGCTCCCGGGTCCCCCTTGAGGAGAGCTTGCCCTGGGTGCGGGCGCGCAGGATGTCGCTGTTCGCCTTGTCGATCCTTTCCTGCACAAAACGGGCATTGCCGAGAAAGATCTTGTGACGCTCCTTGCGGAAAGTGATCTCCTCCCCGCCGATCAGGTCCAGATAGGTCTTGGCCCGCAGCCGTTCGGCGAAAGTCAGGGCGCCCTTGATATCGCCCATCCGGGCCAGCGCAGCGATCACCCGCAGATAGGGCTGCTGGTGGATGCGGCGCATATCAGGGGCCATCGCCCCCAGGGTGACGGTTGGATGGGCCTCCAGCAGCTCCACAGCTTCGAGATAGAATTCGAGCGGGACGCTCTGGATCGCATAGCGGCGCCGGCTCTCGAGGCTCATCCGCTCGAGCACCTCGCCGAGAGCCACGTCGATCCGCCAGGCCAGCGCGTACTCGCCCCGGCGCAGCGCGGTCTTGCGGCAGCGGTTGAACTCCTCCCAGGCCTCTTCATAATCCCCGCCGGCGCGGTAGAGTTCGGCGAGGGCGAACATGGCGGCCAGTTCGTCGCGCTCGAGACCGTAGCGGCGGCTGAGCCCAAGCGCCTCATCGAGATATCCCTTCACCCGGGCCATCCGCTCCAGGCGAGCCATGATGCCGGCCAGGGCGCCCGTGCCGGATTGGCCGCCCTCAGGATGGGCCTCGATGAGCATCACCTCGGCCAGATGGAGGAGAAGCTGCGCCCGCTCACGATTATAAAAAAGCTGGGTCGTCTCGAGAAAGTCGAGTGCGTTCTTCAGGGCAACGGCGGCGGAATCGGCATAGAGCGCCGGCACCGCGGCCGGGCTGCGGCCGAGCTGCTGCTGCAGATTCAGCCCGCTGGCAATGCGCCCAAGGTTCAGAGAATTGCGGATCACACCGTCGGTGAGAGCGTATTTCTCGCAGAGACGCAGCGAGCTCTGGTAGCAGCGCCAGGCGCTAAGGTAATCGCCCTTGAGGAAATGGATGTACCCCAGATTGTTGTAAAAGGTCGCCACAGCGCGGTGATCTTTACGGCTATGAAAGAGAGCGATCTTTTTCTCGACATAGGCGATGGCAGTGGAGTACTCCTTGCTCTGCTGATAGCTGTCGGCGAAGATTGAAAAGATCAGGGCGCGCTCATCCTCGGTAGTGAAGCTCCTGAGCGAATTCACGCCCATGGTGCTGAAATCGATAAAGGGAACCGGTATATACCAGCCGAGAAAACCGATCTCCATCCGGCTCGACTCCCCCTTGATCTTTTTGATCTTGCCGCTGTTGAGCAGATCCATCGCGCGGCGGGCGTAGGCGATCGCATCAGCGGGCTCATCGAGGCGGAGATAGTTGTAAGCGATGCTGCGGTAGCTGCGCATGAGGTCGAGAAGGGCGTTGTTTTTCTTCTCGATCTCGACCGCCTGCTGATAACAGTCGATCGCCGCCTCATACTGCTCCCCGATCTCGTAGAGCAGCGCCAGCCTCTTGGTGTTGAGCAGAACCCGGGGCTCCTTGTCCATGGCCGCATAGAGATCGATGGCGTGGCGGAGGAAGCGGGGTCCCTTCTCCAGATCCTCGGTCACCAGGGCGCAGTGGCCCATCCGCTCATAGATGAGCGCCTCGCGCTGCTTGTCGGTGAAGGAAGAGTCGTAGATCAGTTTCACCTGATAAAATTCGTACGCCTTGCCAAAGCCAAATTCGCCCAGGTTGTAATAGTTGTTGGCCAGATTGAGGGCGAGGTTGGCCTCCAGCTGCGGCTCCTGGATTTCATCATTGAGGACGATCGCCTTGTTCAGCTCGTGGATAGCGCGCTCGTAATAGCGCGCGGGCTTGCGCTCCTGATAAAAGGTGAGCCGGTGATAGAGATCGACAAAGGGGGCCTTGACCGCATTCCACGCCCTGGCCAGGAAGGGAGTCGGTTTCGCGCGCTGCCTGGCCTCATAGTTTTCCATCATTTCAAAATTAAAGGCGATGGTCAGATAGCCCGGAACCATGGTATAGTCATAGGAGAGGGCGCGGGCGATGACCGCGCTGGATCGGTTGACCAGATAGACCGGATCGAGTCCGTCCGGGTCGTTAAAGAGCTCGGCTCTTTCGGTCCCCTTGTAGCTGTAGGCCAGGCCCAGGGCATAGGTGAGGATATTGTCCCCGGGGTGGAGGATATTGATCTGGCGGTACTCATCGATGGCCTGATCGATCTTTTTCTGATAGTACATGCACTCCAGGTAGCTGCGATGGGCCTGCAGGTTATGCAGGTCCCGTTCCCAGGCGCTGCGGTAGCGCATGGCCGCCAGCTGGAGGTCGCCGCTGGCGCGAAGTTTGTCGGCGGAGGAGAGCAGGGCCATGACCAGCCGGTCGGAGGCGAGTGCGGCCAGATCGGGGCGTTCCTGCTGCTGTTCCCTGACCAGCTGGTAGAGGAGGGCGAGGGCGCTGCCGCTGTCACCCAGGCGGAGATAGGCCTCGGCGCGGCTCATCCGGGCCGTGAAGAGCTCATCGACGAGTCCGGGAAAGAGCTCCTCCATCGCCTCGAATTCCCTGATGGCGGCGCGGTACTCCTTGTTGCGGAGCAGGATATTGCCGATGCGGAACTGCGCCTCCGCCGCCAGAGCCGGAAAGCGGCTGTACTGGCCGACGATTTCGCGGTAGCGGGTGATAAACGCCTCTGCGCCTCTCCGGCCCGTGATGAGCAGATCGAGTATCCGGTCGCGCGCCTGCAGCATCCACTGGCGCTGGTCGGGATAGAGGTCGACGACGCGGAGATAGGCCTGAACCACCTCTTCCTGGCTGGCGAACTGCCGGAAGAGGTCGCCGATCTTGAGCTGGCTCGCCGCGCAGGCATCTCTCTCGCCCGGGTACTCCTTTTGCACACGAGCGTACTCCTGGAAGGCGCGGGTATGGTCCCCGGACTCAAAATAGAGGTCGCCGATGGCCAGGCGGGCGGCAGCGGCCGGCGCGGATTGATCGCCATAGCGCTGCAGGACCGCTTCAGCCCCCTGTTTCAGCAGCTGATTGGCGCTGCCGCTGCTCCGGCCCTGCACGCTCAGACCCAGCAGGGCGAGCTCGGCATCGGCAGCGGCCTCCCGCTCGCCCGCATAGTGGCCGGTGATGAGCTGGAGGAAGGTGCGGGCCGCCTCCTCGTCACCCTGCAGCATGGCGGTGATGCCCATGTCGTAGAGGGCGCGGGCTGCATAGCGGCTGCTGTCCGGGAAGAAATCGAGCAGGCGTCTAAGCGCGATGAGCCGCTCGCCGAGGAACCGCTGCTCCTTTTCGTCCGGCTCAACCTCCCGGTAGCCCAGGCAGAGCGGCCCCAGATACCAGCGCGAAGCGCGTTCGAGGAGGGGGAAAGCCGTATCGGCCCAGCGGTATTGTGCGGCCGCACTCGCCTGTTTCGGCACAGCGCCCTCGAGCGGGATGGACCAGATATCGAGGTTGCCGCCGCGGTCCGATGAAAAATAGACCCGCTGGTCCCCGCCGCACCAGGGCTGCATGATATTATCGCTGTCGCTGGTGAGCAGCATGGCGCTGCGCACCATGCGGGGATTAAGGCCGGGCATGAAGACGCGGGCGAGGGGCGAGGAGAAGAGGAGGCTCTCGGCCGGGGCCGGCACGGGAGAGATCTCCCAGAGCGCGCCGCGGTCGGCGGGCGTGAGCAGGGAATCGCCGTTATGGTCCTGTGCAAAACGCAAGAAGATGATCCGGCTGGCATCCGGCGACCAGGTTGGAAAGCCCTCGGCCGCTTCACCCATGGTCAGCGGATAGAGCGGCGGTTCGCGCGGATCCCAAAGAACTGTACCCTCCTCACCCGCGGGTCGGGGACCGTGCAGATTGATCAGCCAGATATCGCCGCCGCCGGAGCTGCCGGCGCGGAAGGAGGTGAAGGCGATGAGGTCCTGTTTTGAACTCCAGGCCGGATGGGTGCCGCCTAAAAATGTGAGCTGGCTGGTCTTGCCGGTGTTGTCGTTATGGAACCAGATCTCGTCCCGGCCGGAGGCATTGGAAACCCAGGCGATTTTTTTGCCGTCCGGCGAGACGGTCGGATAGCCGTCATACCCCTGCCAGGTGCTGATCTTTTCGGGCTCGCCCCTGGGAATAAGCTGCCCCTCCACCTCGCGAAACCGGATGCGCCAGATATCGCCGGCGGCATCTTCCTTTTGTGAGACGAAAACCAGGGACCTGCTGTCCGGATACCAGACCGGATAAAGATCGTCAGCCTTGTTGAAGGTGACCTGCCGGTTGCTGGTGCCGGAGGTGCTGCGCACCCAGATATCAAAATTATAGGTCTGCCGGGAGACGTAGGCCAGGTATTTTCCGTCCGGAGAGAGTCGCGGGGAGAGGTCTATATCGGGATGAGTGGTCACCTGCTTCAGGTCGAGGGGTTGAGTCGCGGCTGCTCCCGAGGCTGGAACAGACGTCTGCACCGTCGAGTTCACCGCGGGGGCCGGCTGTGCGAAAAGGCCGGTCATTGAGAGGGCGGAAAGCAGAGCCCACAGCAGTACCAGCCCTGCGGAGAGGCGGAGTTGCGGATGTGCAGACAGGCGGCGTTTCATCGCTTCATTTTCCCCCGGCCTTGGGTTTTTCCACCCAGCTGCCGTCCGGGTTCTGGATCATGGTGCCGGGCGCCGAATTGTCGAAATTCAGCCTGGCAAAAACCTCGTTGGCCCTGGCCGCCTCCGCGCTGCTCTGGTTTATGGTCAGCACCCGATCATAGATGATCATGCGGTCGTTATTCTCTTCCTCGATGATCTGATCGACATAGAGGCGGTATTCAGGATCGCCGTCATAGCGCGGATGGGTGAGGGCCTGCAGCAGGCCGCGATTATTCTCGCCGGCCACCTTGTCGGCCTTGAGTTCATCCACCTCATCCTTGTTGAATTTACGGTTTTGCACCGCATCGATCACCTCTTTCCTGCCGCCGGAGACCACCGCCGAGGAGGTGGCGCCGACCGCCCGCGAGGAGGCGATGAGCCAGGAATCGCTCTCGATCTGCTGATAGGTGCCAAGCACCTGATTCTCGAGGGCGGTCTTTTCGCCGGTCACATTGAGTTCCGGGGCCCTGACGCTGCAGCGCAGCAGCGTCAGGGGCAGGAACACCATCAGAATAAATTTGCGTCGCTGCATAAAACCTCCCATTCTCCGGAGCCGCCCCGCGGCGCTTACCGCGCCGCCGGAACCTGGCCGGAGCTTCTGAGGAAAAAGTCGAGGGGGATGCGCGCCAGCTCCACCTTGCCGCCGCTGAGGCGCATGGGAAAATACCAGGGCTGCGTAAAAATGATCTCGGGATAGAGATAACCGTGACGCAGCACAAAGGTCATCAGTTTGGGCTTGAAACCCTGGCCGATCAGCAGCCTGGTCGTACGAATGCTCGAATCAACGCCCTTGGGATCCAGCGAACGCAGCAGATTGTCCGCCACCTTGGGCCCGATCCTGGTGATATAGGCCTGGCCTTCGAGCTTGATGCCTGCAGCCATGTCCAGGCCGACGCCATGAAAATCCATATTGGCATTGATAATGCCATACTTGCCCTCGCGCGGCCCTTTGGGCAGGATCAGGTCCGAATTGACATTGGCGAAACTGAGATTGATATCGTAGGAGGCCTTTTTCAGATCGCCGGCGGCGAGATCCAGCGCCATCCTGCCCCCCATGTTGCCGCCGTAGATCCGGGCCGCCATCGCCGGGACCTCCAGCCGGCCCTCACCGGCTAAAAGCTCAAAATCGATCTCCTCCACAGCATACCCCATCACCTCGACCCGGCCGATGCGGAGGCGAGAAAAACCCGGCAGCCGCCCGTGATAATACTCGCGGTAGGCCATATAGTCCATAAAGGCGTTGCTCGGGGTGGCGATCCTGAAGGCGGAATTGCCGAGCAGCCGCATGTTCACCAGATCCACATCCTGACGGAGATGAAGGTCGGCCAGGACATCACGAACAGCAAAGTTGTCCGGCATGAAAAAGCTGACATCCCTGGTCGTGATATCGGCGGCGACGCGGGCCAGAGTGCTGTCCGCCTCGACGCTGACCATCAGGTCGCTTTCGCCGCGCATCCTGATGCCCTGGGGCAGCCGCAGCGTATCAGCGATCGATTGATGGAGAGCGAATTGGGCCTTGATACGAAAGTCACGTTTCAGTTCCGCCATGCTCGCCGCAAACGATCCGCTCGTATAGAGGCCGGGCAGTTCAAGCCGCCCATCCATCTCGATCAGCGAGGAGAGATCCCTGCTGGCGAGCCGGATGGAGAGCCGGTTGCGCTGATAGGAGACAGCACCGGACTTGCCGATGCGCACACTGTCCAGCCCGGCCTCCATGACGGCATGGATGCCGTCGCTGCTGGCGGCTATAATCCGGGTGTCGATGCCCAGTCCGTTCACCAGCGTGAACTGGGCGGGAGCCCTGAACGAAGTCCCGGCTGTCGTCATCCGGGCATCGACATCGTAGAGCAGCCCCGCCGCCGTACCGGTCAGCCTGCCGCCACCGCTGAATGTGGTCGTGCCTGTGAGCTCCGCCTCCGCAAAGGGCTCGCGAAGCAGATCGGGCAGCCAGGCCCAAAGCGCATCGTGCCGGATAGCGAACCGGTCGAGATCGAAGTGGAGCTGCGGATCAGGTCCATTGAGGATCCTGCCCCGCGCCGAAGCCTCGATCATGCGATTGAGCGCAAGACCGAGTGAGTCGATGCGGATCACGCTGAGGGTGGTATCCGTGCCGGCCAGCAGCTTCAGATCGAGCTTGAGTTCATCCAGGTGCACCGGCTCCTCGTCGACGAGCAGGATCAGGGGAGTGCTCTTGACCGTCAGCCCGGCGGCTATCCGGTTGAGGCCGTTAAGGTTGAAGGAGAGCAGGGCCTCGGCCTTGCCGTGGGCTGCAAGGGTGGGGAATCGCGCGAGATCGAATCCGGTGAGCCGGACCGTGCCGCTCCCGCTCAGATCCTGCAGCGCGGTGGCGGCGCTGAGAGCGCACTCTCCATCGGCCTTCAGGCCCATCAGGTTATCGAGGCGCAGGGTGATGTGCGCCCTCTCGGGCAGCATGAGGCGGTTGAGCACCACTTCCGCAGCCGCCTTGCCGGCCCCAACCGCCAGGGGGGCACTCCCCGGCTGCACAAGGCGCAGGCTGTCATAGGTGACCGCTGCCGTCAGGGCGGTCCGTTCCACCGCTCCCTGATCAAGGCGGCCCTGCAGCGCAAGCGAAGCGCCCAATCCCCGCAGCCGGAGGGAGCCATCGTTCAGGGAGAGGCCGGCATGGCTGAGCTCAAGCGGGAGCTGGTAATCGAATCCATCCTCCAGGGAACCGGCAATCTCCGCGCCGCTAAAGCTGAGTGCGGCCGTCTCATCGTGCAACTGCAGGTCGGGCAGAAATCCGGGCGAAAGCAGCTCCCGCGCCATCTCCAGGGCGTGACCGAGAGGGATCTCTCCATGGCTGAGACGCGCGGAGAAACGGCTCTTGCCATAAAGGCTGTCGGCGGCGGCTTCAGCCCCCAGCCATCTCCGGCCGTCGAGGGCGAGGTTCAGGGAGTCGAGGCGCAGCAGGCCGGCATGTCCATCGCCATGGAGGCCCAGCGCCAGATTAACCCGGGGGCGGAAAAAGCCCTCCCTTGACGCAGCTGCGGACTGCTCCGCAAAGCGCAGCTCCTGCAGCTGGAGCCCGAGCGCGAGCCGGATGTCGTGATAGCTGCGCAGCGCGAGCCGGGTATCAAAGTCCAGCCGCGCCTCCAGCCGGAAAGAGCTGTTGGCGCGCAAGTCGCTCTGACTGAAGGAGAACGGGGTCGAGTTGCAGATGATGGCCAGATCGGCCTGCAGGGCGCTGTCATTGCGTGCTAAACCTCCCGCCGGCAGCCGGAGATCCTCGAGCGCCAGGCTGAGCTCCCCGATAAAGAGCTCCTGCCGGGTCAGGGTGTCGGCGAGGATGACCCTGAGCCTGCTGTCGCGCAAATGCAGAGCGCGCAGATCAAGGGTGAAGGGCATCGGCGCGGGCCAGAGCGGCAAAGTCGATCAGGGTGGTATCGAGCATGTCGACAAAGAATTCCATCTCCGGAGCGACGATCTCGATCTCGCGCAGATGGAGTTTCTTATCCAAAAGGTCCTTGAGGCTGTAGCTGAGGGTGATCCGCCGGGCGTGGAACTGCCGGAGGACGAAGAGGTCATAGCCGGAGGTGGAGTCCGGATAGGGAGAGAGTGCAACATCCTCAAGGATGAGGCCGCGCAGGGGATGGAACCAGACCTTGCCCAGAGAGAGGCGGCGATCCAGTTTTTCGATGGCCGCCTCGTTGATCATGGCCTTGAGCCGCTCCGGCGGATAGAGAAGCCGCAGAGCGATGGCGGCGGACAACAGCAGGATCAGAAGGGCGAGAAGGGAGAAGAGAAAAAATCGCAGCAGACGGCGCGGCCAGGAGCGCCGGCGGGGTGAGGAGGTGTTAGGGGGAGGGGTGTCAGCTGCGGGCAACATGATTGTTGATCCTTTGCCACCAACATCAAGGTAAGCGGACCGGCCTGCGCCGGATGGCACAGGCTGGATCCATTAATATCAGGCCCCGGCATGCTCTTCAAGCAGGATCTCCCGATCCGTATCCAGGCCGGGGGGCAGTTTGGCTTGCAGCTCATCGGCCGACATGGCGTAGAGGGGACTGATCTCGATTGGAACCGCCAGAGTGCCGTCGGCATGACGCCGCGGCGAAATTCCGCACGCTTCCAGCCAGCCGGCGAACATCTCACTCAAATCGCGCCGGGCTGTGGCGGGTGAATCCTCCCCCTCCCGGTTTTTGATCGGACTGAACTCGAAACGGCGGTCGGTCTCCAGCACCAGGATGCGGTTGGCGAAGGAAAAGGCGTCAAAAATGAACTGCTCGAACTTGACCGCGTTGAGTCCTCCATCCGCAGCCGCCGCTCTCTGGTCCTCCACGCTGGCCACTTTTTTGCGGGCGATATGGTAGGGCAGCTCGATCTTTTGCCGCGCAAGCCTTTCGAGAAAATCGAGAGAGAAAAGATGAATGGCGATGCTGCCCTGCCCGAAGAGCAGTCCGCCCTCTTCATTACAGGCGGTCTTTTTCTCTTCCGGCAGCTCCGTATATTCGATGACCTTGCAGGCGCCATCCAGCCGGCCGATGTGGCCCAGCTTTTCCCAGGGGTCGCGCTTGCGGACTGTCCGGGCGGACATCTCCGCAGCCATCTGATCATGGAATCCCAGATAGGCGGGATCGGCGATCCGGACCAGCACATTGTCCACCTGGAAATAAAAGAGGTGTCGAATGCCGCGCCGCCGCATATCCTCGAGGAGTTGATGCCTGCGCAGGGCATAGAGAACCCCGCCGTGTCCGTCCGGAGAGAGGCTCAGACTTGCGCAGGTCTCGAGGAGCAGCTGACCGCAGTTATCAAAAACCGGCAGCATGCGCTGGGGAAAACAGATGATCGTGCGGGGGTCCTTGCCAAACCAGTTGTTCTCTTTAAAGAACCCGATGGTTTCCTGATGGTTTGCGGGGCTGGTCATGACGTACAGAGGCAGGGGCCGGCCGAATTTCCTTTCGAGGGCCACCATCTTTTCGATGTGGTACTGAAAGAGGCTGCGGCCGGTAACCGGGCCGACGGGGTATTTGCCCTTCGCGCCGGGATAACCAAGGCGGGTGCCCTGTCCCCCGGCCACGACCAGGACAGCCACAGCCCCTTGCGCCAGCAGTTTCTCGCCGTCTCTGCGCGCCCGGTCCCACCGCTCCTCCTCTTCCCGGCTCGCCGGCAGGGGGATATAAGGCTGGGGGGTGAATCCGTCGAGGTTGCCGGCGCCGGCAGCAACCAGCGGCCACTTTCTCTGCCGCTGGGCGGCGAGGAATTCTTCATCGAGATGGTCGAGCTGATCGAGCAGACGCCGCCGGCTGTTTTCATCCAGTTCGGGCCAGAACCTCAGCGCCCGCTCCTGCCCCAAAGCCGCCAGCTTGCCCATCATTCGCAGATAGCGCTCGTTCAAGGGCCGGGCTCCGCTTATTGTTTCTTTTTTTCAGGCTGTGGAAGCGCCCCTTTCCCCCGTTTTTTGCCGCCGCGCAGCGCCAGTTCGAGCACCTCGGCGACGGTATCGACGAAATAGAACGTCATCTCTTTTTTGGCATGGTCGGGGATCTCTTCCAGATCGTCCCGGTTCTTGGCCGGCAGGATGACCTTGCGGATGCCCGCCCGCCTCGCCGCCAGAACCTTCTCCTTGATGCCGCCGACGGGCAGAACCTTGCCGCGCAGGGTGATCTCACCGGTCATGGCGATATCGCTGCGGACCGGCCGCTTCTGGATGAGGGAGATCAGTGCGGTGGCGATGGTCACACCGGCGGAGGGGCCGTCTTTGGGGATGGCGCCGGCCGGCACATGGATGTGGAGATCGTTCTTTTCGAAAAAGTCCCCCTCGATGCCCAACTCCCGGGCGTGAGCGCGGATCCAGGAAAGCCCGGCCTGAGCCGACTCCTTCATCACATCCCCCAGCTGGCCGGTCAGCATCAGCCCCTTGGTGCCGCTCATCTGGGTCGCCTCGATGAAGAGGAGATCACCGCCGGTGGGGGTCCAGGCGAGTCCGACCGCCACGCCCGGCTCGTTGGTGCGTTCGGCCACCTCCGAATAGAATCGCGGCGGTCCGAGCAGCTCGACGACGGTCTCCGGGGTGATGGTGAAGGGTCCGCCCTCCCCGGCGGCAACCTTTTTGGCCATTTTGCGGCAGACCGTCGCGATCTTGCGTTCGAGATTGCGCACGCCCGCCTCACGGGTATAATCGCGGATGATCCGGGTGAGGGCGGGACGGGTGAATTTGATGTCCTTTTTGCGCAAGCCGTTCTCGCCGATCTGGCGCGGCACCAGATAGGTGACGGCGATCTGCAGCTTCTCCTCTTCGATGTAGCCGGGCAGCTCGAGCACCTCCAGACGGTCGCGCAGGGCCGAGGGGACGGTGTCGAGCACATTGGCCGTGGTGATGAACATCACCCGGGAGAGGTCGAAAGGCACATCCAGGTAATGGTCGGTGAAGGAAAAGTTCTGCTCCGGGTCGAGCACCTCGAGCAGGGCGGAAGAGGGATCACCGCGGAAATCCTGTCCGATCTTGTCGACTTCATCGAGCATGAAGATTGGATTGTTGTGGCCGGCATTTTTGATGCCCTGGATGATGCGGCCGGGCAGGGCGCCGATATAGGTGCGGCGATGGCCGCGGATCTCCGCCTCGTCATGGACGCCGCCGAGGGAGATGCGGATAAAGCTGCGTCCCATGGCCCGGGCGATCGAACGGCCCAGGGAGGTCTTGCCCACCCCGGGAGGACCGACGAAACAGAGGATCGGGCCCTTGGTGTCCGCCTTGAGCTTGCGCACGGCGAGGTACTCGAGGATGCGTTCCTTCACCTTGATCAGATCATAGTGATCCTCATCCAGCACCTGGCCAGCCTTGTTGATATCAAGATTGTCCTCGGTGGCCTTGGCCCAGGGCAGAGCCACCATCCAGTCAAGATAGGTGCGCGCCACCGTGTATTCGGCCGCGCCCGGCTGCATCTTGCTGAGCCGGTCCAGCTCGCGCATGGCCTCCTTGTCCGCCTCCTCGGGCAGCTGGGCTTCGGCGATTTTTTCACGCAGCTCCTCGATCTCCGCTGAACGTTCATCGCCCATCCCCAGCTCTTTCTGGATGGCCCTGAGCTGCTCGCGCAAAAAATATTCGCGCTGATTCTTGCCCAGTTCAGTCTGCACCTTGTCCTGGATCTTTGACCCCATCTCCAGAACCTCGAGTTCGCGGTTGACGTAGACTGTGAGCCTTTTAAGCCGCTTTTTCACATCCACCGCCTCGAGGATCTCCTGCTTCTCCTCCAGCGTGAGGTTGAGATTGGAAGCGACCAGATCGGCAAGCTTGTCCGGATTGCTGGTGTTGACCACCACCACCTGCAGTTCATCCGGCAGCTGCGGCACCAGGCTGACCACCTTCTGAAACTGAATGGCGACGTTGCGCTTCAGGGCCTCCAGCTCGGTGGAAGCGGCGATCTTTTCCTCCAGCGTTTCCACCTCACCGATAAAGTAGGGGCTCTCCTGTACCAGTTTCCGGACACGGATGCGCGAAAGGCCCTGGACGAGAACGCGCAGCGAGCCGTCCGGGAATTTGAGCATGCGCAGGATGATCGCCGCACAACCATATTCAAAAACATCCTTGAGCCCCGGCTCCTCGACCTCGGCTTCGCGCTGGGCGACCAGACCAAGGATGCGCGATCCGGCGATGACATCATTGATCAGCTGGACGGACTTTTCCCTCGCCACCACCAGAGGAGTTACAATATGCGGAAAAACCACTGTATCACGCAAAGGCAGGATCGGCAATTGCTCCGGGATCCTGGCTGCATCAATCTCTTCACTCGACACTACACCTGGTGAATCCATATTATCATCCATATCTGCTCCAATCTCATCCTTTTTGACAGTGTGCTCCGGGGCGCCGGTCATTCACCCGGCTCAATGCTGTGGATCGGGATCTCGATAGCCCCCTCATCCTTGGAGATGACCACCTCCAGAATCCCTTCCTCGAGCGTCGCAGTGATATCATTGTGCACTACACTCTCGGGAAGAGCGATGACCCGCATAAAATGGCCATACTGCAGCTCGAGCTGATGATAGTACACAGGCTCCTCGGGCCGGTTCTCGGCACGAACACCGCTGATGATGAGCCTGCCGCCTTTGAGCTCGATGCTCACATTTTCCCGGGCGATGCCAGGCAGCTCGATCCGTATTCTCACCTGCCGGTCGCTCTCCAGAATATCGGTGTTCGGCTTCCACCAGGAGCTGACCGGGGTTTCCATCTCTGAACAATAATAGGTGCATTTGCGGCTTTGCAGCCCGCCGCGATCGCTCATATCGCGAATTACGCGCAATACGTGTATGGGCATGTCACCAGGCCTCCATGACTCTCCCGAAAGCTCTTTTGTTTTCTGCAGCCCTGCGGCTGCAAGAGAGATAATCCCGTTTGCCGCTCAATTATTCCCGCCGCGCGGAGCCCGTCCTAATTGATCTCTTTGATCTTTTCAAGGTCTTCATCCTTGCCCACAAGGACCAGGGTATCACTGTCCTTGATCACCCATTCGGCGGTAGGAATCAGGACCACCTTTTCCGGGATCCACTCCTTGACCAAAAGTACGGTCACCCCGTAGCGGTTGCGCAGGTCGAGCTCCCCCAGAGATTTGGCGACGAAGAGCTTGGGCGGGGCGATTTCGATGATGCTGATGCCATCGGACAGGGTGATGGCGTGAAGATAATAGTCGCTCTCCAGGGTATGGGCCAGGCGCATCGCCTCGTCGCGTTCGGGAAATACCACCTGTGTGGCACCGATGATATCGAGGATCCGGCCGTGATCGTTGGTGATCGCCTTGGCGATGATCTTTTTCACCTTGAGCTCGCGCAAAAAGAGGGTGACCAGAATGCTGGCATCGATCTTCTCCCCCATGCTCACGATGACACCATCCAGTTCGGCCAGTCCCAATCCCTCCAGGGTCTCCTTGTCGCCGGCGTCAGCAATGACCGCCCGCTCGACAAATCCCCGCACCTTGTCGATTTTTTCCTCGTCGATATCAATAGCGAGGATGTGATGGCCGCGATGACTGAGTTCCTTGGCCAGATAATGGCCGAAGCTGCTGAGTCCGATGATGGCATAGGATTTCATGAGATCCGTTCCTGAAGAATAGAGTTAACCTACGATGACATTTTCTTCCGCATAGCGCACCGGCAGGCTTTTCTGGGAGGCGATGGAGATCGCCAGCGTCACCGGTCCGATCCGTCCGACGTACATGAGCAGAATGACGAGCAGCTTTCCCCCATCGCTCAGGCGGGAGGTGATTCCCATGCTCAAGCCGACTGTGCCCAGGGCGGAAAAAGACTCGAAAACAGATTCCACCATGCTATTGCGGGCGAGAGGATCGGGCGGTCCGCTGCTCTCCGTGATGGTCAGCAGCAAAGCGGCCAGACTGATGGCCAGCATCCAGAAAAAGCTGATCCCGATCGCCTTGGTGACGATCGGCTCGGGGATGCCGCGGTT
>Ga0116148_1003650_pt1 | contig 14030 bp, 11 predicted proteins | sample AD_UKC055_MetaG_FD_89786 | JGI IMG/M metagenome (GOLD analysis project Ga0116148, IMG submission 89786) | Active sludge microbial communities of municipal wastewater-treating anaerobic digesters from USA - AD_UKC055_MetaG | ecosystem: Engineered > Bioreactor > Anaerobic > Digestate | place: USA... | reverse complement strand
TCTGGGGACCGCTGCAGACGCCGCGACCCTGGCCGGGACGGTGAGCGCCGCCGCGTTCGTTCCAAGCGATCTGGAATTCGGCACCACGTACTACTGGATGGTCGAGGAGGTCAACGAGGCCGATGACGTCCCGGCGTGGGCCAGCGTCCTGTGGAGCTTCACGACGGCCGAGTTTGCGGTGGTGGATGACTTCGAGAGCTACAACGACGACGTCGATGCCAAAACGACGATCTTCGACACCTGGCTGGATGGCTGGGTCAACAACACCGGCTCGACGGTCGGTTACCTCAACGCCCCATTTGCCGAGCGGACCATCGTTCACGGTGGGCGGCAGTCGATGCCTCTGCAGTACGACAACTCGGCTTCGCCGTTTTACTCGGAAGCCGAGCGGACCTTTGATTCGGCCCAGGATTGGACCGTTGGCGGAGGCGACAGTCTGAGGCTGTACTTCCGTGGCGATGCGACGAACTCGGCGCAGACGCTCTACATCGCGCTGGAGGACCGCGCCGGGCACACCGCGACCGTGAGTAATGCCGACCCGGACGCTGTCCTGGCAGCCGAGTGGCAACTGTGGCAGATCGCGTTGAGTGAGTTCGGCGGCGTCAATCCGGCGTCGGTCGAGAAGATGACCATCGGCGTCGGCAACCGGACCAGCCCCGTCGCCGGCGGCACGGGCACCGTCTACATCGACGACATCGGCTGTGGCAGACCGGCCGCACAATAGCGTCCTGACACACGACTTTTGCTACAGTGCGATTCGGGGCTCCTGCCCACAGGGCCGGACCCCCTTCATTTGTAGGCGTCCCTGGGAGTGAATGGAAGGACCTGCGAGCAAGGTCTGCGTAAGGGCAATCAGCATGCTTCTCTGCTATGACACTCCAACTAACGGGCGATTTCCTTTCGCAACCACTCGATGCTCTGCTCGATCTTGCCAGGGGCTGCTTCAGACTCAATGGACAGGACCCCGTCCCATCGGGTCTCCTTCAACACTTCGATGCAGCCGGCGATGTTTTCGGCGTTCGCGCCCTCACCGATGGCCACCACGGACGATGCGATACCCGTTTCCTGGCCTCTCGCCGCTCTCGCCAGCGCTTCGCTGACGTCCTTGATGTGACAATGGGATAGCTTGTGTCGAAACCGCTGGAGAAATCTGACGGGATCCTGGCCGGCGATGAACGTATTGCCCGTATCGAGATTCAATCTGAGGTAGGGTGAGTCAAAGAAGCTGAGGATTCGTTCCATCGTATCCGGGTTGGTCGTGTAGGGTCCGTGCGGCTCGACGTTGATGATAACCTCGTACCTCTCGGCCCATTCCAATACGACCCGGTAGTACTGCTTCATGAGCGACAGGACCTCGTCGTCGGTGTATCCCGCTGGCTTGCGAGCGCCATCCGTGGTGTCCACGCAGGGACAGCCGACGGCGCTGGCGAATTGAATCGCACGAAGCGTGTAGCCGATGCCGCGGTATTGGCCTTCGGGAGAGGACATCGGATACGCGGCATCGAGCTGCGACATCTTCAATCCGAGGGAATCCAAGTATCGCTTCAACTGGCGTGGGTCCGAATGAAGCGGTATGTGCGGACTGTACCCCAATGCCTGGATGAAGTAGTCCCCGTCAATGGTGCCAAACTCCACATACTCAAGGCCGTGGTCCTTGGCGAACTGGCAAGGAATGTGATAGGAAACATCGAAGTGCCTCCAATTGTCTACGTGCATCCCCAGCTTCATCATGATGTGCTCCTCTTCAGTCTTATTGAGTTATGCCCCCGATCTGATCCGATACCATACTACAGCAGTCAAGCCCACAATACCACTGTCTGCCGGTAGTCATCTGTTGCCGCGCGGATGTGCTGGTGGATGGCTTGGATTCCGGCTATCTTGATGAGCGGTGGGGCCGTGGCGGGCCGGGCAGCTATTGATGCGTTGGAGTGATGACTGCCCGGAGCGAAGGGCAGGGCCACAATATCAAGGACCGAATCACAGAAAACGGCATGGGAATCCGGAAGAAAGGAGATTACCCTGTCGGATTGGTCGTACACATGTCCATCAACGAATCGGCAGGACGAAGAAGGAGATGTGACACATGCGAGATATATCAAGACGTGAGTTCCTTGGTGCGGCTGCTGGAGCAGGTGTGCTGCTGGCTGGAGGACTGGCGGCCCGGCCGTTAGCCGTCGCAGAGGAAGCGGGTTGGCCCAAGCTGCCTCCGGTGAGAATCCACGTTGTCTACGTCGGCACCGGAGGCCCATGGCCTACACCGACGTTCGATGCCCCTGCGGAAGTCGCGAAGTTCAAGGACTACCTCGCCGGTGTGCAGACTCGGCTTGATGACATCGCGTTCGTTGGCGGAGAGCTGATTCCCAATACCGTACCGGCCGCGACGGAGGTCGCGACCAGGCTCAAGGACGCTGACGCTCTGCTCGCGGTGCATCTGAGCTTCGGCAGCGGCGAGCCGCTGCTCAGACTGGTGGAGGCGGGATTGCCTTCCGCCGTATTCTCGCAGCCTTTCAGCGGACACGACTGGATGTATGTCCCTCGATGGCAGCAGGCAGGCAAGAGAGTCATCCTCGCGGCGTCGAGTGATTACGGGGACTTGGAGCGGGCGGTTGCGCTGCTTCGCGTCCCTGTGCGGATGCGCCAATCACGGGTGATCGTTGTGGGGTCCGCTCGCGGAACGGCGCCGGCATGCTCGCCTGAGCAAGTCAGGCGGCAGCTTGGTCCCGAGGTGATCCCGATCAGCCAGGAACGGATTCTGTCGGCCTACAAGGCCGTTGATCCGAGTGCGGCGGAGGCGGAGGCCAAAGAGTACTGGATCGGCCAGGCGAAGAAGATCGTCGAGCCCTCCCGGGCGGACATCGTCAACTCGGCCCGTATGTATTTAGCGGTCCGGCGGATCATGATTGAGGAGCGTGCTCAGGCGATGACGAGCTCTCACTGCATGGGGGAGCCGGCGAAGGGCTGTCTGACGTTCAGCAAGCTGAATGATCTGGGGCTGGTAGGCGCCTGCGAAGGCGACATGGACTCGACTCTGACGATGCTGCTCTTTGCCCACGCGTTCGGCGTGCCCGGCTTCATCAGCGATCCGCTCTTCGACACTTCCAGAAATGCCGTCATTCATGCCCACTGTACATCCACGACGAGACTCGATGGCCCGACCGGAACGCGAGCCCCGTTTCTGATCCGGACGCAGTGCGACAGCGATCAGGGCGTGTCCTTGGAGGTCCAGATGCGCCCAGGCCAGGAAATCACATGCGCCAAGTTGGTCAATCTGGACACGATGCTGATTTCCACCGGCAAGATCATTGAGCTGACCGATTTTCATGATCGTGGGTGTCGAACGCAGATTACGACCGAGGTGTCGAATGCAAGGCACATGGCCCGCAATTGGGGCGGTGGGCTCCTGGACGGTGACATGATGACCCTGCTCCACCGGGTGGTCTTCTACGGCAACCACATCGAGTGCATGAGAGACTTGACGCCTCTGATGGGACTGAAAGTCGTCGAGGAGGTATGATCGCGGCCCAAGGGATGGGCCTTCGGGAAAAGGGGCGCTGACGCGATGGGACGGCGAAGATCCTCTGGATGCCGCTACCTGGTCCCTGTTCTGCCTTTGTCAGGCGTCGGCCAGCCGCGATGGATCCGTTTGAGGTCTTCGATGCCCTCCGCTGTCTGCGGAGTGGGCTGGCGCCATGTAGTGAACTCCCGGAAGAGCTTGAGTGTCTCAATGCTCCACTTCCAAGTCTCGGCATGGCCGTCGGCGAACCCGAAACTGCTGCGGGCGCCGTGCCAGACCACCAGGGGGTCCGACCAGTTCGTCGCCTCGGTGCCCCCGGTGGGATCGATCACCCAAGCGTTGATGTTGTAGCCCCGCGGGTCGTTCTCTTCGAGCAGTACGTACGCCTGTGACGGCCTGGCGATTTGGGACAGACGCAACACGTTGCGCCAGTTGGCAATGCCGCCGGGCTTGTCCTTGGCCCACCATCCATTCAGGCTGTCCGGCATGGAATAGCTGCGGAAGTTCTTGCCCACGCTCTGGTCGCTCGGGCAATGATAGCAGCTCACGCTCCGGGTGTATGGGTAGAGGACCCCTCTCTGGATGCCTTCGTATCGTTCCTCAGGGGTGGCGTTGAAGTAATCGGTCACAGCAGAACTGCCACCGACCTGCCAGGGAGCCCACGCCCAGTCGGAGGGGCTGCCCCAACTGCTGCCATTGTAGTTCCACGAGCCGCACAGCCGATCTTCGTTGTCGGTGGCATAGGCATACCAGGCGGTGGTCAAAGTCCGCAGATTGGCTTGACACTTCACGGTCTTGCCGGCCTCTTTTGCTCTCATCAGCGCGGGCATGAGAATGGCCATCAACACCGCGATGACGGCAATCACGACCAACAACTCAATCAGTGTGAATGCTCTTTTGGGTGGAAGGCACATGATACGGCTCCTTCATCCGGAATTCCCCTTGTCTGAAGCCGCCTCGATTATACCCCAGGTAGCCAGGAATCTGCAAATAGCCAGGACGCACAGAGATTCCCCCCCAAGCGACGGGTGCCGTGGCCGAGGCTGGGGATTCAGTATCGAGATGTGAAGACGAGGTTCCGCAGTCGGTCCTGGCGTCACTTTCCCTGCGGAACTCCTGGCTGCTGGCGGGGGATGTGGGACCGTGATGGACCGTTGGAGGGCGGCGCGAGCAAGCAGCAGCGGGGGGAAGACGAAAACGGCACTTCTTCTGAGGGGCTACCATGAGACAGGTGCTGTACGCGTGGTTGTCCGTCTGCTATTCTGTAGCCGTCGCGCGGCACGCCCCGTTGATCTGCTTCGGGGAATCGAGAGTGCCGGGGCACGACATCGTGAAGAGGAAAGAACGGGAGGCCGAACGTGCGAGAGGCGACGGCGACGCGAAGGCAGTTCCTCCAGGCCACAGCAGGCCTTGCCGGAATCGTTCTGCGGGGCTCCGAGGTGTTGGGACAACCATCGTCGGCACTGGGAATCGACGAGCCGTTTCATGGTGCCGTGCTCAATCACAGGCACGGCGCCCTGGTGGACGGCGGCTTGAGGATCTGCGTGTCCGGCCAGGCGCCGGCACAGGATCGGGTGGTCGTGAACGGCGTTCCGGCACTGCGGGTGGGGACGAGCTTCAAGGCGGACATCGTGCTTCATCAGCGAGAGACCCAGATCGCTGCTGTGACGCAGGGCAGTTCAGGCCGGCAGGAGCATCATGTGCGGGTCATCTGGGACCGGTACTCCCAGCCTCGATATCGGTTTTCCATCGATGACAACAGCTTCTTCCTGCGGGATATCGCCCGTCAGAAATACGCTTCGCTTTTCGACTGCTTCTATCTGAAGGGGCTCCGCGAACTCCATTCGAAATACGGAACCCGTTTCGTGCTCAACATCTACTACGCGACGGAAGATGGGTTCGAGCTTCCTCAATTCCCCGATCGCTACAAGGGCGAGTGGCGGGATAGTGCCGATTGGCTCCGTTTGGCGTTCCATGCCCATGCCAACCTGCCCGATCGCCCTTATCAGAACGCGCCGCCGGATCGGTTGATCGCGGATCTGGATCAGGTCGCCGAGCAAATCGTACGTTTCGCCGGCGAACAGACGTACAGCCCTCCGACGGTCATTCACTGGGGTATGGTGCAGCCGAACGCCCTGAAGCTCTTGTACGAGCGGGGTGTGCGGGTGCTCAGCGGCTACTTCCAGAGGCAGAACGCGATCTGGGATATCAACTATCTCCTCGACGATGTACGATCAGAGTATCTCTCCTGCCACGATGCTCTCATGGATTTCGAAAGCGGGATCGTGTTCTCGCGAATAGATATCGTCTGTAACAATACGCCCGTCGATCAGATCGTTGCCACGCTGGAGCCTCTGGAAAGCGATCCCGACCAGGCGGAGATCATGGACCTCTTCACCCACGAGCAATACTTCTGGCCATTCTACTCGAATTACATCGCGGACCACTTTGTGAGGCTCGACACCACACTCCGGTGGATCACCGATCACGGCTATCGACCGGTCTTTTTCCATGAGGGCTTCCTGGGCGGTGCTGTGTGATATGACCAATTGCAGCATAGGCGAGATCCCTTGTTCAGAGAGGCCACTCATGGCAAGGCACATGGAGTTGGCAGGCTTCCGCAGACGATTATTGACGTGTATTGTCCTCGCGGTGAGCGGGCCGCCTGGGTCCGATGGGAAGTCCGGGCCTGCCACTACCGTGGGCACTGCCGGTGTTCATCCTTGAAGACGGAAAGGACGACCAATGAAGCGAAGAGAATTCCTGCGAAAGAGCGTGGTGGGATTCACTGCGGTAGCGACAGCAAGACTCCCCAGTTTTGCAGGTGAATCGGCCGAGCAGAAGAAACGGGTCGGTCTGATCGGCAGTGGCTGGTATGGCAAGATTGACTTGTTGCGTCTGATCCAGGTCGCGCCAGTCGAGGTGGTTTCGCTCTGCGACGTGGACAGGAAGATGTTGGCAGAGGCGGCCGACGTCGTGGCGAGCCGCCAGCTTTCGAAGAAGAAACCACGGACCTATAGTGACTACCGCGAAATGTTGAAGGAAAGGGATCTGGACATCGTGCTGATCGCCACGCCGGACCACTGGCACGCGTTGCCGATGATCGCGGCGGTGCAGGCCGGGGCGGATGTGTACGTACAGAAGCCGATTGGTGTGGACGTGGTCGAATGCCAGGCCATGGTGGCCGCGGCGCGCAAGTATCAGCGTGTTGTGCAGGTGGGGACGCAGCGGCGCAGCACGCCGCACCTGTTCGAGGCACGCGAGTTGATCGAGGAAGGCCGCCTGGGCCGAATCGGGCTGGTCGAGACCTATTGTTACGGCCGTCGCGGCATCGTCAATCCGCCCGACGAGACGCCGCCGGAAACGCTCGACTACGAGATGTGGACCGGCCCGGCGCCGATGCGGCCGTTCAACAAGACTATCCACCCCGGCAGCTGGCGCAACTATATGGAATACGGCAACGGCACGATCGGGGACATGGGTATTCACATGATCGACATGGTGCGCTGGATGATGAACCTGGGCTGGCCCCAGCGGATTTCCTCCACCGGCGGCAATTACTTTCATAAGGAAGGCAAACCCAATATCCCCGACATGCAGACGGCGACCTTCGACTACGGTGACCTGCAAATCACCTGGCAGCATCGCCACTTTGGTGAAGGGCCGGACCCGAAGTACCGATGGGGGGCGACTTTCTACGGAGAGAAGGGGACACTGAAAGCCGGCGTGTACAGTTTCGACTTCATCCCGCTGGACGGCGGTACGCCCATCCATCGCGAATGGAATGACCCCAACGCCAAATACCCGGTGGACAGCGACAAGTTCCCGGAGGATAAGACGGAAAAGAGAATCGAGTACCACGTTGCGCCGGCGATCCGCGAGCATATGAAGGATCTGTTGCGGTGCATCGCCAATCGGGGGCGTCCCCGAGCCGATATCGCTGAGGGGAGCACGTCCACGAGCATGTGCGTGCTCGCGAATCTCTCGCTGCAACTGAAGCGGAGCTTGACGTGGGACCAGGCCAGCGGCCAGGTGGTGGGCGACGAGCAAGCCAACCATCTGTTAGCGCGGCCCTACCGGGCGCCATGGGTGCATCCCGTCGTGGAAAAGGTCTGAACTTCAGCCGGAATTGCGCAGATTGTAAGGAGGTCTCATGAGTACGAGTCGATGGAGTCGTCGGGAGTTGCTCGTGGCCGCGGGAGGCTGGGGAGCGGGGAGCATCCTGGCCGGGGCGGCCGAGGCAATGTCCGCGGCGGTACCGAGAACCAAGTTGAGCACGCCTCATGCGGAGAAGATGGGGTGGCGGTTGTCATGCGGGCTCTACACGTTCCGCGATCGGAGTTTCTACGAGGCGCTGGACGTGATCGCGGGCCTGGGCATCCGTTGCGTTGAGCCGGCGTTCTTCCTGGCGTTGAGCAAGGAGCAGCCGGAGCTCAAGACGAGCGAATCGCTTGCGCCGGAGCAGCGCCGGGAGATGAAGAAGCGGTTGGACGACCGCGGCATGAGGATGGCGAGCTATTACGCGCCGCTCGACGCTGACGTGAACGTCTTTCGCAAGGTGTTCGATTTCGCCAAGGAGATGGGAGTTGAAACCCTCGTGGCCGAGCCGCCTGTGGGGGTCTTCGATACCCTTGACAGGCTGTGCCAGGAGTACCAGATGAACCTGGCGATCCACAATCACTCGGAAGCCGCGGGGTCGAAATACTGGCGGCCAGAGAATGTTCTGAAGGTCTGCGAGGGCCGGAGCAAATCCATCGGCGCCTGCCCGGACACCGGTCACTATGTCCGCACCGGCCTGGCCCCGGTTGAGTGCCTCAAGAAACTGGATGGCCGCATTATCATGGTGCATCTGAAGGATGTCGCGGAGCTGGGGAACCCCGAGTCTCGCGACGTGCCGCTGGGCGAGGGCAAGGCCAACTACACACAGGTTTTGCAGACGTTGCGTGCCCTGAAGTTCCGCGGCATCGCGACCATCGAGTACGAACATCTGTCGTCCCGGCTGGTCGAAGACGTGGCCCAATGCGTGAAGTTTGTCGAGGACTTCGCCGCCTCGGCGGGAGCATGACACCGTCGGCTAACTTGAGGCATTCTTGTCACACGACTTGAACTGAGGCGACCGGCAGCCAGACCTGAGGGCGGTGTTCTGGTCCCGAACGTTGGTGAACGGTTGATCCAATACAGCTTGTTTTGAGGACATGAGACAATGCGATTCCTCCGGGGTGACACCGCGCGACACTCGGTCGAAGGCCGATTCACGACGGCGCGACACCAGATCACTCGCCGCCACTTTCTGAATGCTGCAACGCTGGCCGCTGTGGGGATAGTGGTGACGGACCCGCCTGAACTCGACGCCGGCGCGGTTGTTGTCCAGTCCGACTGGCCCTCAACCGACCATTTCTGGTATCGCCTCCAGCCTGCGGGTCCCTACATTGACTCGCAACGTGACAATAAGGCATTTGGTTTCTCCGATGCAGCCATCTTTCTCTCGGAGGACAACGGCCACACCTGGCCGCACAGCATGCCATTTCCCAATGCCCGCAATACAACGTTCAGCTCCATTCTGAAGAATGGGAACATCCTCTTCGCCACAGACACCAGGCTGTACGTCAGCGCGGACAATCTCCAGACCTACCGCCAGATCACGGTGAAAGACGCCAACGGTGCAGACTACGTACCGCATACACCCCAAAACCCGGAGCATCCCGGCTGGTACTTCCACCCTCTTGATGGCGTCCATACGTGGGATGTGAATGGCGCGGAGATGCTCGTGTGGGGCAACTACTGCAATGTACTCGGCGGCGCGGCCCCGGTCAACATCTACTACTCTACCGACAGCGGCCAAACCGTCAAAATCGCGTATGCGTTTGGACAGAATCCCCAGTATCGGGATGACGGCTCCGCAGGGGGAGGTACAACGGGTACACTGCTGGGCGATCCCGACAATCCAGTCATCTGCCGCCACGTCCACTGTGTGGCGTACAACCCTGCCGAGAATGCGTTCTATGCGTGCACCGGCGACCGTGACATAGGAGGCAAGCACGAGTGCCATTGGTTGAAGGGCACTTATGACGCGGACCGTGACGAGTGGCGGTGGGCCGTCCTCGTCTCGGATTCGTCGAATTCGCGTTACAAGTCGGGCGGCATCAACTTCGTCGATGGAAAACTGTACTGGATTGCCGACGCGAACGGGCCCCAGCCGTACGACCGAGGTATCTTCCGTTGCGACCCGGCCGACCTCGCCAGGCCCGAGGCGCACACGATGCTGTTCAACCCGCAATACGAATCCGCCAATATGATCATCGAAGATGGTGTGATTCTGGCCTCGCACTATGCCCCGGCGTCGCCATACGCCACGGGATTCATGATCTCCCTCGATATGGGGCGGACGTGGGCGCAGTATGACCTCAAAGAGCTTGGCAGGCGTTCGCCCGTCCGCTTCGATAGGAAGAACAGGGACGGCTGGTTCCGGATCGATCTGCGATTGGGATGGATCGAGCGCGGTGAGGTGCTCTTCGTGAAGCCCAAACAGGCTTTTGGAGTCGCCGGCGGGTAACTCACATCGAGCAGATCAGAATGGCCGGTCGGCCGTCTCGCGATCAAAGGACTGAGGCGCATCTTGCCGTTGCGATACCGCAAGGGTCGCAGAGAGCGACCAGGATGCCGCGAGACGAGGAATCTTCAAGCCGTTGCGCATCCGATCGGCGGCGTCTTGGCAGGAAGAACAGAGGACGGCGGACTCAGGTGCGGTCCCTCGCGTAGATCTTCCGGCCGAACAGACGGGCCCGAAACGCCGAGGACAGAGAACGGCCGAGGTGAGCAACGAAACGATAGCAGCGGATATTCTCACGATATGAAGAGAATGCGTCTTGCCGCCGCTCCTGGCATCGCTTCTGCCCCCTGTCGAAGTCCGCGTCCCTCTCTGCGTGAAAAGGCCCCGTTGGAGGGGTATAGTCCGCGGAGTCCCCTTGACTTGGTCGTCCGTGAGGGGGGCCGCCTGCATCCGGTCCGACTGAATCGCATAGCATTCAGTTGGTCCGGCACGATGCAAGGCCTGCGGATACTGGCCTGCGGGCCGCCTGTGATCGACTGATGGCCGACAGCAAGAAGGTTCTCAACCAACTCTCCCCCGGAGGAGGCGTATTTTCGCGTGTTTGGCCGATCAGGGGGTATGATCCAAGGTGTGTTTCCGCGTTGATATGGCACCCCGGCCCCCGTGATATGGAGAATTGTAATGCGGGCACCGCCCCGTCTGGACTATAATCTCTATGGTGACTGGTTTGTTCTGCCTGAGGAGGCACGTTGCTATGTGGGCTTCCACAGAAGTGGCAGACAGACACAAGAAGAGCACTTGCGGAGAGGTCTTTCCTGTTGGCGGAGAGGACGTGGGGATACTACGCCTTGAGAAGGAGGTAAACGGGCTATGGACAGCAGGAGGAAGAGCGCTTTCACATTGGTCGAGCTCCTGGTGGTCATATCGATCATTGCATTGCTCATGGCCCTATTGATGCCATCCCTGCAGCGGGCCAGAAAGCAAGCGCAAGGGGTGACGTGCATGTCTAACCTGAGGCAATGGGGTCTCTACTTCTCCATGTACACGCAGGACCATGACGGTCGGTTCCACCCAGGCTGGAATCTCTCAGAAGATGTTCAGTGGAGTTGGCTGAACGTATTAAAGGCATACTACTTGGACAACCCCGATTTGACGTTTTGTCCTACAGCGACCAGACCCCGCAGTGAGGGCGGCAGGGACCCGTTTGGCGCCTGGACGCACGACAGCGGTCAGGTGGGCAGTTATGGGATCAACATCTGGGTGACAAACCCGCCCGAAGGTCGCGAAGGGAGCATGCCGGCTGACTGGTACTGGAGAAGCAGGGATGTCCAAAATGCGAACAGCATTCCCCTCTTGTTGGACAATCACTGGTGGGACTTTCGCCCACACCACACGGACCAGCCTCCGGAGTATGAGGGTCAGGTGGATGGCTGGAGTACCAACGCTTTGAAGTTCGCCTGCCAGAACCGGCACAGTGGTAGCATCAACAGCGTGTTCTTGGATTTCACGGCAAGAGCGATCCCGCTGAAGCAGTTGTGGCGGTTGAAATGGAATCGCAGGTTCGATGTGAGTGCTCCTCTGCCGCAATGGCCGGACTGGATGCGGAGTTTTCCCGATCCGTAGGGTACTGAGTAGTCAAGGCTGACGAATGCAGAAGAAGATCGCCATTGTGGTTACTCTCTCCTGTTCTGTTGCGGCAGTGCTGATCGTCGTCGGGAGCATGTCTCGTCACCCTGCTGGCGTTGAGAGCCTCAGTGCCGGTGAACGAGTATGGATACAGTGCAGGGCTCCTGACTGTGGAGCCGCCTATGAGATGGGAAAAAAAGACTACTTCATGCAGGTCGAAGAGAAGAGGCGAGCCAATCCTCGCCTTGAAAATCTGCCTACGGCCCCCCCTGTGACGTGCCGGAAATGTGGGAGGGAGACAGCCGTTCGAGCCATCCGGTGTGAGAAGTGCGGGCACCTTTTTCCATACGGTCTACGCCAAGGAAAGCAGTTTGACTATGCTGATCGATGTCCGAGGTGCGGCTACAGCGAACTCGAGCGGAGTCGAAAGGCGAACCGCTGACATTGGCATGTGCGGGCAGGGCAAGTCATGCTCGTCAAGCGGTCGGGCGATCATCCTGAAGCAGCCGAATTCTCCCAGAATGCTTTCTGAGAGAATCCAAGATGGGGCCGGGAGAGGACGCAAGTGGTCCACTCACGTTGACCCAGAGGATAGAAGAAGATCGGCTGGGTCATTTCGGCCGGCCTGATGAACGTGAATCTCTGAAGGTGGCCAGGGATCAGATGTGAAGGGAGGCGGGGTACATCCAGAGTATGTCCCGATCGGTCCAAGGCGTCCAGTCCGTGGGCCACAAGCACGGAGGGTAGAGAGTAACCGGGACGGGCCGCTGGGGGCGTAGCCGAGGTGGGGGAAACGGGCCTGGACCGTGTTCGACTGTGGGAGGACGGTGGTAGAGGTACGCCGGAGGAGCCGTGAAATACAGGATTTTGAGGCAGATCAACAAATTCCAGCGGGGGAATCGGCCAGACCTGATCGCTGTGGCTATTGAAATCGGATGTAGTGCTTCGGTATCATAAAGGGTGTGCTGTGAAGGAGCACAGTATATGAGGTCGGATGGGATATTCCGGGTCATTTCTTGGTTGAAGGAGGCACACCATGCGCACAAAGATAGCCTGTCTGGTTTCCATCGTTCTTCTCGCCGGTCCGGTTTTGACCCTTGCGCGCGGTCCAAAGCCTGTAGGTTGGTGGAGCTTGGATGGCGATGCCAGGGACATGTCGGGCAATGCCAACCATGGCATCCTGGTGGGCAGCCCGTCGTTTGGGCAAGGGATGATTGGGCCGGCGATTGACTTAGATGGCTCAAGCCAGAATGTTGAAGTCCCCGATAGCCCCAGTCTCCACGACTTCGTGAACCAGATCACGGTCACCGCCTGGATCAATCCCCTGGACCTTGGCAACTCCAGCTACTATAGAACTATCGTCGCCAAGTTTGGGCCAAGCGACAGAAAGGATCTCTACCTCTATCTGAATGTCAACCTTGGAGCGGCCCTGGCCGGACCTCAAGGTAATGACTGGACACCCAACATCCCAATAGACATTGGCATTTGGACACATGTGGCGCTTACTTATGATGGGTCCGCCATGATCCTGTATAAAAACGGCGTCGCGCTTGCCACCCTGAGTGTGACCGGCAATCTGATCCTTGCCGACGCATCCAGCAATGGACCCCTCTTCATCGGCTACAACACGAGCTGGATCGAGTACTTCAGCGGCCTCATGGACGACGTTCGGCTCTACAACGTGGTTCTGACCGCGGACGAAATACTTGCCGTAATGGAAGGTGGGGCCACGGAACTCGCCGCTAATCCCATTCCGGTGGATGAAGGGAACGATGTGCCTCGTGATGTAATCCTGCGCTGGACGGCGGGTGAGTTTGCCGCTTCGCATGATGTGTATCTCGGCACGGTGTTCGATGACGTCAACGACGCCAGCCGGTCCAACCCGATGGGCGTGCTGGTCAGTCAGGGCCAGGCGGCGTCCAGTTACGATCCGGCGGGTGTGCTCGACTTCGAGACGACCTACTACTGGCGCATCGACGAGGTCAATGCCGCTCCGAGTACCACCATCTTCAAGGGCGATGTCTGGAGCTTCACCGCCGAGCCGTTCGCCTATCCGGTCGCCAGCATCATCGCGACGACCAACGGCGTCTCGGATGAGACCGCCGGACCGGAGAGGACGATCGACGGTTCCGGTCTGAACGCAGCGCATGAGCATTCGACCGAGGCCAAGGATATGTGGCTGGCGATGCCCGGCGCCGATCCACTGTGGATACAGTTTGAGTTCGACCGCGTCTACAAGCTCCATCAGATGCTGGTCTGGAACTACAACGTCCAGTTCGAGCTGCTCCTGGGCTTCGGAATCAAGAACGTAACGGTCGAGTACTCCGAGAACGGGATCGA
>Ga0116148_1003647_pt1 | contig 14034 bp, 14 predicted proteins | sample AD_UKC055_MetaG_FD_89786 | JGI IMG/M metagenome (GOLD analysis project Ga0116148, IMG submission 89786) | Active sludge microbial communities of municipal wastewater-treating anaerobic digesters from USA - AD_UKC055_MetaG | ecosystem: Engineered > Bioreactor > Anaerobic > Digestate | place: USA... | reverse complement strand
TGCTATCTTCTTCATAAAGAGGCTTCTCCTTTGGCTTTATTTCGCAATACAACCTTCGGAGATGTCCTCTTTTTCTAAACCATTATTTTTTAATTAATTGCACTTCTCGATTGAAGTGGTGATAGAACTAAGGGATCTTGCCGGAAAAATAATGAAAGATACCGAGTGTGAAGTAGTAGGATCGGACGGGGCGAAACAGAAATTGACGACTGACGGAAAGGGAATTCTGCAAGTAAAGGGAGTTGTTCCGGGAGAATTTGAAGTATTGCCGAAAGTGAAGGACAAGGACGGAAAAGCGGACAAAATATATTTCGCATACGAAGTGCGGAAAGGAGATACGCTGGAATCAGTGATAGCGGATTATAAAAGTAACAGTCTGATAGAGCATAAAAACAGGATAATTCCGGACGAAACGGTAAACGCTTCAAATGTATGGCAGGATAAGAAAAACCAACAGAAGGGCTGTATAGCGTGGGAAGGACTCACTTATCTGGAAGGAAAAAACAACAGGGATAAACGGATATGTGAGGGGGAAATCATCTATCTTGCATGCAAGGGATTCAAAATAGTAATGGATGAAGAGGCGGTGTAGAATGGCAGTACCGACTTATAGTGTGTATTTACCTGTTAATCAGCCGGTGGAGGTGATACCGGTAATATTTGTACCGGGAATGATGGCATCGAGATTAAAGAGCAAAAAGGGTGATATAATATGGGATCCTGATAATATGAAATGGGCAATAAAAAGTGCACGTACCGATTATCAAGTTTTTAGAAATATGATAGGATTAACAACACTGCCGGAAGCCGAGTTGATAGACAATGATCCTTTGGTAGTAGAAGAAAAGGGAAAGGATCGAATTGAAATGAAGTATGGGGTTTATGATGATGGTCAGCTGAAAAGAGGATTCGGGAAATGCTACAGCGGGTATAAAGATATACTGAAATATATAGATAAAGAATTTTATTCTATCGACAGAAGAAGCATACTGAAGAAACTTGGAATAATGGCGCAGTTGCATGTTTTCGGATATGACTGGAGACAGCCGGCAGATAAAATATTGACTAAGTTTAAAGAATTTATAGACAATGAAATCAAGGGAAGACTGAAGGCGGAAAAATATATAATAGTGACGCACAGTATGGGAGGACTTGTAACGAGGAAGCTGCTGCAGGAGAATCCTGATATGGAAAAGGAAGTATTGGCGGTAATACACGGGAACCAGCCGGCGATAGGAGCGGCGAAGTTTTACGGATATTTTAAAAGCGGAGCAAGAAGAGTTCATAGCGAAACTAAGGAGGGTGATATACCGGGATATGTGTTGGCCTGTATAATAGGCAAAAAGGCTTTTGATTTTCAGTATATATGCAGTGACTTGCCGGGTTCGCTGATATTATTGCCTACGGACGATTACATGAAGAACAAATGGCTGACATGGGAGATCGAGGACGAAAAGACGAGACAGGAAATAAGAAGTCTTGACGGAGGCGGGAAGATAAAGTTCGGAAAGAGTATATGGGACTATTATGCTGAACCTTCGGGAGTATTGGGACTTCTTGGAAAAGAATTTAAAGGAAAATACAAAGATATTGTTGAATCCTTTATCGATAATTTATTCGCTGCCAGAACATTCCACAGCGCGGCTGGATTAAAAAGCGGAAAGGATATATACGCGCATTACGAGACGTATGAGATATCTTCGAAGAATGTTAATACCTTATGTGGAGTAAATCTTACGGATAAGAAATACTCACAAACAGAAAAGACGATACAGATGGGAAACATCGTTCGTTTTGAACACCATATAGATACAGATGATATAACGGACGGAAATCTTGACGCGCAATTATTGTTTTCGATGGAAGGAGACGGAACGGTACCGTATGAGAGTCAGACGATATTGTCATGGTGCTCAAAAACGAGCGGTAAAATGATGAATGACGGAAAAGAACATTCGATGATTTACAGTGCGAAAGATGTAATGAAATATACAGGTGACACACTGGAGAGTATTCTGCTTGGGCATGTATGCGGAGTGACATTTGATAAGGGAAGCGCAACGATAAAGGAAGAAGAGAAAGAGAAGATGGAACGGGTTCTTCTCGCGATGAGCAAGGACGCGGGATTGAGATTCGGTGTTTGCGGCTATGCGAGTGATGAAGGAGACAGCGGTTATAACAAGGAATTGTCGAAGAAGAGAGCCGAAGCGCTGAGAAAATATCTTGTAGAAGAACTCGCAAAGCGTACTAATTCAAGTGAGACGGAATGCGGGAAGAGATTTGGTGCCGCGATAGGAAAAGGGGTGATAAGTACGGCTGAAGCATCGGAAGAATCGAGAAAGGCAAACAGAAAAGCGGGTGTGAGTAAATTATGAAGAGAATACTATGGGTGTCTTTAACAGTCTGTTTAATCTGCGGATGCGCGACTAATTTAAAATATGAGAAGCGGGGAGACGTGATGAAAAGGAAACTGCATTTTTGCACTTATGAGATATGGGACGGATTTAAGGAAGATGTTAAATATAAATATTTAATAAGAGCAACTGACGGTTATGCGAAAATTTCAATATCTTCTATAGTTTCAGATGACAAGCTTGATGCAGTCGCGGATATGGATTTGAAGAAGCAGTTTATCGAATTGAAGAAAGAAAAAGAAGATAAGTGGATAAGCGATGTAAGGAAAGAGAAGGTGAAGATAGGCGGCAAGAAAGGAATGAAGCTGTCTTATGAATTTTCTAAATGGTTGAAGACTGAATCATGGTTTGAAGATCGAAAACAGATGAAGAGAGTATATTATATAAGCAATGAAGCTTCTGTAACTAAAGTTGAAATTCGAACACATGTGAATTCCATTGCTCCCGTTGAGAAATACGTAGAAGAGTTCTGTCAGTCGTATAAGGCGGATGACAGCCAGAAGGTCAAGACACCATGGGGAAGTTTTAAATGGGTAGAAGGGTTAATAGATGAATCAAGTTTTAAGTATTACGTTACAGTAAATGATGAGGAAGATGAACGGTATTTTCTCACGATAAATTATGTTGCTGATGAAGATAAGAAAAGATTGATCGATAAAGTTGAAGGGACATTATCTTTAGATATACTTGAGAAATTTACGGCGTTTATTTCTTATGATAAAGAAAGCTATATAGTAGATGGTTACAATATAAAATATTATAAAGATACTATAAGAGTAACAGGTTATCCTATCGACGTTCGTACTGTAATATATATAATGGATGTTTCTCCGGGCATAGAGATAGAAATAGATGCAAGTGAGAAGTCGTACAAAAAATATGAGCCGCAATTGGAGAGCTTTATAAGCAGTTTAAAGTTTTTTCCTGAATATTCGAAGTGAATGATATTTTAGATAAATAGAAGCCTATCGGCAATTGACTGACTGTTAGTAAGAGGTGAATAAAAAAACAGGAGGAAGATAAATGGCGAAGAAGATTCAGGCGATTAACAAGTACTGTCCGAAGGTGAAACTTGGAAAGACAGTGCAGATGAAGGAACTGGTGGAATATGTTTCTGACCGGACAGGTCTGAACAAAGGAGACATCCAGATGTCATTGAGTGAGCTGTCATCTGCGGTGAAGTTTTTCAACAAGAGAGGCGAAGGAGTAAAACTTGAGGGATTGGGGATATATCAGCCAAGTATAGACCTTGGAGGAGAATATTCGATAAGGCATATAACGGATGTTGAGCTTGAGAACGCACTGAATACCAAAGGTGCATATACCGGTGAAGTTGAAAACAGGGATAACATAGGAAAGACGTCAGAAGAGCTTGTAGAGATGTGGAATAAGGAACATCCGGACGATCTTGTATCATAAAATAAGAAAAAAGCAATCTGATAGTATGAGAATAAGAAACTGATAGTACCAGATGTATGAACTGATCCTATCAGATTGCATAACTGATAGTATGAGATTGATGAACTGATAGTATCAGATTGTACTCAAATAAGAATTATTTGTATTGAAAAGTATCAAATGGACTTTGAAAACACGGAAGGCTCAGTGCAAATAAAAGGAAAACTAAAACATTCGGCTCCAACAGGAGCCGATTGTCGTATAAGTACTCATTGAAAACACGGAAACCAAAGGCGAAGCCTTATGTGGAAACTGCGTGAGGGATTGCGCGGAAAGGCGGAACGCCTTGGAGCAAAAGCCCGACCGTGCATGGACGGCAGAGAATATTGAAAAAGAACATAGGCACGGGCACGCCCTACATCTTCGAAATGATAGCACTTAACGTGCAGCTGAAAAACCAGTACGAAGGAGCGAATGTCAAGTTTAAGATATTTCCGGAAGGATCTGATGTAAACACAGCAAGACCTCTTGCAACAGTTTGGGGAAAGAATGAAGGCGGCAAGGCGAGTGCGGAGTGGGCATACAGGATAGAGCCGGGCAATATACCGAAAGAGAAACCGAAATTCATATTTACGGCAGAGAGCTTCGGTTGCGCGAATGTGAAGGCTGAGGCTGTACAGGTTGGAGTTGAAGCAGATATAATATGTATTGATGAAATGGGAAAACCCATAGCAAATAAAAAATACACAATAAACGGGAAAGAAGGGAAAACAGGATCAAACGGGGAACTAAAAGAGAAAAATCTTGCTCCTGGTTTTGTAATTGTTTTTGAACTTCAGGAAAAGTGATGTATGTCTATTAACGAAAGAGAATATAATTATGTAGCAACAGAGAATGATAATCTTCTGAAAATAGCACAGAAGCACGAGATGGAAAATCTGACCGATGCAGCCAGAAAGATATGGGAAGATGAAAAAAATAAAGGACTGCACAAAGAAGCAAGGAAAAACGGAAATAAAACCAAACGCCAGATAATAGATAAAGAAGGAATAGAAAATGATTTTGATCCTGTAAAATATAAAAGGAAAGAATCAAAAAGCGGGTATGATGACCCCTCTATGATTGTATTGTACAAAGGAGAGGTCATATGGATACCGAATGAAAAGAAGACAGGAAAGAAGGAAGATGGAAAAGAAGAACGTATTGAACATAAGATGAAGGATGAGGAGTTGAAAAAAGGATTTCAGTCTGATCAGATAGATGGGAAATATAAACTGATATTTCCGGTTATGAAAGTGATGATAGAAAAAGATGATAAAGAGAAGAACAAGGATTTTGACTTTATACTGACAGGAACGAATGAGAACGGAAAGGAAGAGTATAGTAAAAAACTGACAAATAAGGACGATAAATCGGTAGGTGGATCGCCGTATTGTGAACTACACTTCCAAATGACACCGAAAGATTTGTTATATACACTTGTTTGCAAGCCGAAAGATGCGAAAGACAAAGAGGGGAAAAAGATATCTCAGTATACATTATTTGAAAAACAACCATATTCAGGGTGAATAAATGGGACAAAATGAAGTTCATGATCAGTATTATTATGCTCAGAAGTTTAAAGAATCACATATAATAGAGAAACCGAAGAAGGTTAATATAGTTTTTCGTGAGCAGATTATTTTCCATACGAAAGAAAGTGATTCGCTTTTTCAAAAAACTATTAATTTATCAACTTTGACTGGTGACGTCCCATCCGGTACTGGTGAAATATTAGAATCTATTCCAGTGGATAACAAATATATATATATATTCAAAACAGCAAAGCCGGGAGAAACTCCAAAAGACGGTATTCCTGTGTTAAAATATGCGGAAATTGCGGGGAAGTGTTCATCTGTAGAGAGTACTGTAAACAATCCGGAAGTACTAATAAATATAAGAGAAGACTTTAGAAGAGGAATCTTGGGGAAGATTCGCGGCATTTATGGTTGTCCGAATGTTTTATCTGTGGAACCGATAGTTCTTTCAAAATTTGCCGAGTATTCAAAGAAACCAAGTTTTAAACGAGGATATATTCGAAAAAACTGTTTTAATTCGTTAAAGGTTTCGAAAGGTGTTTTTGGTGTATGCAGTGATCGTAGTGATGACAAGAAGCCGAAAATATCATATGAGAAAAAATATGTCACAGTAGAGATTGGAGGCGGATCGAGATGTTTTGTTGTAATGACGAATGACTTTTTGCCGTTAAGACGGATAAGAGATATAAGAAGTTCCATAGCCGAAGGAATAAAGAATGGAACACTGAGTAGTGGTGGAGATTTTGATATAGATGAGATAACCGAGAGCAAACTTATATCGGACAGAAACAATTCACCGGATGGTGCGAAGACATTTCTATTGGTTGATTATCTTTCTGAAATAGAGTTTCTATATTCATATTTTAAAATGTATCGTGATACGGTAATGCGTTATATAGAAGCATATTTTGAGCCGTATCAAAACGAAGATGGTATTGAAGAACTTGCACTAGAACAGCTGGTGTTTCAGATCTTGGATAATTATAAAAATGAAGTTCCATTTGATAGTGACGGCAGAGAGGTCGAAGAGAAATATGAGAAGTATGAAAAATGTATAAAATATGGCGGCCGTTTTTACAAGATAAGAGAAGAAAGGAAATTATGGATAGATAAAATTAAGAATGTGTATGAAGCCTATGCCTCTTATTTGTCACGTTGGATAAGAAAAAGCAGAGGAACAGAAAGAATCTTGGATAAAATGTATTACGGCAAAGAAGGATCATCTGAATATGTAAAAAAATTTAGTCCGTACTATTTCTATTTGTTGGAAATATCTTCTTCGACTGAGGGGGTGCGACTTCTCCTATCTGAATATGAGAAATATCTGAAAGGAAATCCCAAGAGTTTGCTCAAATGCGGAATTGAACTGACGAAGACAGCGAATGACTTCAGTGTTGAACTTGATTTAATTAAAATATGGGCTCCTGTAATAGCCGCGAAAGAAAGACAGAACGCAAAAAGAATATATGAAAAAATATTGAAAGAAATAGATGATCGATATAAATTTAGGTTTCCTAATGTTGATAAATTCGGTATAGATGAAAAAACCTGGGCGATAGTAGAAGCAGATGTTAGAACCTCACTATCAGAAACGCCTACAACAAAAGAAGTTAGTGCCCATTTAAGAAAAAGACAAGCCAAGATCGGAGGTGTACTTGCGCTAATGAATTTTTATGTTCAAGTAAGCGATCTTGTGTCCGGGAAAAATATAACAAACGACAGGGCTTTGGGCACGACCGTCTCGCTGCTCGATGTTATCGGATCGATTTCGAGTGTGTTAAATAAATTAAAGTTTGCGGAATTTATCGGTTCTATATCTGCGGGTTTTGATTCAATAAATTGCATAATGAATATTCAAAAAGGAAAGAACCATGTTTCTGAATATACCAAGCTGATAGGATTTGCAACTTTGGTGGTAGTTCCACTTGCCAAACGGTTTCTTGCAATGTCGTTAACCGTAACCAGAACTACTAACATTTTAGGCTGGTTGCTGATAATAACAGGAATAATTATTGAAAAAGTAAATGAGAAAGAAGAGGATGCTTTGGTATGGCTAAGGCATTGTGATTTGGGAATTTGCAGCGGCTGCAAGTGTGAAAGCGAGAATTGGAAGAAAGAAAGAGATCGGTGCCAAACATATAAAGCGCTGAGAGAACTGGGGAAAAAAGACGAATGCTGGCCGAATCCTTCTGACTATGATGATTGGACTCAAAGTTATGTTAAAGCCAAAAGGTTTTCCGGATTCAGAAGTATCCAGAAAAAGTTGCCGGATTTTATTGTTAATAATAATAAATACATTTGGCCGAAGGGACCGGCTGAACAAAAAGAAGCTTTTTCGAAGCTGATTATTCCATAGATCATTTATAGCCGGCAGATTTTAGAATTTGTCTTATTTCAAGAGCGGCTTTCTTGTCTCGGTAATACAGGGCTTCTGTGAGATCGTAAGGAGTTTTTCCGTCATTGTCTTTTATGTTTATGTCGGCTTTATGTTCAACAAGTAGTTTAACGCCCCTTATATTACTCGTGTCAACGGCCCAATTGAGTGGTGTTTCATGTGAATCGTTAATGGCATTGATATTTGCGCCTTTTTCGATTAGGAGCTTTGCTATTTTATATCTTGCGATATCTATTTTTTCAGAAGGTTCAGAGCCATCTGTGGTTCCGGTTTTTGTTAAAGCGGTATGCAAAGATGTTCTGCCATTGCTAACATAAGTATTTAAATTTGTTCCATTGTTGATATAAACTTGAGCAAGTTCGTAGTTTCCGAACAATATTTCATATTCTAGGGCAGTTCTGTTGTTATTATCTTTAGCGTTTACATCTGCACCATATTTTATAAGAAGTTTAATCATTTCAGGAGATTCTGCCGCGAATATTGGAGTGTAGCCATTTATGTTTTTTGCGTTAACTTGCGCACCTCTTTTTATCAGTAATTCCGTAAGCTTAAGATCATTGGCTGAAACTACTCCAGCTAATGGTGTAAATTTGTAGAAGTTATCGTGAGAGTTGATATTAGCTCCCATTTCAATAAGTTCTACGATATGCTTTGCTTCCAGTTCTTTTTCTTCTTTGGTTTTAAGAGGATATTTTGCGAGCTCGTCCACATAGGGTTCATCAGAGAGAGGAGCTAGGATATCTGTAAATGTGATTCTGTCGTTGGGGTCATCTTCGTATTTACGATCTTTAGAGTATTCGAAACAGGCATTTTCGAGTTCTTTTCCGAGAGAAATGTATCGATGGTATTTATAAGCGAAAATTGAAGAAGAAAGAATAATGACAGGAATAAGGATAAGAAGAATTTTCTTTTTCATAAAGAAACTCCGGAAAACATAATAATGGAATCATAGTTTTAAAAAAGAAAAATATGGCAACAATAAAACATTTTGAATGTCTGTATTATTAGTTTTGAAGTAAAAAGTGATTGAAGATATGTAAGATGAGTATATCAAGAGTCGGGTATAAGCTATTTGAAAACCCGGTTAAGAATGAAAGATTTCAAAAATCAAAAAAGTGCGCTAAGAACTTCGAATAAATAAGAATGTGAGAAAAAGAATTTAAGGGGACTGGGGATATCCCCAGCGACTTTTCTTTGCGGTACTTTCTTTTTGTCGAAAAAAAGAAAGTACCAAAATATCTTGATTTCTATTCTCCCCTTAGTTTAATAGTCCGAGGTGTTTGTATGCTTGGTATGTGGTTAATTCTATTCCTTCTTATGATTATATCTGTAATTGCCGTCGTTCTATTCTTCGTAATCATTGTATTTTTAATTATACTTACCGGATCCTTTGCCGGTGTTGTTTCCGGCGCCATATCAAATAATGGTTTAAAGGGAGCAAAGATCTTTCTGTTCGTCACATGCACCATGACGGGCTTTATTTTCGGAGGATTATCATATTTGCTGGTATCTTCAATCGTGATAGGCAATACTCCTGAAAGTCTGCTGCAGCTTTTATATTATATGCTTCCCGGTTCAATAGCCGGAGGCGCAACCGGTTGCGTTGCCGCCTTTCTTTTAAATCTGGGCCTGCTTAAATTCATCGGATTTGCTTCGCGCACTTCAGATAAAATGAAAACAGTGTGGAAAAACAAAAAAATAAAGTTCCGCGTTTGACTTAAATCAATTACACTTATATAATTTTCCTCTACGCTCGATTCATTGAATGTTCCGCCGCTGTGGAGCGTTTTTTAAAAACAGGAGGATTATATGAGTATGTTTTGTTTTCAGTGTCAGGAAACAGCGCGCAATTCGGGCTGTACGGTTAGGGGAGTCTGTGGGAAAATGGATGACACCGCCAGACTTCAGGATCTTTTAATATATCTTTCGCGTAGAATCGCATTTGCTGCTGAAAAATGTTCGGCAAAAGAAAAGTTAACAGCCGGAAGATTTATAACCAAATCTCTTTTTGCTACTATTACAAACGCAAATTTTGATAATTCAAGAATCAGTGAACTCATCAAAGAAGGAATTTCGCTTAAGAAAAACCTTTCGGCAACATGCCCGGACAGCTTTGCTGATCTTATAGATTGGAACATGCCTGAAAGTGAATATGCTGTAAGAGCTGAATCCATAGGTGTTCTTGCGGATTCAAACGAAGATATCCGTTCTCTCAAGCAGTTGTTGATTCTCGGGATTAAGGGAATTTCTGCTTATTCTCATCATGCTGAAGTGCTCGGATACGAAAAAGATGAAATATATTCATTTATAATAGAAGGTCTTGCTTCGACTTTGAAACAGCTTCCGGCTGATAAAATGACTGAGTATGTTCTCCGAGCGGGTGAATGCGCCGTTACTACAATGGCTCTTCTTCATGAAGCAAACAGCAAAACATACGGGAACAAAGAACTCACGGAAGTCGATCTCGGAGTAAGATCAAATCCCGGCATTCTTGTTTCAGGTCATGATCTTCTTGATCTTGAGGAACTTCTCAAGCAGACTGAAGGAAGCGGTGTGGATATTTATACTCACAGCGAAATGCTTCCTGCGCACTATTATCCTGCGTTCAAAAAATATTCTCATTTTGCAGGAAACTACGGTTCTTCGTGGTGGCATCAGGATAAGGATTTCGATTCTTTTAACGGCGCGATATTGATGACTACTAACTGTATCATACCTGTTAAAGACGCATACAAAGACAGAATTTTTACTACAGGAATGGCCGGTTATCCGGGAATCAAACATGTTTCGGACAGAACTTCAGGCGGACAGAAAGATTTTTCTGAAGTAATCAATCGTGCGAAAAAATGCGCTCCTCCTGTTGAGCTTGAAAAAGGAAAGATTACGGGCGGCTTCGGTATAGAACAGCTGCTTGCCGTTTCTGATAAAGTTATAGAGAATGTTAAAAACGGTTCGATTAAACGATTTGTCGTTATGGCTGGTTGTGACGGACGTCATAAAGAAAGAGAATATTTTACTCAGACTGCAGAGGCTCTTCCGAAAGATGCAGTTATTCTAACTGCCGGATGTGCGAAGTACAGATATATCAAAACTGTTACGGATAACATAAACGGAATTCCTCGTGTTATAGATGCAGGTCAGTGTAATGACTCTTATACGCTTGCTGTTATTGCATTGAAACTGAGAGAAGTATTCGGTCTTGATGATGTGAACAAGCTTCCGCTTTCTTTTGATATCGCATGGTATGAGCAAAAAGCTGTTGCGGTTCTTCTTGCTCTGCTTCATCTTGGTTTTAAGGGAATGCGTCTCGGTCCGACATTGCCGGCATTTGTTTCTCCAGGTGTTTTGAAAGTTCTTGTTGAGAACTTTGGTATCAAGGGAACAACTGATGCTGAAAGCGATGTAAAGGCAATGATGAGAGGCGAATAATATCAGAGGAATGTATGATTGAAGGTTTTAAGGCAATAGATGTTAAGTCGGAAAAAACAATTAAAGCATATTATAAAAGCGGCAGTAAAATGCCGCTTGTTTTTATGCACGGTATCACTGATAATGCTTTTTGTTTTTCAAGAGTCATTGAAAAATTTTCAGACCACGAAATTATTATTTATGATGCACGCGGACATGGTTTGTCCGACCGCGCGTCGGATTATTCTATAAAATCACATGTACTTGATGCACTTGCCGTTTTGTCGGAGTTTAAACCGGAGAAACCTCTTGTAATAGGTCATTCAATGGGGGCGGTTAATCTTGCAAATCTGACAGCTTCATCAGACTGCTCTTTCGGCGGAATTTTTCTTGAAGATCCGCCGTGGCTCGGTTTCTTTCCTGAGAAAGAAGGTCTTGAATATATTGCTTCATGGAAGGAAACAACCTTTAGACGGACAAAGATGAGCGTCGAAGATGTGATTGCAGAAGGACGGATTGAACATCCCGGATGGACTGATGAAGAATATAGTGAATGGGCTGAAGCAAAAATTCATGTTGATCCTGAAGTGCTTTCTTGGCTTTATGATGAAAATGTTTATGCCGGCTGGAGAAATATTTTAGGCAGAATAAATATGCCTATTGCAGTTTTGACGGGCGATAATTCCCGCGGAGCATATATAACCTCCGATGTAAGTAGGGAAATTTCTGATCTAAATTCAGGAGCTCAAATTGTTAATATCAGTGCCGGACACAGCATCAGGCGGGATGCTTTTGATGATTATGTCAAAGCTCTCGAAACATTTATCCAAAAAATCAATCAGAAGTAATTTGATTTTTGCCAAGCTGTTTGGCCTTAAGAAGCAGTTTGTCTGCCCGCATTATGAGATTGTCAGATGTTTTGTCATGTTCGCCAGCTTCTGTTACTCCTGCACTTATTGTGGTTTTTATTGTTTTTCCGGCAAAAATAATTTCTATATCAGCCACGTCTCTTCTTAATCTTTCCATAACCATGACTGAATCTTTTACGGATGTAGCCGGAAAAAGAATGCAGAATTCTTCGCCTCCGATCCTTCCGGCAGTATCAATTCCGCGTACGCCTTTTTTTATTATATCGGTGACTTTGCGAAGAACCTCGTCTCCTGCTGCGTGACCGAACTTATCGTTCAATGATTTGAAATTATCAATATCTATATATGCAGCGCTAAGAAGAGTTTTGCTTCTTCTGAATCTTTCCATCTCTTCATTAGCTTTTTCGAAAAACTTTCTTCTGTTAAAAAGACCGGTTAAATGATCGGTTGATGCAAGCATCTCAAGCAGTTTCTGGGCAGCAGTCAGTTCTTCGGTGAGCCGGTTGCTGTTCATCAGCACGAAAATAACAGAACCCATTGAATCATAGATTATAAGACTGAAAAAGAAAATGATGTTTACCGTGTTGGCTGAAAAAACCTCCTGCGGTTTTGCGGAAAAGGAAATATATATCGCCCTGACGATAGTTGTCATAATGAAAATAAAGTTTAGAGCAAAAAAAATCGCGGATAATGTCCGGTTTGATTTTGAGTGTTTCAGAATCATTTTCATCTGAAAAGATAAAATTATTACAACAAAAACACTGAAGACTATGAGTCTGATGATGATGTCATTATGGAAATACGTGAAAACGAAAAGAAAAATTGTTCCAAGTGCGCCTAATATGTAGAGGAATTTCTGTTTGCTTTCGCCTGTAAATTTTCCGAGTGCGTCTGTACGTGCGACAGCTGAAAATAATGAAAGTCCGCTCGCGACAAATATTGAAATGAAATCCGGAATCACTCCTCTCAGTGCGAAAGAAGCATAAGCCGATGAAATAACCGACGCGCCGATTGTCCAGAGCGCAAATCCCGAATATGTTTTCTGATTCTTCCAGTATGCGAGCAGAATGAAGCTCATTGAAACGTTTGTTAGAATCAGACAGAGAAATATTGTTTTAATATCCATTATTTACCGTATGGTAATCGGATTATTGCATGAAATCCTGAAATGTCAAAAAATATTTTTTAAACGCATTTTGAATTCAGGGGCTATTGCCCCTGAGAATGATTTATTATTTGACGAATTCTACATATTCAAATATGGCTCCGTCATTATGACGGACAATCATATTGAATCCGGTAGGTACTTTCTTTATGGCGCTTAGAATTTCGCATCCGCACTGTGTTAGATATTTTTCATACTCTTTAATCGAGTCTACTCTGAATGCGGTCTTAGTTTCAGTGAAGGGTTTCAGTTTTTCTCTGCTGCCGCAGATTATAAGGATATTGCCGATTGAGGCAAGCTTTAATTCGAGTTCGGGATATTCAAATTTTAAAGAACAGCTTTCTCCATAGAGTCCTTCGTAAAAACTTATAGTTTCATCGAGTTTATCTTCGATGAAGATTCTTGACATTGTTTTAAGTATTTTCATTTGGCTTATTCCTTTTTAGTCATTGCAGATATTCAAACCGAGTTCATAGGCTTTGTTCATAATTTCTTTATTCTCGTTTACCATAGGTTTATAACCTTTATCAAGTCCGCATGCAGAAAGAATATCAATCGTATCAAATCCGATATAGCTGAACATTTCTGCGAAAGAATCCATCGATTTACGAAAAAGAAACGGATGAGGCTGATTTTGTGTAAATATAAAAGAAGCTTTCTTGCGTTTATCAAAAAGCGTGCGGACGTTTAAATCAATGCTGTGTTCAATGACTAAGCGCAATTAATATAAACTTCTAACGGTGTTAGAAAACCAAGAGTTTTTCTCGGTCGGTTGTTCAGCTTATTTTCAACCTTTTTTATTTCTTTA
>Ga0116148_1003642_pt1 | contig 14043 bp, 10 predicted proteins | sample AD_UKC055_MetaG_FD_89786 | JGI IMG/M metagenome (GOLD analysis project Ga0116148, IMG submission 89786) | Active sludge microbial communities of municipal wastewater-treating anaerobic digesters from USA - AD_UKC055_MetaG | ecosystem: Engineered > Bioreactor > Anaerobic > Digestate | place: USA... | reverse complement strand
TCGGGCCTGACCCGGCCGGTCTACCTCTGGTCGGCGCCGCAGATCCACCTGCGCGATTTCTTCGTTCGAACCGCGCCGCTGACGCCGGGCGTCTACGACGGCACGTGGAATCTCAAGATCGACGCGCGCGTCGCGCAGCCCGCCGACGCCCGGCCGCCGGTGCTTGAGGCCGAGCTTGTCCCGCGTAGCTTCAAGGGAGGACGCGTCGCGCGCGGAAGCGCCATGCCGATAGGCGGCGGCTTTCAGCTCAACCTCGCCGTCGACGCGCCGCGCCTTTGGTCGGCCGAAGATCCCGCGCTCTACACGCTGCTGCTCACGCTGCGGGACGCGCGCGGCGTGATCGTCGAGTCCATCCCGCAACGCGTGGGCTTCCGCCAGGTCGAAGCGCGCGGCAGCCAGATCCTGCTGAACGGCCAGCCGATCCTGATCTGCGGCGTCAACCGCCACGAGATGGACCCCGACCGCGGCTATGCCGTGCCGCACAGCCGCATGGTGGAAGACATCCTGCTGATGAAGCGCAACAACATCAACGCCGTACGTACCTGCCACTATCCCAACGACCCGCGCTGGTATGACCTGTGCGATGAGTACGGGATTTACGTGATGAACGAGGCCAACCTCGAGACACATGGCCTCAGCGACGCGCGCAACCCGGTCTGCGACCCCTGCTTCCGCGAGGCCGCGATGGACCGCGAGACCGGCATGGTCGAGCGCGACAAGAACCATCCCTCGATCCTCTTCTGGTCGCTCGGCAACGAGAACAACGTGGACTCCGATTTCTTCGGTCACGCCTACCGCTGGATCAAAACGCGCGATCCGGGCCGCATGATCCAGAACCAGCGTAACGGGCCGCGCGATCTGGTCGACACCATGTACGCCCGCGTGCGTGACATTGAGGCATACGGTCGCCGCAGCGACACGACCGTCCCGTTCATCCTCTGCGAATACTCGCACGCGATGGGCAACTCGTCGGGCAACCTGGCCGACTACTGGCGCGCGATCCGCGCCCATCCCAACCTGCAGGGCGGCTTCATCTGGGACTTCGCGGACCAGGCGCTGCGCCGGCCGATCCCCACCGAGCGCGTGCGCCACGACGGCCCCTCGACCTTCTGGGCCTACGGCGGTGACTTCGGGGACTTCCCCAACGACGACAATTTCAACTGCAACGGGCTGGTGCAGTCCGACCGCCGCCCGACGCCGCAGTTTGCGGAGATGCGGTACAACTATCAGCCGGTCGCGGTCGAGGCGGTCGATGTCTCGCGCGGCCTCTTCCTGATCCGCAACCGCCACTTCTTCACGGACCTGAGCGGCTTCGACGCCCGCTGGACCTACGAGGAGAACGGCGAGGTGGTGGCGCAGGGCCGCCTCAAGGCGTTAGACGTGCCGCCGCAGGGCAGCCGCACGGTCGAGCTGCCGCTCTCGATGGTGCGCCGCCCCGCCTATGCGGTACGTGTCAGCACGTGGAATTTCACGTTCGCCACACCCCGCGCGAGCGTCTGGGCCGAGAAGGGTCACGTCATCGCCCGCGACCAGATCGTCGTGCCGGCCGATCCGCAGCCCGCGCCGTTCGCGAACGTGGCGGGCCGCGCGGTCGTCCGGCTCGACGAGAGCGAAACGGCGGTCACGGCGGAAGGCGACGGCTTCAGCGTGCGCATCGGCAAGGCGAGCGGCGCGATCGAGTCCTGGAAGGTTGACGGCGTCGAGCAGCTCCTGACGCCGCTGGCGCCCGACTTTTGGCGCGCGCCGACCGACAACGACCGCGGCAACGGCATGGCCGTGCGCCACGCGGTGTGGCGCGAGGCGGCCGTGCGCCGCGAGGTGCGTGGAGTCACGGTCCGGCGCGAGGTCGACGGCAACTGGCGCGTGCTGGTGTCGCTCGCCTATCCCGCGGCGGGCGAGACGGTCGGCACGCTGATCTATACCTTCACCAACGCCGGGCAGATCCGCGTGGCGTTCCAGATCGAGCCCACGGGCAAGGGGTTGCCGGCGCTGCCGCGGATCGGCATGACCGCGCAGATTCTGGCTTCCTACGACCGGGTGACTTGGCTGGGGCGCGGGCCTCACGAGAATTACGCGGACCGCCGGGACTCGGCTTTTTTCGGTCGCTACGCGCTGCCGGCCGACGATTTCTTCTTCCCGTATGTCGAGCCGCAGGAAACCGGCAACCGCACGGATGTGTTCTGGGCCGAGTTCACCGACGCGGCGGGCAAAGGCATCCGGGTGTGGGGCGATCCCAAGCTCAACTTCAGCATCCTGCCCTACACGGCGGAAGAGCTTGAAACGCGCAAGCATCCGTGGGAACTCAGCCGCTGCGGCAACCGCGTGCTGCGCCTCGACTACGGCCAGATGGGACTGGCGGGCGAAGACAGTTGGGGTGCGCGTCCCTGGCCCGAGCACCAGCTTCCCTCCGGCCGTGTCTATCAGTACGGGTTTGTGCTGGAGCCGATGCGCGAGGGTAATCGGCTGGAGGCTGGAGTGCGCGAGTGAGGCGCGTGTTTTGACAAGCGCCCGTTCGGGTACGGCGGGACGTCTCGGACCGCCGGGCGAAAGCCGGGCGTGAGGCCTGCAAGCGGCGTCCCGGGGGTATCCCGTTTTGCGTTGCCGCCCGCTCGACACCTTCGCACGCTTCGGCCCCCCGTCAGTCGCGGCTGCGGCTACCCCCGCAGGGTGCCGGCGGCGACTTCGGCGCGGAACTCGTCAACCGTGCGCCGCAGGCCCTCCGGCAGCGGGATCTCGGGGCGCCAGCCCAGCCGGCGCAGGAGCGAGTTGTCGCACAGCTTGCGTGGCGGTCCGTCGGGCATGGCGGTGTCGAAGCGCAGGGCGCAGCGCGTGCCGACCGCAGCCTGCACCTGACCGGCCAGCTCGCGGATTGTGAGGTCCTCGCCGGAACCGACGTTGACCCAGTCCGGCGGGTCGTCGAGCTGTAGCAGGAAGAGCAAGGCGCGCGCGAGATCGTCCACATGCAGGAACTCGCGGCGCGGCTCGCCGCTGCCCCAGAGCGTCACCTCGCGCGCGCCGGCGCGCCGGGCTTCCTCGAATTTCCGGATCAGCGCGGGCAGCACGTGCGAGTGCGACGGGTGGTAGTTGTCGCCGGTGCCGTAAAGGTTGGTCGGCATGGCGGAGTGATACAGCACCCCGTGCTGGCGGCGGTAGTATTGGCAGAGCTTGAGCCCCGCGATCTTGGCCAGCGCGTAGCCCTCGTTGGTCGGCTCCAGCGGGCCGCTCAGCAGCGCCTCCTCCGGGATCGGCTGCTGCGCGAGGCGCGGGTAGATGCAGGAGCTGCCGAGGAAGAGCAGACGCGGCACGCCGGCCTCGAAGGCGCCGTGGATCACGTTCGCGGCGATCATCAGATTGTCGTAGAGGAACGTGCCGAGCGCCGTGCGGTTGGCCTCGATGCCGCCGACGCGCGCGGCGGCCACGATCACACAGTCCGGCCGGCTGCGCGCCAGAAACGCGCGCACGGCCGCCTGGTCGGTCAGGTCCAGTTCCGCGTGCGTGGCGGTGATCGGCGGGGGCAGGCCCATCCAGGCCATTTCCCGCACCACGGCAGCGCCGACCATGCCGCGGTGACCGGCAACGAAAATGCGTGAAGAAGGAGTCATGGTTTCAGGTTTCGGGTTTCAGGTTTCGGGTGGCGTGTAGGCTTCAGCGTTTTCTTACTCCGCGTTCTCCAGCACGCCGCCGGCCTGCTGCACGGCGAGTTCCTGACGTGCCACGCGCATGTCGGCCTCGACCATCAGGCGCACCAGCTCTTTGAAACTGACCTTCGGCTGCCAGTCGAGCACGCGACGCGCCTTGGCGGCATCGCCCAGCAGCAGATCCACCTCGCTGGGCCGCTCGTAACGCGGGTCGTGCTTGACAAACTCACGCCAGTCCAGCCCCAGCAGCCCGAAGGCCTCTTCACAGAACTCGCCCACGCTGTGCGTCTCGCCGGTGGCGAGCACATAATCGTCCGGCTCGTCCCGCTGCACGATGCGCCACATGCCCTCGACATAGTCCCCGGCATATCCCCAGTCGCGCTTGGCCTCCAGATTGCCCAGGTAGAGCGCGTTCTGCAGACCGCTCTTGATGCGGGCCGCCGCCATCGTGATCTTGCGCGTCACGAAGGTCGGCCCGCGCCGCGGCGACTCGTGGTTGAAGAGAATCCCGTTGCTGGCGTGCATGCCGTACGCCTCGCGGTAGTTGACCGTGGCCCAGTAGCCGTAGAGCTTCGCCACGCCGTACGGCGAGCGCGGATGGAACGGCGTGGTCTCGCGCTGCGGCGTCTCGCGAACTTTGCCGTAAAGTTCCGAGGAGGAGGCCTGATAGAAACGCGATCTCTTGCCGATGCCGGTCTCGCGCAGCGCCTCCAGCAGCCGGATCGTGCCCAGCGCCACCACGTCGCCGGTGTACTCCGGCACGTCGAACGACACCCGCACGTGGCTCTGCGCCCCGAGGTGGTAGACCTCGTCCGGCGCGATCTCGTACATCATCTTCGCCAGCCGTCCGGCATCGGACAGGTCGCCGTAATGCAGGAAGAGGCGCGTCCCCAGAATGTGCGGGTCCTGATACAGATGGTCGATCCGCTGCGTGTTGAAACTCGAGGAGCGGCGGATCATGCCGTGCACCTCGTACCCCTTGGCGAGCAGCAGCTCGGCCAGATAAGATCCGTCCTGTCCCGTGATGCCTGTGATAAATGCACGTTTCATGGTCATTCCCGCATGGAGTGTTCAGCGCTGAACGTTAAGAGTTGCGCGTTCATGTCGGCATCATAACACACCGCCGAACGCCGTCTATTGCGTATAAGCGAAAATGTAATTTACGAAAATGCGCAAAACAGGTATGCTTCGGGCGGTTTTCTTACAGGACCGACCATGAATGACGCGGTGAACATCGGTGTGCTGCTCGATCCGGATTTCGATCATGCGGTCGAGATCCTGGAAGGGGTGCGGACGTATGCGCGGGCGAGGCCGGACTGGCGGGTGGTGCCCGTCCCGGCCGCCCAGGAGGCGCTGCTGGCGCGTCTCGTGCGCGCCGGCGAGCTGCGCGGCGTGATCGGGGCGTTCCTGAGCGACCGCTGGCTGGAAAGCCGGCTGCCCCCGGAGCTGCCGGCGGTCAACACCGCCAACCTCTCGCCGATCACGCGCGTCTGTTCGGCCGTGCCCGACGACCGCGCCGTCGGCCGCCTGGCCGCGCGCCACCTGCTCGACCTCGGCCACCGGCACGCCGTGGTGGTCGCCGACCGCGCGACCCATGCCTCGCGCCTGCGCCGCGAGGGATTCCTCGACGCGGCGCGGGAGTGGCCCGGCTTCGGCGCTCTGGCCGCCGCGCCGCACGCTGACGCCGCCACGGCCGGCTATCGGCTTGAAGGCCTCTGGCAGGATTGGCTCGCCGCCCTCGAGCGCGAGACGGCCGTGTTCTGCACCAGCGACCTCCTGGCCTGCCGTTTCTGGACTGTCTGCCGCGCCGCCCAGCCCGCCGCGCGGGCGCGGGTGACGGCCCTCGCCGGCGTCGGCGACTCGCTGACCGCCCGCGTGGTCTCGGGCCTCGATCTGACCTCGGTGCCGCTGCCGGGCCGCGCCGTGGGGCGCCGGGCCGCCGCGCGCCTGGCCGGCCTGCTGGACGGCGACCGGACGGTTTCCTGCGAGCTGATCGCGCCGGACGGCGTGGCCGTGCGCGGGTCAACGGCGCGCTACGCCTCGTCCGATCCCGTGGTGGCGCGCGCCATGGGCATCGCCTTGCAGACGCTGCCGCAACACCCCGGCGTGGACGAGATCGCGCGGCGAGCCGGCGTTTCGCGCCGCACGCTGGAGCAGCACTTCCGCGCGGCTTTCGGACGCAGCCCGGCGGCGGAGTTCCGCGAACGCCGCCTGGAACTGGCGCGCCGCCTGCTGGCCGAAACCGATCTGACGGTGGCGGAAATCGCCGCGCGCACGGGCACCGGCAGCGTGCAGGCCTTCACCACCCTTTTCCGCCTGGCCACCGGCCAGCCCCCCGCCGCCTGGCGGGCGGCTGCGGCGAGCGCCGTTTCTCGCGGATGCGACGCCGGCTAACACCGCCGCCGAACAGTCATGACCGCTTCGGCACGCGAGAGCCGCCGCCCAGCGTCAGTTCGGCCGCGCGCTCGAAGGCCGCGGCGCAGGCGTCCAGCGAGAACCGTTCGCAGGCGACCGCACGGCCCTGCGCGGCTTCGCGGCGCAGGCGCTCGGGGTCCGCGAGCAATGCGGCCCACGCACGGGCCAGCGTCTCGGGCCGCGCGTCCGCGGTCAGCACGCCGCAGCCCGCGGCGGCCGACAGCTCGGGGAACGCCCCCTGCGCCGGCAGGACCAGCGGCACGCCGGCGGCCATGGCCTCCAGCGCATAGTAGCCGAACGCCTCGGGCGTCTGGCTGCCCGGTACGCAGAGCAGCGAGAGGCCGGACAGGAAGCCGAACCGGTCGCGCGTGAAACGCGACGGATCGATCTCCGCGTCGGCCCATGCGCCCGCCTCCTTGAGTTTCCGAACCTGGCGCGCGAGAAAGCGGCGGTCGGCCGCTGGGCCGCCCGTCGCGGCGAGCCGCGCGGAGGCGAAGCGCGGATCGCGCCGCAGCAGCAGAAAGGCATCCACGAAGCGGTCGAACCCCTCCTCGGCCGAGAGCCGCGAGAGATAGCCGATCACGGCCGGCTGCCGCGCCGGATCAGCCGGGCGGTAGCCGGCGGGATCGATGCCGGGGAACACGACGCTGAGCCGCGCGCGGTCGATCGACAGCAGCGCGGCCATGCGCACGGCATAGTCGGCGCTGACCGCGAGGAACCGGTCGATCGCGCGCGCGTCCTCAGTCATCACGCGCAGCACGGACGCGCGCAGCAGCGGGTCCATGGCGTCTGTCCAAACATGCTCGTCCTGCAGCCAGCAGACGACCGGGCAGCCGGCCGCGTGTTTGAGTACGCGCGCCAGGCCCGCAAGCAAGGCGTTGGAGAGCACGATCAGCTCCGGTCGCTCATCCGGCGGCAGCGCGCCGACCCATTCCGCCACGCGCTTGAGCTCGTCGGCCTGCCGACCCTCCTCGCCCCGCAGCATCGAGAGCGTCAGCTCCTCCAGTCCGGCAGCCGACGTCGCGCCAGAGAGCCGCGCCGCGAGCCGCAGCACCGGCCATGTATCCAGCGGCGCAAACCAGGCGCGCGGCAGGCGGCGCAGCCATGCCGACCGGTGGCGCAGATAGAGCGAGACCGCGCCGTAGAAGACCGGCACGTCGTCCGGCGCCGGCGCGTGAGCCGTCGCGGGCAGATAGAGCGGCATCAGGGTCACCGCGTGGCCGCGCCGGCGCAGCGCCTCGGCCAGCGCCATGTCGCGCAGGCAGTTCTGACAGTAGAACGATCCGCCCGATCCGGGCAGGATGGACAGGATGCGCATGGGATTCGTGCCGTCGTCGTTATCCATCACGCCTCTCTCCCGACTTCAAGGACGCGGCAGACGCGGCTCGGCATAGACGCCGGACGGGGGCGCGACGGTACCTGCCGACGTCGTGACACGGATGCCGGATACGTGCACGTGATCGGCGTTTTTAACAGACACGCATCCGGCAGAGGGCAACAGCCGGTAGGGTGGCCGTTCGAATTCGATCTCGCTGTTGCGAAAGATCATGTTGCGGCCGCTCGCGATCTGCAACACGTAGCCGCGCGGATTCCGGAACCGGCACTTCTCGACCAACAGTCCCGAGACGATGTCCCGGCATGGCACCGGATCAGGCGCCTTCGCCGCCTTGCGGGCGGCCAGCGCATCCGCCACATAGCGGTTGCCGATGCGAATCCACTGTTCGACCGGCGGTGCCACGCGCGCCCCGGCATAGATTTCCGCAGAGAGGCCGTCGACGGTATACCCGTTGAAGTCGTTGTCGAACGTACACCCCCGCACGACGACGTTGGTGCAGCCGAAGCCCTCGCACCAGGCGTTCCACGTGTATTCCGCCTGGAACCGCAAAGGTGCGCCGGTGATGTTGCGGAACCGGCAGCCCTCGACGGTGACGTTGCAGCCGTGCACGAGATTGCGGGCCTGCAGCGTATTGACCATCTCGCAGTCCCTCAGCAGGATGTTGTCTGTGCCGTAGCTCGCATTGAACACGACGAAGGCGATGCCCTTCGGCTTCGGCAGGTCGCGGTCGACGACATAGGTGTCGCCTTCGACGGCGACGATGCGGCCTTTCCACCCGACGCGGCTGAAATCGTCCTCGGCCAGTTCCAACTCGTCGCCGGCCGCCGCACCGAAATAGTCAGCGCCGCGTCCGTTCACCACCTCCAGACGGCGCGGGGCGGCGGTGATCGCCAGGGTCGAACGGTCGTGGAAATTGTGGGTGTCGTCCTGATGAAGCGTCCACGAGCATCCGACGAACTTGACGAATCCCTGAGATTGCACCACGTGGTGGGCGTCGGCCGTCACCGTAACCCCGCGACGGTAGGGCGCATAGGCCCGTCCGTCCGGGCGCTTGAGATCAGGCGGGGGCAGCCGGATGTGACAATCGACGAACTGCCAGTATTTCTGCCGACCGCTCGTCCGCACACCCATGCCGTAGGCGCTCCAGATGTCCACCCGCTCGAGGGTGAGATGACGGCATCCGTAGGTGTTGATGGCATTCGGGCCATAGTAGCAATGGGCGATGCGATAGGTGCCTCCGACGTCCTTCGCCGCGCGCTTGACCGCCTCGGCGTTGAACGCGGCGGAGAACCTGGCGTCATAGAGCGCCTGGTAACGCCGGCCTTCAAGCTTGACGCTCGGCCAGACCCGTAGCACATTCGGGGCAAGCCACTCGTTCTTTGTTCCGAAGTGTCCCTCGCTGGTGCCGTAGAAGCCCGAGAACGGCGCGTCCGTGCGGCGGTCAGTATGGTCGGCGGTCATGCCGCCGATCGTCTGAATCGGCACGGGTTCAGGATACCTGGGGTGACGGGCGTGATCGCACATGCGGAAATCGACATAGGAGGCATTCGGCGCATCATCCACATGAACGGCTTCGAGGGTCGCGAAATCGGCGAGCGGATCGCGGTCCCAATCCCAGTCAAGCTTCATGTCCCGTACCGCGACGCGGACGCAATTGGAGAAAACCATGTTCGCCCCCGCGACCGGGATGTCGAACTGCTTGTCATTCGTTCCGACACGCGGCGGTCGGCGGAAGATGAGCACCGCCCCTTTCCCGTCGAGCATCAAGTCCTGCTGGCAGCCGAGCGTGATGCCTTCCTTGCCGAAGCAATTGTAGAAACCCGGTGCGAGATCCAGCCGCCCCGCGCCGATCCGCCGGCATTCCGCCAACGCCCGGTTGATGGCGGCGGCGTTGTCATCGCTCTCGGGTGAGAAACCGAAATCCGCGGCCTTGACCGTTCTTTCACCCTGCGGCCGCGGCCGTTCCACCTCGAATTCCGCGCACCCCGTCGGCACGGACGCTGGCTTCGTTGTGGCGGACAGGTGCGAATACGGTGTGAATTCGGCGTCGGCCGCCAGCGACGCCGCGCAAAGCGCGCCTGAGTACCCACCGAAAAGGACGCATGCGGCCCTTGAGAAGATTCGCTTCACAAAGTTTCCCCTTCCGAACGTCATTGTATCATACTTGCGCAAGCGGTGCTGCTGCGCAACCCCGCGCACGGGGACTGCCGCGGCGTCCTCCTCACCGGCTCATCGTTCTATCGGCTCGCCGCCGGCCGAGGCCGCGTTCACGTCGTTGCCGGAACAGTCACGGGATCGATCCGCAGCGCGCGGACCGTCCGCAGCCCGCCCCATTCGGCGAAGCGCATCTTGCGCGCGCCGTCCTTCCGTTTCGGCCCGAAGAGCCGCCGGTTGTCGTCGAAAAACCGCTCGACAAAATCTTTTCCGCCGATGGCCATGCCGTCGGTGAAGTACCGGACGCGGCAGCGCAGCGCCTCCTGCAACGTCATTTTCCCGCCGCTTCCGACCACTCTGTCGACCTCGCGGGTCTTGATACCACTGCGGACGACCCGTTCCGTGTAAGCCTCGCGCCTCTCCCCGCCGGCCACGTACAGCAGCGTGCGGTAGCGGGCGCTCACGAGGCGCCAGGCGCCTTTCTGCTCGTAACCTCGTGAGTCGTGCACCGCGATCAAGCCTTCCCTCGCGGCCCGGCCACCGCCGCAGGCCTCGCCGTACCCGCTCCAGCGGTAGTCCTTGGGGTCGGCGACGATCTTCGCGCGCACCGGGTTCAGGTCGATGTACGCCGCCACGGCCGCCTTGGCGTTCTCGCCGTTCTCCACCAGAACGCTCTTGAAGCGCTCCTCCCAGAGCGTCCCCGTGCGCGTGTGGCGCGCGTTGTAGGACATGCTGTAGCGCTGCTTCAGGGTCTTCACGAACGCGCTGACGTCACCCATCCGCGCCCTCAGCCGCTCCTGCTCCGCCTCGGCAAGGGAGGCGGCGCCCCCGTCGCGCCACTCCCTCCACTGCTTCACCCTGTTGGCGACATACGCCTCGCCGTAGAGGGCCGTCATGCGGCGCACCAACTCGGCCTCATCCACCTCGCCCCGTTCCGGCACCTCCACCAGCAGGTGGAAATGGTTCGACATCACCGCGTACGTCAGCACCCGCACACCGGAGAAGGCCTCGGCCTTGCGCATCATCCGCCTGAAAATCTCCTTCTCCCCGTCGTCCAGCCTGAAGTTCCGGTCCACGATCCGGCTCACCACGTGGTAACACCCAGTTCCCTCCGCCTTCACTCGCGCGTGCCTCATAACCAGCCTCCTTCCTCCAAACGCCCTTCAGTCTACCAACCCGCACCCGCACGACGCAACCGTTTCTTTTCTAAAGACCTGTCCCTTTGTCTTGCACAAGACGAAACCGCCGCAGAGTGTCCGGAACCTCCGCCAGACGCGACCTATACGCCGGACAGGCATGCGAATGCGGACATCGGCCCTGCCAGCCCTGCGCCCGTTTCGGTGGGGCCGCAGACCTCTGTGGTCTCCTGTCCCGCACGGAAAGCCTCAGCCCCGGCCGGTGGCGCGGGTTGTCCCCAACCCGCCCTATCCAAGAAACAGCGCCCCAAGCGGTACGCCTGGGCGGAACTCTTGAAGCGGGTGTTCGCGGTAGACGCGCTGCAATGTGACCGCTGCGGCGGCAGGATGCGCATCCTCTGCGCGGTTAACCCTCCCGAGGCGATAAGGAAGATACTCGCCTGTTTGGGGATGCCGATCCGCGCCCCGCCGATAGCCCCCGCGCTGATCGAATGGGGTGACGCTGCCGACGACATCCCCGTCTATTCGGACGCCTACGCCTGACGGCACGTTATAGCCCTCGCGTACACATCCGACCCTCCGTTTTTCTCCGTGCAGGCGCACCCGCGCCAGCACGACTGATCGGCTTACGTTCTCCGACCTGAAAACGGCCCCATCGTATGCTTTTCGACCCCCGCCGTCAACGTCGGTAAGCGTCCGGCGAAGTAGTTTTGGCGAGTTTGAGGGCCGAACGGCGGTGGCGATTTTCGTTTAGAGCGGTTTCCAGACGTCGGGCAGCAGTTCGCGCACCCCGCTTCCGGTCTTGGCGGAGGGCAAGCGGCGCAGGACGTCCGAGAGGTAGGCGAAGGGTTCGACGCCCGCGCGTTTGCAGGTGGCGATGACGCTCATCCAGTTGGCGGCGGCCTGCCCGCCGCGCTCGCTGCCGAAGAAGAGCCAGTTGTTTCTTCCGACCGCTATCGGGCGGATCATTTGCTCTGCGGGGTTGTTGTCGATGGGCAGCCGGCCGTCCTCGGCGTAGGCCGTGAGGCGATGCCAGATCTTGTCCGCGTACGAGAGCGCCTTGCCGAGTTTCGAGGAGGGCGGCGTCGAGGGCGTCAGGGCGTCGATCTTCTCTCGGATCTGCGCCAGCACCGGCAGCGAGCGCTCTGTCCGCAGCGCCAGGCGGCGGGCGTCGTCCGCGCGCAGGAGCGCCGCGCGTTCCGCCGCCGTCGCGCCCCCGGGCGGGACCGTGTCGGCGTGGTCTCGCTCGACCGCGTACAGCAGTCCGATAAGGTGCATGAACGCCGCGCCTTCGGCCGGATGGCTCGACAGGTGCGCCTCGCGGAAGTAACGCCGCACATGCGCCCAGCAGCCGATCAGGTCGACGGGGGGCGGCCCGAACTCGGCCGTCGCCAGTCTGCCGTAGACGGCGTAGGCGTCGCAGGCGACGCGGCCGCTGAAGCCGCCGAGGAAGTCGCGCGGACCTTCCGTCGCGCGGCTCGCGGTGAAGTCGAACACGGTCCACGGCCCCTCGCGCGGCGGGGCCGTGGCGACCCACAGCCGCGCCTCGCACATCCTCTGGCCGCGCGGCTTGCCGGAGTTGTAATCCTGCATGTCCACCGGCGTGTCGTCGTGGTGGACCAGCCTGCCCGCGAAGAGTTCGCCCTTTGCCGCCGCGACGAGCGGCCGCAGCGCCAGCCCGCACTCGACCAGCCAGCCGCACGTCGTCTGGCGCGCCAGCGTGACGCCGGAGCGCTTCAACACGCCCTCCATGCGGTTGAGCGGCAGGTGGTCCGCGTACTTCGACACCGCCAGGTGCGCCAGCAGGCTCTCGTCAGCCAGGCAGCGCGGCACCAGCGCGTCCGGGACCGGGGCGGTCACGACGCCGTTCTCCTCCGCGCCCGCCGGGCTGCCGTACTTCAGGCGGCGCGTCACCTTCACGTAGATCTTCGGCGGCTGGTACGCGACGCGCTCCGCGTCCTCGCAGCCGATCAGCGGCCGCGGCGTGCCGTCGGGCAGCGTCTTCTCCGCCTCGGGGACGTCGATGACTTCGACCACGCGCTCCAGCGTCTCCGGCAGTTCGCCGCGCCCGTGCGGCGCGGCCCTGCGCGTGTGCGCCGCGACTTCGGTCGCGGCGGCCGGCGCGGGGGCGGCGGGCGCGTTCCCCTCGACCGCCTGGATCGTCAGCGCGTCGAGCCACATCTGGTTCGGGTCGGTCTTTTCGGACTTGCGCCCGAACATCTGGCGCGTCAGCCACTCCACCTGCGACCGCAGTTTCCCGATCTGCTCCGTCAGCAGCCGCGCGACCTCCTCCTTCTCGCCGCGCAGGCTCGCGACGGTCGCGGAAAGGTCGGCGATCAGCGCCCGCTGCGTCTCGATCACGCGCAGCAGGGCGGCCTCGCCGCCTTCCGTTTCAGAGCTTTCCGCCGTGGGTGTTTCCGTCATTTCCGCCATCGTCTCCCGATGACCGGAGAATCGCAGAAAACCCCTTTGTTTTCCAGCCGAATCGATCAACAATCGATCGACACAATTATGAACAGGGACGCCACCTCGGGCTGCGCGAGACCACCTTCGCGCGCACCCCTTCGAGCAGCAGCGCGAGTTCCTCGCGGCCGATCTCCGCCGGCCCCTCCGGGCGCGGCGCGAAGCGTCCGCGCTCCAGGCGCTTCGACCAGAGCGCGAGCCCGTCCCGCTCCCAGTAAAGGGCCTTCACGAAATCGCGCCGCCGGTTCACGAACACGAACAGGTCCCCCGACAGCGGGTCGCGCCCCAACTCGCCGCGCACGATCCCGGAGAGCCCGTCGAAGCTCTTGCGCATGTCCGTCGGCGCGCGCCGCAGGTAGATGCGCCCCGCGCTCGCGACCGCGATCATGGCGCGGCCAGCGCCTCCAGCGCGCGCAGCAGCGTCGCAGCGTCGAACCCCGGCTCAACGCGCACCAGCCAGCGGCCCGACTCGACGCACACACCCGACGCCCGGCGCGGCGGGCGCAGCTCGACGAACCCGCGCGGCGCGTCGCCCGCCTCCGCCGCGTTGAGCGCCTTGCGCCAGTACGAAAACTTCCACACGGGTATCCCGCGCTCGCGGCAGTAACCCGCCGCGCCAAGTCCGCACGCCTGTTGCTCCGCGATGATCCGCCGCCATTCCTCACGCCGCGCTTCGCGCGCGCCCGCCGCCTTTTCCTGTTCCATGTCCCGTTCTTCCTTTCGCGAGACATGATGCCTCAGCCGTTGCAATATCGGTAGACGTATTTCGCCGGACGCTTACCAACGTCGGGCGTCGAAAAATCCCCGCCGGGCCGCCCGGTCCCTTCGGCCCCGCCCGGCGACTTGACATAAACGCCGTTATCAGCCCTTACCGTATCCCGCCGCTCACTCGAAAATGCAG
>Ga0116148_1003638_pt1 | contig 14066 bp, 13 predicted proteins | sample AD_UKC055_MetaG_FD_89786 | JGI IMG/M metagenome (GOLD analysis project Ga0116148, IMG submission 89786) | Active sludge microbial communities of municipal wastewater-treating anaerobic digesters from USA - AD_UKC055_MetaG | ecosystem: Engineered > Bioreactor > Anaerobic > Digestate | place: USA... | reverse complement strand
TTTTCAATGAAACCGTCAGCGCCCATTTTGACGCAGTCGACCAGTTCTTCAGCGGAAAGGGCACCCAGCAGCACGATGAGGGTATTGTCCGCGAGGGATTTGATCTCGCTGATCGATTTCGGCAGTTCAGCGCGCAGAGTGTCGGCATCGAGGAGCACAGCGTCCAGAGAAGAAAGTTCGCCCAGGATGCGCACAGCCTCATCATATTCCCGTGTTGAATGGAGCTCAAAGCCAAGGTTCGGCGCTGCCTGATTGAAAAGCGTCAAAAGCTGCTTGTCGTGCGCAATGATCAACAAGGTTTTTTTCATATAGGCTGGTCCTTTATTCTCCTGAACTATCCCGGTTAATGTGGTGACGTTTTTCATACAGCTGCAAGCAAAGAACATGCCTGAAATGAGCAAAACCGGGCGAATATTTTAAGATGTAAACCTAAAAATAACAAACACACTATTTCCCTCTCCCGCCATGGTGGCTGTGGAATCCGTCAGGCAGGGGGATGAATATGTATAAGTGATGCCACAGCATGTGGCACCGATTCAGCAAATGAGCGGAGGAGCTGTTTTGGCGCCTGAACGCATCTGCCATTTTTCGGATACCCATCTGGGCTATTCCGAATACGGGAAAATATCGCCGCGCACCGGGCTCAACCAGCGGGAGCAGGACTTTTATGACGCCTGGGAAGAGAGTATAGACCGGATTATTGCGCTGCAGCCCGACCTGGTTATTCATGCCGGCGATCTTTTCCATACGCCGAGACCGAGCAACCGGGCGATCCGGGTGGCGCTGGCGGGAATCCAGCGGGTCAGCGCGGCCGGGATCCCCATGGTCATGATCTCCGGCAACCATGAAACCCCGCGCATCCGCAGCACCGGCTCCATTTTCGAGTCGCTTGCACTCTTCCCTGACATCCACTGCGTCTTCGAAGGAGAGTACCGCCGGCTCTCTTTCGGGAGTCTGGATATCCACGCCATCCCGCACTGCTCCCTGAGCGGAGAGCTGGAGATCGCCTGCCGGAGCGTCGAGATCAGGGGTGATGCGGTGCGCAACCTGCTCGTCACGCATGGCATCTGGACCCAGACCGAGAGCTTTAGCATGGGAGAGTTCAATGAGCAGCGCCTTCCCGATTTCACGCTCCTCTACCCCGATCTCTTCGACTATGTCGCTTTGGGCCATTATCACCGCCGAGTCGATGTGGCTCCACGGGTGAGTTACTGCGGCTCGACCGAGCGCACCAGCCTGAACCAGGCCGGCTATCCGTGCGGCTTTCTCGAACTCGATCTGGCGAGCGGGGAGCGCACCTACCACCCGGTTACGGCGCGGCAGATGGTGCGCATCAAGCCCATCGCCTGCCGCGGCCTCAAACTGCAGGAGATCTATGACCACGTGGCAGCGGAGGCGCGCGCCATCCCGGAGGGGGCGATCGTCCAGCTGACTCTGGCGGAGGTCGAGGAGAGCCAGTATCTGGGGATGGACATGCGTCTCCTCGAGGAGATGTTTCCCGCTGCCTTTCATCTTGAAAAAACCGTCAGTTATGAAGCCGCGGATGCCATGACCCACTCCCCCTCCCTCCATTTCGACTCCCTGGGCGTGGAATTCGGCCGTTTTGTGGCGTCGCTGCCGGAAATGGAGCTGGACCGCGAGATTCTTTACCGGATCGGCAGCCGCTATCTGGAAGAGGATGAAGAGTGAGGCGGAGATGATCATCAGAAGAGTGACGCTCCACAACTACCGCCGTTTTGCATATGCGGATCTGGAGTGCCCGGAGAACATCATTGGCATCGTCGGCCGCAACGGGGCGGGCAAGACCACGCTGGTCGAGGCGATCGGCTGGGCGCTCTATGGCAATGTCATTTCCCGGACCGGCAAGGGGGACATCCGTTCCCAATTTGCTGCGGAGAGCGAGACCTGCTCGGTCGAACTCGAATTTGAGTACGGGGGCGAGGAATACCGCATTCTGCGCCAGCTCAAGGGTAAAAACGCCACCGCCGAGGCGGCGATTTACCGGGCGGGCGCAGCCTCCCCCGATGCGGTCCAGGAACGCGGAGTCAACGAGTATGTCGAGCACCTTCTCCGTCTCGACTACCGTTCTTTCTTCGCTTCAGTCTTCGCCCGGCAGCGCGAACTGGCCGCCCTCTCGGCCATGTCCCCTGAGGAGCGGCGCAAGAGCATCGCCCGGTTGATCAACATCGACCGGATTGACAAGGCGCGCGAACGCGTGCTCGCCGACCGCAACGGCAAGAACAAATTTATCGAAGGCATGCGCAGCGCCCTCGTCGATCCCGAGCTGCTTGATCAGCGCATTGCTGCTGCGGCTGCGGAAAACCTCCAGCTGAACGAGGCGATGGCGCGGGAAGCCGAGGCAGTGGCCGCGCAGGAAGAGGCGCTCAGAGAAGCGCGCGTAGTGCTGGATCATCTTGCCGGGCTGCGCGGCGTCTGGCAGGAGCACGAGAACAGGATTCTCGGCTGGCAGGCGAGCCGCAGAGAGCAGCTTGCAGCCCTGCAGCGCAGCCGGGAGGATCTGGAAGCGATCGCTGTGGCGGAAGAGGAACTGGAGACCCTGCGTAAAACCCTGCAGGGACTCCCAGCGGTGAGGGGGGAGAAGGAGCGCCTGGATGGAGAGGAGCTGCGCCAGGTACAGCGCGAAGGTCTGCTTCAGCTGCTGAAGCAGACCGGTGAGATCGCCGCCGCCAGCCGGGAGCGCATCGCTGCGGCGCAGAGCAGGCTGGCGGGACTCGCCGCTCTCACAGAGGAACGTGCCGCCCTGATGCAGCGGGAGGAAGAGCTGGAGAAGCGCCTGGACGAAGCGCGCGAGCTTCAGCAGCACTGGAAAAGCGAGGCAGCGGCGGCCGCCAGGGCGGGGACGGAAACGCGCACCAAAAAGGAACAGATTGAAAAGCTGGGCCCTGATGGCGAATGCCCGACCTGCACACAAAAGCTGGCCGGTCATTATGAGCTGGTCCTGACGGAGATGGATGAAAAACTGGCCGGGCTGCGCATCGCCTGGCAGTCTGCGGCGAAGAATCAGGAGGAGGCGGAAAAGAGCATCGCGGAGCTGGAGCAGGCGCTCAAAACCAGCCGCCGCGAAAAAGAGACCCTGCTGCGGCGCATCACAGCGGACACGGAGGCTTCCGCATCTCTTGCGCGGATGCAGGAGGAGCTGGCGGCGGCGGACAGTCAGGCGGCCGAACTGGGGCGCAATCTCGCAGCACTGGGAGAGGTGGAGTATGACCGGGAAGCGCACCAGAAAGCGCGGGCACAGCTGGCGGAACTGGAAGCCCTGCAGCGCCGGGCCGATATGCTGGAGGAACGGGCCAGCCGCAGGGGGCAGGTGGCGGCGGATATCGAACGCACCGAAAAGATGGCCGCCGATCTGACAGCAATGGAGGAGGGGGAAAGGACGGTTCAGGCCGGACTGGGCTATGAAGAGAGCGCCTACCGCGAGGCCGACGCAGCAGCCAAGGCAGCGACGAGCGCCCTGTTTGCAGCCAAGGCCAGCCATGCCAAAGCAAGAGAATTAGCGGTGCGCAGCCTGACCGTGGAGGAGAATCTGCAGACGCAGAAAGCGGAGCAGCAGAAAAAGCGGCAGGAGATCAGGGAGACCGAGGAGGAGATACGCTATCTCGATGCCCTCGATCTCTATCTCAGGAAATTTCGCGTCGAGCTGGCCGGCCGCATCCGGCCGCTGCTCGCCCGCCGCGCTTCCGGGCTGCTGAGCCTGACCACCAGCGGCCGCTACACCCGCCTGGAACTGGACGAGGATTACCAGATCTCCCTCTACGACGGCAACCACGCTTTCCCGCTGGGACGTTTTTCGGGCGGAGAACAGGATCTGGCCAATCTCTGTCTGCGCGTAGCCATCAGCCAGATTCTGGCCGAACGCAGCGGCGGCGCCCCGATCAATTTCATCGTTCTCGACGAAATCTTTGGCTCGCAGGACGAGGAGCGCAAGAGCCTCATCCTCAATGCCCTGGGACAGCTCTCCTCGCAATTCCGCCAGATCTTCATGATCACCCACGTCGAGTCGCTCAAAGACACACTGCCGGTGATCCTGGAGGTCGGACTTGTCGACGAGCAGCAGAGCGAAATCCGGATGCTCTGATGACGGCGCACTCTACTCGGTGCGGTGGGCGCTGGATCTCAGACTTTTAAGGCTTAGACCTTCGATCGAGATCATGGCGAGGCCCACAATGATGATGGGCACAAAGTTGATGGCGTGGATCACAATGGCGAAAGTCAGGGCCTGACTCTCAGGAACGTTGAAAGGGGAGAGCGCCAGCGACTGCTGGCAGAGCCAGTGATAGGTGCCGACATAGCCGGGGGAGGAGGGCACCAGCACGCCGAAGGTGGTGATCACCAACAGCACCAGCGAGGTGGTCCAGGGCAGGGAATAGGTGGAGACGAAATCGAAGGAGTAGAGGACGAGCTGGAAAGCGGCGCCGTAGCAGGCCCAGATCACTGCCGAGAGCAGGGCGACGATCAGATAGTGGGAGGGCCGGCGCAGGGGCACGATGCCGACGAGGAAGGATTCCATCATCTTTTTGAGCCGCTCGTTGAGATGGGGAAAGGTGCGGCCGAGCAGCCGTTCCATCAGCCTGAAAAAGGGCTGCGGGTATTTTTTGAGGAGCAGCAGGGCGACGAAGAGCAGGGCGATGACCAGAAAAGTGAGATAGCCGCCCATGCGCACCCAGCCGGGGAAGGGAAAGACCAGCACCGCGACGGCCATGAGCAGAAAGAGCGTAAAGACGTCGATGATGCGCTCCATGACGATGGTGCCGAAGATCGCGCTGCCCGAAACCGGCTGTTTTCTGCCGAGGACGTAGGCGCGGACGAATTCGCCGAGGTGGGCGGGCAGAATATCGTTGAAAAAATAGCCGATCATCAGGGCCGAGAAGAGCGGTTTAAGCGAGATGCGCTGAATGGGCTCGAGCAGATAGCGCCAGCGCAGCGTGCGCAGCCCGTGCGCGACAAAGGTGATCGCGACGGTGGGGATGAGCCACCAGTAGTTGGCCGCGGCAAAAGCCTCGCCCATCTGGGCCAGATTAACCTTGTGAAACGCCAGATATAAAAAGAGGGCGCTGATGAGTATGCCGAGAATGAGCTTGTAGTTTTTCATCACGCAGTTCACATCCCTTCCCGTTGTTAAGACCGGCTAAAGATACAAAATTTCAGTCAATTCCTCAAGCGAATTAACCACGCTCTTGCTTATCTGTTGCTTTTCAGAAATAAAGTATTAGCTTTGTGTGTATCAACTATATATGATCCGAGGGCGCCGGTCAGCATCGGCCGGGTAAAAAACCTGGGGTATCAAATGGGCAAGATCGAACTGCGTAAAAATTCAAGCAAAGGGCGGCTGATCGCCGTCGAGGGGATGGATGGCTCCGGCAAATCAACGCAGATTTACCTCCTCAAGCGCTGGCTGGAGCTGGAGGGCTACAAGGTTTTCTTCACTGAATGGAACTCTTCGGTCCTGGTGAAAAAGGCGACCAAAAAGGGCAAGACTGCGAACCTGCTGACGCCCACTACCTTTTCCCTGATCCACTGCACCGATTTCGCCGACCGCTTCGAGCGTCAGATCTGGCCGCTCCTCTGTGCCGGCTATATCGTGCTCGCCGATCGCTACTGCTTCACCGCTTTTGCACGTGATGCTGTCCGCGGCTGCAGCCCGGACTGGGTGCGCACCATGTACAGTTTTGCGACCCAGCCGGACATTACCTTTTTTTTTCAGGTTCCACCGGAGGTGGCAATCAACCGCATCCTCGATGGCCGGCCCACCCTCAAGTACCACGAAGCCGGTATGGATCTCGGGCTTTCCGCAGATATCTATGAAAGTTTCCGCATCTTTCAGGGCAGGATCAACGATGCCTATATCAGCATGATCCCTGAATACGACTTTACCGTCATCGACGCCACCCAGCCGATCGATATGCAGCAGCAGCTCGTCCGCAGGATCGTCAGCGAGCGCATCGATCTGCCGGTCTATAAATGGAAAGTGAGGAGCAGGGTATGAAATTCTTTGGCGAGGGATTGCCCGGAGTCAACGCCGCCAGGCTCACCGGCAAACTGATCGCGATCGAGGGGGCTGATGGCAGCGGCCGTTCGACGCAGATCAGGATGCTCACCGACTGGCTGGAGGGGCATGGTTATGCCACGGTCAATGTCGGCCTGAAGCGTTCGAACCTGGTCAGCGAAGAGCTGGAGGCCGCAATGCAGGGCAACGTGCTCAGTCCGATCACCTTCTCTCTTTTTTATGCGACCGATTTCGCCGATCAGCTGGAAAACATCATCGTCCCGGCGCTCAAGGCGGGTCTGATCGTCCTGGCGGACCGTTATATCTATACCCTGCTCGCGCGTGATATTGTTCGAGGAGGCAATGCCGAATGGGTTGAGTCGCTCTACAGCATCGCCCTGGTTCCGGATGTGGTTTTTTATCTCGATGTCGCTCCGCGTTTCCTGGTCGAGCGCAACATGCAAAAAAGCGCCCAGCTCGATTACTGGGAGTCGGGGATGGATATCCGTCTGTCGCGCGACATCTTTGACAGTTTCATGCGCTATCAGCGTCTGATGCGCAATGAGTTCCGCCGGATGAGCGCCCGATATAATTTTGAGGTCATCAACGGCAACCGGCCGCCGCGGTCGATCGCCAACGACCTGCAGAAACACGTCGCCCCCCTCCTGAAGGGGCCCCAGGCGGAGAAAATGAACATATCACCCGTGAGCGCGGACTGAGATGAAGAAGAAAAAAGAGCAAGACCCCGTCCGGATAAAATATCTCCAGGAACTGCTCGTCGAGCTGATCGCGCTGCGCACCAATTTTGTCGATATCATCAGCCGTTATCAATCGAACCAGGAGGCGAGGCTTCTCGCCTGCATTGAAAGTCTTTCGACGCCGGCCGGACAGGAGACGGAAGATTTTCACCACGACGAAAAACAGGTTGTGGCCATCCTCGAAGAGCTCCATGAGCTGCGCATCAAGCCGGAAAAGGGCCGGCTCAAGGATGTGCGGCGTATGGATGAACTGATCGACAGGGTTTACGAGCAGCTGGTCAAGCTCTCCTGACCTCCGGATTTCCGGCGAAGAGGGCGGCATGGTTGGAGGTGAAGGAGGGGGGTGTGCGCCGGAGGATGGCGGCGATGGAGGGCTCGCGCTTGAACTCGCGGTCGAGGAAGCGGCGAACCTCTCTGCGCCCCCAGCCCAGGGGGTGGCGGAAATCGTAGTAGAGCTGGAGATCGCCCGCATAAAAGCTGCGCACCTCCAGATTGAGTTTGTCGGCGGTTTCGGCCGGCAGGTTAAAGATCGCCGGATTGATAAAACCGATCTCGCCGGCGTGGCGGGCGGCAAATTCGAGCGTGCGCCGGGCTGCAGCCTCTTCCTCCCAGGGCGTGCCGAAGAGCAGATAGATGTAGGTGGGAATCCCCGCCTCGGCGAGGGCTTGCAGAGCCCGTCCTGCCTGTTCCACTTTCACCCCTTTTTTCATCCCCTCCAGAACCCGGTCATCTCCCGATTCAAGTCCGATTTTCAGCATGGCGCATCCCGACTTCTTCAGGCCATGGCAAAAGTCCGGTTCCATCAGCTGCGGCGTGATCCGGACAAAACCGTACCAGGGGGCTCCGGGCGGCTGGTCGATGAGCGCCTGGAGGAGCGCCGGACTGACGGCGTTGTCGGTGAAGTGGATCAGGGCGGGCCTGTGCAGGGCTGTCAATCGGCGCAGATCGGCGAGCACCTGCCGCACCGGGCGCGGCTGATAGCCGTGCCTCTCCGCCGGCTCCGGACAGTAGGCGCAGCGGTTCCAGTAGCAGCCGCGGGAGGCGTCGTAGGGGAGAATGGGGCCCGGGGCCAGGTATTCCGGCCACTCGGCGGTGGAATAGGAGATGAAGGAGCCGGAGGCCGGGGCAAGGACCCCGTCGAGTTTGAGCAGGGGAGTTTCGCCCGGGCCATCGACAAGATGGTCGATGAGCCCGGAGAAGGGATTGCGCCAATCCGGCCGGCGCATCCACGAAGTGATCAGTCCCCCGCCGAGGACAATCCGCAGGCCGGGATGATCGCGGCGCAGCATTCCGATCAGCGCGAAGGCGGGCAAGGCCTGACTGAGGTAGGAGAGTGAGAGGCCGACGAGGTCCGGAGTGGCCGCCTTCAGTCTGGCGGAGAGGGTGGTGTTGAAGTAGTCATGGAAGGGGCTGAGTTCAGGCGAAGCGGCGGCTGCGAGCAGGTCATCGCTGCGCAGGGGCGACCAGACGCGATGCTGGTAATCGGCCAGGGAGAGCATGGCCCCATATGGAGCGCTGTGGGCCGCGAGCAACCGGTTAAGGCGGCGCACGGCGGCGCTGTAGGCGTTGAAATGACGATAGCCGGAAACGCTTCTGAGCAAGTCGATGTCGGTGGCGCTGCGGGTCCATGCACCCCTTGTCCCATGGTCGCAGGCAGCGGGTTCTTTGCGCAGCAGGGCGAGCAGCGCCTCGCGGTTGGCGTCCCAGATCTCGACCGGCCGGTTGTGGGCCTCGAGCGCACCGGCGAGGCGTGCCAGCCCGGCCGGGGGTTCGCAGGGTTTGGCGGCAGGGGGATTGATCAGCAGAATCATGGCTTTCTCGATTGAACCTCTTTCAGGGATAATCTATCGATTTGCATAGCCAATCGCAACGAATAAGCAAACCAACACCCCTCCAGTGACGGCGGAAAAATGAAAAATATACTTGTAATTTTGAACAGGATGACGTAATTTAGCATAATTTGGTATCATCTGTGGGGGGAGGAGGGGTACACATGAACGATTCCAACGCAAAACCAAAATCTCGCCTCGGCCGCAATCTCTCCGCTTTGTTAAATCACAGTGAAGAATCCCTGATCAAAGCCATGGGTCTGGAAGATCGTAATGGGGATGGCCACCAGCCCGATGCCGGTGACGAAGAGCTGCCGATGGAAGCCATTGCACATCGCAAGATCGGCAAGGATCAGCCTGACAGTGATGTGGATATTCCTGCAGTTGAAAAACTTGCCTTCAAGCCGGCGCAAGCCGACAATACCCGGGTTGAACCCGATTTGCCGATCCCGGAGGAGTGGTCTGTTGCTGCCGCCGGTGATCAAAAGAACGTTGAATACCGGATTATTTTCAATCATCAGGATCTTGCACCCGAAGAGCTCGCTTTGCCGTTGGGTGTGAAACAGTCCTTCGATCTCTCCGTCCGGCTTCATCTCCCCCAGCTCCAGACGGATCATAACATCCCCCCCATTGTCTCCAGGCTGCATGTCTATCTGCTCATTTTTGATCCGCGCAGCGGGTTGCGTATTCGCATGGAGACAAGCTCCCAGCTGATCGAGCCGGGGAAGCGGCAGTACAGTTTCCCTTTCCATCTTGAGGGTTTCGCGGCCGGCTCGTGGAATCTGAGCGTGCAGATGTACGCCGCACTTTTTGGCTTCAGTGAACGGCGGGTGGTGAATCTCAAGGTGGGTTAGGGCAGGATGGGGGTGTGGGCGTTTTCCGGACCCGTTTGATTATTCAGGATTGAATCTTTCCCGGCGCAGCTGTTTTACCTGGCTGCGCCTTTTTTTATGCTGGAGCCGTTCGGCCCTGGCGGCGGGAGTGATCCGTGTCGGCCGGCGCTGCGGCACAGGGGCGAGCGCCTCGCGGAGGAGGACAGCGAAGCGTTCGATTGCGCTCTCACGGTTGGCAAATTGGGTGCGATGACGGCTGGAGGTGACCCACAGCAAACCTTCCTTATTGATGCGCGTCGCCAGTTTTTCGCGGACCAGCTGTTTTTGTTCTGGGCTAAGGCTGGTGGAGGCCTCGAGATCGAACCACAGGGTCACGCGGGTCTCGACCTTGTTGACGTTTTGTCCCCCGGGTCCGCCGCTGCGTGAGGTGGTAAAACTGACCTCGTCATCGGGGATGGAGATGGATTGATCAATTTCGACAGTCATGAGGATGTGTCCCGTTTGATGGTATCGGGGAAAAATGTATCGAATTATGAGGAAAAAACCAAAGGATTCCGTTCTGCTGCATGGACTGCGCTTAAAAAACACTTAAGATTAAAATAGTGCTTGCTTTCGCATTGCGCCTGATGTATTTTTAATTAGGCATCATCAGTGGGGCTTAGGGGTGGCTACAGGGTGACTCTTCTCGATATTGTCTCCTCCGAATCTCTTCCAGACGTACTTGTACCCCTTCTCATTCAGCGTTTCTTCTGACCGGGCCAGGTCTGTCCGGACGCAGAAACAGCTTTCCGTCAACTCCAAATCTTGCGGTGCGATGTGCATTGGAGATCCCGGCCCCATCAGCCGTGGCATTTACTCGCCTTGATATATCCCGGAGGGGGAGGTATGGCAATGAGGAAGGAGATCATCCTGGCTGTTGACGAGGATCCCGTTTTCTGCCGGGATCTTGCGAATTCAATGCCATTTTCTATTTCACTCAAAGTGGTATCCGATCAATCCCAGGCGCTTGAAGCGGTCCGCTCCAGGTGCTGCAGTGCTATCCTGATTGCTCATACTCCGCTGGAGAGGGACGGAATTGATTTGGCACGGAGAGTCCGTGAAATCGCGTGTGCCATTCCCATCGTCCTTGTCGTTCCTTTTACTTCAGTGGAATTGATTATCGATGCGCTCCATCTTGGTATTTGCGATTACTTGGAAAAACCTGCGTCCACAGAGGCCATTGCCGTCATGCTTTCACGCCTCAGGATTCAGATTGACAGAGTTGCTTCAGATGAGCTTTCCAGCTCCGGCATAGAGAACAAGCGGCGAAAAAATATTTTTTCCGGCTTCACAGATCTGTTTGCCCCCGGTGTTAAGGACACTGCTGATGGTTTCTTGACCGGAAAAATAAAAAAAATAACATCTGCAATTAAAAACAAATCCCATGCGTCGTCGCCTCGACAAAGCCGGCAGTACATGGAGTCGGCAGAAACCATAGAGATTTTCGCTCCGAATGAATTGCCCTCAGTATCCGTCCGCAGCAAGGTCAGTAAACTCAGCTTCAATTTTCTTGGTCCTTTTCAAGTTGAAATCGATGGCAAACGCATTGAGGAATGGCCGGGGCACAAGGCCAAGATTCTCTTCGCTTATTTAGCCTACCACCACAAACGGCATATCTATCGTGATATTCTTATGGATACTTTTTGGCCGCATTCTTCCCCGGAATCGGCGCGCAATTGCCTGAATGTGACCCTCCACTCCATCCGATCAACATTACACAAGATACATCCTCAACTTGAATGTCTTCTTTTCAAGGATGAATGCTATTTTTTTTGTAATGAAATTGACATCGAACTGGACTCGGAAAAATTCCTTCACTACTATGACATCGCACAACGTGCTGAAAGAAGGAGGGAAAACCTTGATGCTTTGGGATTTTACGAGGCGGCGGCAGCTCTTTATAAGGGGGATTTCCTGGAGGAATATCCCTACGAGGTTTGGACTGGATTAGAAAGGGAAAATTTTGCTGAAACCTATCTGGTGATACTGGATAGAATGAGTGATTTTTATGCCTGCGACGGCCGGCCGGCTACAGCGATATCACTTTGTGATCAAATCTTGTTGAAAGATAACTGCCGTGAAGAAATCTACCGGCGTCTGATGGTTTGCTATGATCGTATAGGTCAGCGTGATCGGGCGGTACGGGCATATAAACGCTGCATGGAGGTTTTAAAAAATACACTGGATGTGGAACCTACTACAGCGACACGAAAACTCTATCAACAAATTCGCGGAAAAGACGAATAATTAAGAGGAAAATAAGAGTGTTCTAATCGCCGGCTAATTCAGGATGATTATCTTGAAACAGGTTCACGAGAGTCAATCAAATCGCCGGCCAAGCAGCATCATGTGAGTGAAAAGGCAACTGAAACGGACCCAGGCCGGGGTTCCAGGGTGAATGTTTCTCAGCTGCCGCACCACTCATCTTTTGGGAGGAATCACGCCATGAGTATCATTCAGCCTTTGGGCGCGGTAACTAGGACTTTCGGCGGTGAATTCGATTTTCCTCGAGGACTGATCGTGTTTCCCGACGGTTCCAATCTCAACCCATGCGCTCCCGGAGAAGCTCCGAACATTCCTCCGGGCGACGATGAGTACACGCTGATGGAACGCTGGTACGACAGGGCCGGATTCGGTAAGCCAAAAGCCCGGCAAGGATGGGCGACCATGTATGAGGAAGGAGCCTTAATTACTCCTGAGGAAGAAGATCCGGATATCGCGCCTTTTGTGGACCTGATGCTGGATCGCGACAGGGGTATCGTCATCAATCATACTGCACGATTCAGCGGGCGGATGGTCGAGCTGATCAACAACAAGACCTTTGAATGCCGAATCCGCATCGCTGCGCACCCGTTGATGGCCGCTACAGGCCAGGTGGACCTGTATGACACCGATTGGGTGGTGATTGAAAGCTTCGCAAGCCACGTTCCCAACAAATGGTTCCTGCTCAACAGCAGCACAATGGTTTATACCCTGCGCTATGTTTTTCCCAAGAGTGACATCAGTGGAGACGCGCCGGACGCCAACTATAAACTCTCTGTACCTGGCATCTACCGGTTGATCATCGACTGGGATGTTCGCCACAAGGTGGCCGGTGACCCCGACTATCACTATGAAGTTCTCGGCGGCTTTGACCACAATCTTGTTTTCCGAGTCGGCTACCAGACCAGTGAATGACAACAGTTCAAAGTCATTGGGACCCTGGGAGGAAACCAATCCCAGGGTCCCGGATGACCTTCTGATAAACTCTAGTTCATGGCAGCGGTTTCAATCCCATTTCTCTTATACAAAAGCCAGGGCTTTCAGCGTGAAGGCATCAGCCTGGCAGGATGTGTGCCATTTTATTAAGGGTCGATTATGAAAAAGGGAAGATCAGCCAAAACGAACCGTCAGAAGTCCTCGCCGTCTTTAGAAAAAGTAAGACTGGCGAAGGCGGATCCGGTCAGTTTGTTGGGGGACAGACCTGTTCGGGAGTTGTGGAACGAGCATGTGAACCGCAAGAACGGGAAAAAAACCAGAAATCATGATGAGATTCTTCCCTCTAACGGATCCACCCCTGAACTTGAGCACATCAGAAAAGAGAGTTCAGATGCGGATGATTCGAACTACCCTGGAACGCCAAGTCCCGTACAGGAGCCAGTTCAAATCCAGGATCTCGAACAGGAAAAGCAGAAACTAAGCAAAGAGAACCGGGAGCTTGGTCATGCTGCAGCCGAGTTGAGACAACAGTTGGAGGAAGTGCGGATAATAAATGAGAAGAACATCAACAAACTGAGAGAAGAGATCGAAAGTGCCCATCAGAGCTATCATGAGCTATTGACCAAAATTAATGCCGTCGGTATCTCCGAGATCGATTTAAAACATGTAATGCCGGGGAAAGAGCTGGAGAGAGAAGAAAATGATCTGGGTGCAGCATCCAGTTCGCTTTTTACAATCAGAATGTACAATACCTCCGAAGGAATCATCGGAGTGCTGCATCATCCGGTAGACCGTGCGAAGCTGAGTATTCGAGGGGTTGATGGAGATGCGATATCGTCATTCATTTCGCGGCATATCAGCAAATCTGCTGAGGAAGCACACAAGAAAAAGGAGACCGAATTGCTCGATCAGGTCGTGACCGAAACAGAGATTAATAGCACAGAAGGGGAGAACACGCAATCAGAAGAAGATACACTGGAAATCGGATTCAAACAAAATCAAGCCGAACTGCCTGATGGCATGCCGCTTCTGTGGAAAAGTGCCTTTAAAATCAAGGTCACTTTGAAAATACCTGAATTATCCGAGCGTGCAGGCATTCCGACGAATCTCTCCTTCTGCAGTCTCTGGCTCGGATTGCGGAAAGCGGACACAGGAGGATTCTTTCTGCAGGAATCCAGAGCACTGAAGCTCACGCCCAAATCGCCGGACCTTCACACCGAACTCTCGTTTAAGGGCCTGGAAAAAGGTGAGTATGTCGTGAACTGCAGAGCGACTCTACCATATCTGTCCAGGATGTTGAAGAAGAAAATCGAATTTTCTGTTGCTGAGGTGCTGGCTGATTGAGTTGTTCAAGCCCGTTAATACAATGGCATGCAGTGAATCGCGAGTCGGCAGGGCTGGC
>Ga0116148_1003634_pt1 | contig 14077 bp, 4 predicted proteins | sample AD_UKC055_MetaG_FD_89786 | JGI IMG/M metagenome (GOLD analysis project Ga0116148, IMG submission 89786) | Active sludge microbial communities of municipal wastewater-treating anaerobic digesters from USA - AD_UKC055_MetaG | ecosystem: Engineered > Bioreactor > Anaerobic > Digestate | place: USA... | reverse complement strand
CACCGTCCGGGGCGTCACCGGCGCGACGGAGAAGCAGTTCAAGGACCTGACTGACCAGGCCAAGCTGCTGGGCCGAACCACCAGCTTCACCGCCAAGCAGGTCGCCGAGGGAATGACCAGCCTGGGGCGGGCGGGCTTCTCTCCCGACGAGATTCAGGCCGCCATCCCCGCCATCCTGAACCTGGCCCGGGCCACCGGCACGGAACTGGGGGAGGCGGCCGACTACGCCGCCAACGCCGTTCGCGCCTTCGGGCTGAACGCCGGCGACACGGTGATGGTTGCCGACGTGCTGACCGCCACAGCCAACGGGTCCGCCCAGACGCTGACGGACCTGGCCGAGGCGATGTCGTATGTGGCCCCCGTGGCGGCCGACGCGGGCGAGACCATCCAGTCGACAAGCCAGGCCCTGGGCGTGCTGGCCAACATGGGCATCAAGGGCTCGATGGCCGGCACGACCCTGCGGCAGATCATGCTCCAGTTCGCCAATCCGGCCGTCCGCAAGCGTATGGCCGAGTTGGGCGTGGCGGCCACGGACGCGACGGGCGACCTCCGCCCCCTGGGCCAGGTCATGCAGGAGTTGGGCGCAGCGATGGCGAAGATGCCCAACGCCCAGCGGCTGGCGCTGGCCGACGAGCTGTTCGGAAAGCGTGCCATCTCCGGCGCCCTGAAGATCGGCGGCTCGCCGGAGCAGATGCAGCAGCTTGCCGACGCGATTTCCAGGGCCGGCGGCGCTGCCGAGCGGACGGCCAAGATGATGGACTCGGGGCTGGGTGGCGCTTTCCGCATGATGATGTCGGCGGCCGAGGGCGTGGCCATCGCGGTCGGCGAGGCCATGGCGTCCATGATCTCCGGCTGGATGGGCAAGGTGCAGCGGGCGGCCGAGATGATCGCCGAGTGGGTGGGCCAGAACAAGCAGCTCGTCACCACCGTTGCCCTGGTGGTCGTCGGCGTGCTCGGCGCCGGGGCGGCCTTTACCATCCTGGGCGTCTCGCTCAAGGGCCTGGCCGCGGCGGTCGGCATCGTCGCCAAGACATTCGTGCTGCTGGGCGGGGTGATCAAGATCGCCGTCGCCCTGCTGACGGCGCTGCTGTCACCCATCGGCCTGGTCATCGCCGCCGTCGGGGCGCTGGGCGCATACCTTCTATATGTGTCCGGCGCCGGCGGCAAGGCCTTGGCTTGGCTGGGCGAGCGGTTCGACCAGCTCAAACGCGACGCCATGGCGGCTTGGCAGGGGATCGGCGACGCCCTGGCCGCCGGGGATATCTCTCTGGCCGCCAAAATCCTGTGGCTGACGCTCAAGATGGAGTGGCAGAAGGGCGTCAACGCCCTGACCGGCTACTGGATCGCCTTCAAGCGAAAGTTCACCGACATCCTGGACAGTTTCGTCTACGGCGGGCAGGCGATCTGGACGGACTTCGTGTATGGCGTCCAGTCGCTGTGGGCCCGTCTGGTGGGCGGGCTGCGGACGATCTGGGCCCGGTTCGTCGCCTGGCACGCCCGGACGGTCGAGTCCACCGCCAACTGGATGGCCAAGCGGTGGATGGAGGCCCAGGCCCTGTTCGACGACTCCATCGACGTCAAGTTCGTCACCCAGCACATCGACCAGCAGTCGACCCAGCGGATGGAGGCGATCGACCACCAGGAGCGATCCGATATTGCCGCCGCCCAGTCCAAGCGCGACCAGGCCCTCCAGGAGGCCCAGGCCGCCCGGCAGAACCGCCTGGCTGAGATCGGCCGGGCCGACGCCGAGAACGAGCGCCGCCGGGCGGACGAGTACGCCCGCCAACTCGCCGGCAGCGAGGCCGAGCTCGCCAAAGCCCGCAAGGAATGGCGGGACGCCCTGGACGAGGCCCGCCGCAAACGCGAGGCGAAGGAATCCGCCGCCGCCCCTGCCGGGCCCGGGAGCCCCCAGGCCCTGATGGACCAGCTCCGCAATGCCGCCGAGGGCGTCGGCCAGCAACTGGCCCAGGCCAAGGTCGGCGTGGGCGGCACGTTCAACGTCTCGGCCCTGCTGGGCCTCCAGGCGGGCAACGTCGAGGACCGCATCGCCAAGGCCAGCGAGCAGACGGCCGAGAACACCAAGCGCATTCTGGAGGAGGCCCAGCGGGGCAACCTCGTCTTCGGGTGATCTACCAAGGGGCCTCCTTGTGGTTGGGTCTGACCGCCAGGCAGGATTGGACAAGAGATGCCGCTATCGCTTATTGAACATGTCGAGAGCCGGGAGTACTCCGGCGACAGCGTGACGTTCCACTACGTCCTGCGCGGGACCAGCAGCGACAGTCTCGCCTGGGCGGCTCTGCTGTCCTCCACCGCGACCACCTACAACGGCCTGGTCCGCGAGAGGCGCCCGGGCATAAAGCCGATCTGGGTGGACACCATCGCCGGCACCGGCGATTGGGAGTGTACCGTCCGGTACTGTCAGCCGGATAAGGTCCAGAGCGAGGTCGGCACCGTCCGCATCCAGTGGTCCACCAAGGGCGGCAACCAGCACGTCACTCAGTCCATCTCGACCGTCGCCCGCTACGCACCGACCGGCAAGGCACCCACCGACCACAAGGGGGCCATCGGCTACAACGGCGAGAACGTGGAGGGCGTGGACCTGCCCGCGCCGGTGTTCAACTTCCAGGTGACCAAACGGTTCGCCTCGGACGGCCTGCCTTCCCTGGGCACGATCCACAGCCTGACGGCCAAGGTCAACGACGCCGAATTCTCCGTCACCGACACGGTGACCGGCCAGACCATCACGCTGGCTGCGGGAGAATGCCTGTTCGAGGGCGCCGAGTCCGGCCAGGTGGGCGAGGACGGCAGCATGGACTACGTCTACTCGTTCAGCGCCAGCCCGAACAAGGCCAACTTTGCCGTGGGCGACATCACCGTTGCCGCCAAGAAGGGCTGGGAGTACCTCTGGGTCGAGTACGCCGACGCCGAGGATGCGACGGCCAAGCGGATCTGCAAGCGGCCGGTGGGCGCCCACGTGGAGAAGGTCTTTGAGACGGGCGACTTCGCTGCCCTGGGCCTGTGACGGAGGGCAGGATGAACCGTGTCCAGAAAGGTCAGCCGCTCCGCATCGCCGCTACGGACTGGAACGCCGTCACGGAGGCGGTCGCCTATGTCCGCGAGCGCCAGATGACCTTTGGGGGCGAGGGCGGCGGCGGTTGGCTCCAGAGTGGCATCGTCCGCGTCCGCAACGACTCCGCTCAGGCCCGTTCGCAGTATGACATCCTGGGCATTGACGGCGTGGTCGTGGACCCGGCCGACAATCTCCAGGAGTTCAAGGCCCGCGCCCGCGTGTGCCTGAAAGGTAGCGAGCCCGACGAGCAGGCCCACCTGGGCAGGTTCGTGGTCCTGCTGGATGCCATCGGAGTGGGTGAGATCGGCCGGGCCGTGGCGGGCGGGATCACCGTCTGCCGCCTGGACGTCCAGGCCGAGGGCGACACCCACGCCGAGATCGCCGGCGATGTCACGGCCACTCTCAAGACCGGCACGTCGGGCTCGGCCTTCATCCTGTGGAAGAAACCCGGCACGGACACGCAGTGGGGCGTCGTCCGACTGGGCAACAACGCGGCCAGCGGCCTGCTGTGGGGCAAGGCAACGTCCGCCTGGGTCAACGCCGAGGGCAACGGCAGCTATGTCGAGGTGTACCCCTGTGACGACAAGGCCGGGGCAAACCCGGACACGGCCAATACCGTCCGCGTCTACCTGCCGCGATGCGGCAGCGAGCGGGACCCCAACGTTCCGGCCAATGCCGTTCTGCCCTACGCCCTCGATGCCTCCGGGACAGCCGTCTGTGTCGGTGACTACCTGGACGAGAAGATCGGCTCGGTCAAGGCCTTCAGCGGGACTTTGCCCACGATCGGCTGGCAGCTCTGCGACGGCACGAACGGGACGCCGGACCTGCGCGGGCGGTTCATCGTGGGCCAGAAGCCGGGCGATGAACATTTCGGCACGCTGGGCGGCACGGGCGGGAGTGTAAAGCACCTCCACGACGAGCATGACTTCACGCCGAGCGACACCCCGGGCTGTGCGGCCAGCGGGTGGGAGGTCCCCGTCCTGATGGCCATCTCCTTCGACACCGACTTCAGCCACAACGAGGCCTTGCACATCCCGCCGTACTACGTGCTGGCCTGGATCATAAGGGTCGCGTGATCTACCGGCCGGACAACGCCCGGGCCTTCGTCTGCTGCATGCCCGACTTCCGCGTGCGGCCCGAGCTGATCCAGTGGCTGGTCCAGGTGGCCCGCGTTCCATTCGAGCGGATCGCCTACGTCCAGCACCCCCGGCTGTCCTCGTGTGTCTACAACCGGGCCGTGGCGACGGCCCTCCGGGTCGCTGGCCCCGGCGACCACCTGCTCTTCGCCGACGCCGACATCGTGCCCACCAACGCGACGGCGCCCCTTCTGCTGGCCGAGGCCGACGTCGCCAACGCCATCTACCAGACGGAAGTCGAAGAGGCTTTCGACCCGCCGGATGCCTTCCACAGCGGACTCTGGCGGACGACGCGGGAGGTCCTGGAGGCCATCGAGCCGCCATGGTTCGCCTGGCCGGTCACTGCCGACGGCACGGATATCACCGGCTGCCCGTGCGGATTCTTCGCTGCCAAGGTGCGGGCCGCAGGATTCACAATCGCCAAGGCGGGGTTTGTGCGCCACAGGCCAGCCTAGAAGCCATTCCGATCAGACAGCCACCCCACCTGTCGATCGTCTCTTGCTTCCTCAGGTCCTCGACAGTCGGCTTCTGCAGGAACACCCGAACCCCCCTTGGCCATCGGGGCTATGTGGATCGTGGGCATGCCAGGCCGATCACGCTTGTTCGCGAGTGGCAGCCCGCGTCTGCCAGGCCTGGCGGTAGGCTTCTTCGAGCCTGCGAACGAAACCCGTCATGTCCATCAATGAAGATGTACTTAACCGGTCGCGCATGGTCAGCCGCAAGTCTCGCAGTCCCTGGATGTCGCCGGCCAGTTCAACGGCGGCGCCAACTGCCGCCTCTTGTGTCTCCGCCGCCAGATGGCCCAAGCCGACCTGGGCCAGGATGCTGGCGCTTACCCGCGACACGTGGGATCGCCCGGTCAGGCTGACCAGCGGAACGCCCATCCACAGGGCCTCGCATGTTGTGGCCGTGCCGTTGTACGGGAAACAGTCCAACGCGATGTCCACACGACCGTAGGCGGCCAAGTGGTCTCCGTAGGAGTCCGCAAAGGGCACCATCTCAAGACGGTCTGGCGAAACACCAAGGCCTTTCATGGTGTCAGCCAGCCCCTGCCTCGTCGGCGCATCGGCCATCGCCCGGGTCTTGATCAAGAGCCGGCTGTTCGGCACAGCCACCAGTATCGACGCCCACAGCCGCAGTGTCGTGGACGTTGCCTTGGCGAAGTTGTTGAAGCAGCCGAACGTCACACGCCCGTTCTGCAGGGCCGGCGGCGGCACAACGGACGGCGCGCCCGCCGGGGCCTGGTATGCGATGAATCCCTCCGGCAACCGCAGGAGCCGTTCGGTGTGCAGCGATTCGGTAGCGCCCGGCGGGTCGGCAACTGCGTCTGTGATTCGATACTCGACAGTTGGCAGTCCCGTGGTGTTGGGATAGCCCAGCCAGGTCATCTGGATCGGGGCGGCCTTGTGGGCGAAGACGCCGAGCCTGCTGCCGCCCATATGCCCGCAAAGGTCCACCAGGATGTCGATCCGGTCTTTGCGGATTCGGCGAGCCACCTCTCCATCGCTTCGGCCATTCGTGAAGAACCACCCGTCCGCCAGGCCCCGCATGCGCTTGGTGGACTTGTCTGGGCGCGAGACTTCCGCATAGCAGAACGTCTGAAACCACTTGCGGTCATGGCAACGAAGCACGGGCTCAATGAACGTCCCGGTAATGTGCCGCCGGAAGTCGGGCGAGACGTAGCCGATTCGGAGCGGCCGCTCCGGGGCGGGGTCGTTTTCGTGAGGGGCCGGCAGCATCATGCGATGCATGGTTTCCCGGCCCCATCGCCTGTGCTCGGCAAAGACCTCCTCCGGCGTCAGGCGATCATCGTAGTTCAAGTAGAGCAGGTAGTCGTGCCAAATGTCCAGTTGACCGGGGGCAAAGGTAGCGGCCTTTCGCACCGCTTGGATGGCCTCGGGCACCCTGCCCTGATCCTTCAGCGTGCTGCCCAGGTTACAGTATCCGACTGGTGACGCCGGCTGGAGGCGGATGACCTCCTCCAGCCGCGCCACGGCTTGGCTCAACTGGCCCAAGTTGGTGTGCATGTGCGCCAAGCGATTGAGCAAGTCCACGTTTGGGCCGCCCAGTCGCAGAGCTTCACGATACGCATGCGCCGCTTGCTCCGCCCGGCCGGCTTCTTCATGCCTGCGGCCTGCGGTCGCACACTCCGGCGCCGTGCTCGGCAACAGATATTCACGCATGATCCGGTCTCTCCCTTCGTCGTCGGCAGCTCCCGGAAAGTGGAGGATGCAGCACTCAGGCGGGGCGGGCCCAAGATATGGCCGGAACCAGTTGCAGGTTTGGGGAAGGGCGTGAAACCCCCCTAGCTCTTTGGCGACTGCCAAGTTGAACGCCCCTTGTTCCCAGAAGTCCCCAAGGGGTAGCCGGTTCCGCATTGCCCGTTTCAGGGCCTCAAAGGCGGGCCTGCTTTGCCGTCTGCAGGAGAAGACCCCGCTGTTGAAATACTCCCGCAGGGCGCTCAATTCCGGATGGTTGCGCTCCGCCTCCAGGGTATCGGGCAGATCGCCTGCCGCCGCGAATGGAGCCTCAGGCCAGGCAGGCAAGCGGCGGATGCAGATCGTATCGCTGTCGATCCACGTGACCCGCTCAACGTCGGGCTCGACCAGGTCCCATAGAAACGCCTTGACCCAATGTGGAGTTGGCAACGCAGAGAAATCACAATTGCCGGCGGTCAGGATGATGGGGCGAATCCCGTTCAGCCGCCTGTACTGTTCCGCCAATTGCTCGACCAATGGCAATCGATGGCGCCGGGTTTCGGCGGTGAAGACGACTTCGTCTTGTCCTGAAATCAGCGGGCCCTGCACGCTCATCTGCCTTTGGACAGATACTAAGCGGTCCAACGATCCGATGCAAGCCAGGCTGATTCTGAGATTCCTCGTCCTGGGTCATGGGCATGTCCCAGCAGGGCGACCCTCGCCAAGACAGCACGGCAGTCGCGGACCTGGCGACTTGCACGTGGCCCTGTGCCTGCAGCCTATGAAGGCAACCCTACTTGTATGGGTTCTGTGGGGGAAGTCGATGTAGTCGGAGACATCACTTATATTAGAACGTAGTTTCACCTTACATCTGATTCGCTCGCGTATCCCCTGACCCGCGCAATCCCTCATACCCTTATCGGCTTTGGCGGCATACTGGACGGGGACTTCTTCGTAGGTTTCTCGTGGGTTTCTCTTGACACAGTCGTATGGCCATGCGGAGAATGGCTTCTGATGCTGGACGTTCTGCCAGCCAGTTGCTCGGGGGCGGGCGGGACAAACCCAACTGAGTCGGGAGAGGCTTTTTGATGGCCATACCTGATACCAGTCTGCTGCATCTGCTCGTTTTCGCCTTCTCTATGCGCCGGATGAAGACGATCTGTTCGCCCCAGCCAACCACCAGACGGGAGAGTTCCAATGTCAATCCAGTCCCGCGCGTATAAGCTCCTGTGCAAGCTTTACAGGGCGGTTCTGCACAAGATGCGGGTGCGGCAGTGGATGATGGAGCACGGCGTCTTGCCGGGTAGCCAGGGGCCCCAGCGCCAGGCCGCAACAGTTGCCGTGGCGGAACTGATGGAGCCACGACTGTTGTTGGATTCTACGCCCGCCCTGGAACCTCTGGGTGCCGCGCCGAGTGCGGAGCAGTTGGCCACCGTGAGGATCGCAGAGGCCACGGCAGTCATAGCCCTGCCCGATGGCACATTCGCCGCGGCAGTGGCCTCCGACGACCCCACCCCTTCGGTTGTTCTACTCTCATTTGCGGCAGACGGGACCATTGACTCTGCCCGCACCGGGGCCCTCTCGTCGTCGTCGGCCCTTCACCCGACTTCCATGGCCGTCCAGAAGGACGGCAAGATCCTCGTGGCCGGCTCCATGGCCAACGAAACACTGGACTTCTTCGTTGCCCGCTTCAATTCCGATGGCCACCTGGACAGCGACTTCGGCAACGCCGGAATGGTGGTGACCGATCTGACGGGGGATGCGGATCGTGCCCTTTCAGTGGCAGTGCAAGCCGACGGACGAATCGTCGTTGCGGGGTACGCTCCTGGCCAGGGCGGCAGTTACGACTTCGCATTGGTTCGCTACGACCGAGACGGGAGCGTCGACGAACATTTCGGCAACCTCGGCATCGTTCTCACCGACTTCGGCGGGTCTTGGGACTACGCCTCTTCTATTGTCAGCCTGAAGGACGGCGGGCTCCTGGTCGTGGGTTCGGCTTTCGTTGGAGGCAGCGACGACTTCGCGATAGCCCGGTACAAGAAAGACGGCCAACTGGACACGAGCTTCGGGAAAGGCGGCAAAGTGACAACAGACTTTGCCGGAGGAACCGATTGCGCCAGGTCGGCCGTGCTGCAGTCGGACGGCCGGCTCGTGGTCGTTGGGGGAGCCACCATTGGCGGTCAGCAGGATTTCGCGGCGGCCCGTTACAATAAGGATGGCAGCCTTGATGCCGTCTTTGGGGAACTGGGTCGAACGCACAAAGACGTCTCGGGAGGAGATGACCTGGCGTATGCCGCGGCCCTGCAGTCGGATGGGCATATCGTCGTCGGAGGTCAAGCTTGTGCTGGTGTTGGACGGTGCCAGTCCGCCTTGATTCGATTGGCCGGCGATGGCACCTGGCAGAGCGGCTACGCGGCAGGACAGGATGCAGACGAGGGCCGATCGTCCAGCATCTACTCGCTTGCGCTGGCAGCCAGCGACTCCATCATCGCCGTCGGCGGGATGGCAGATGGTCTGGCCTACAGTTGCGGCATGAGCCTCTACGAAGCTACCGGTGGCCTGAGCCTTACTGCCAATCACTCAGAAGTCAGTCCGGGCGCCAGCAATTTCCTGGATGTGTCCCACGAAGGTTCAGATCCGGAAATGATGCTCCTGATGTCGAGCTCCGACCCGGTTGTCTATCGCCTGGACAACGGCGACCCGGACCACTCCATCGTCAGCAGTTGGGCCAGCCAGACTCTTGGCTACGGAAACGACGCCATCACGGCCTACACCAATGTCGGGAATAAGTCGTCCACGTGGATCGTTACCACTGCGACTCCAGGGATCTACAGTGTGGCCGCCACTTGGGTGGGAGGATCGGGATACGCCACAGACGTTCCGTATTACATATACGACAACAATACGTTGCTGGGTTGTGTACGAGTCAACCAGGGCACGGCCTCGTCGGGATTTGCGGATGATGGCGCCAATTGGAGGACATTGGGATCGTACACGATCACCAGCGGGATCATCAAAGTCACGGTGACGAATGCGACCTCCTACAGTCGTGCCGTTCAAGCCGACGGTGTACGGATCGAGCGGACCCAGAACAACGCTACCGCTCAGGAGGTTCAGCTCCTTGAGGGCGCCACCGACATCCCGGACAACACCGGTCGCAGCCTGTACACGGCGCCCACGGGCCAGGCGGCGACCAAGACGTTCACCATTCGGAATATAGGGTCGCAGGATCTGTCGTTGACCGGCCCGATTGATGTCCCGGACGGCTACACGGTTACCAGTGGGGATTTCACGTCCGTGGTGCTGGGGCCTGGCGAGTACCATAGTTTTGAGGTGGAGCTGTCCCAAGGGTGGACGGGGATTTGCAGCGGCCAGATCCGTTTCCAGACGAATGATTCCGACGAGGGCGTCTTCAACTTCGACGTGACGAACAGTGCTTTGGTAACCCGCATTGACGATGGCGGCATTGGCTATACGAGCGTCGGCAATTGGACTGCCGCCACGGGTGGGGGCTATAACGGGGAGAGCCGGCTGTTGCTGGGTAACGGCGGGACATCCAATTCCACGTGGACGTTCGACGATCTGACGCCGGGCGTATACCGGGTTTCGACGACTTGGGATGTTGTGGAATGGACTGCCTCCGACGTGCCTTGGTATGTCTACGACGGGACGACTCTGTCTGGGATCATTCTCTTCAATCAGAGCATCGCCTCTTCCGGGTTTGCAGAAGACGGAGTCGTATGGCAAGACCTTGGCTGCTTCACCGTCACAGGCGATACGCTCGTGGTTAAGGAGACTAACGCGACGGCGTATAGCCGGTGGATTCGAGCGGATGCTGTCCGAGTCGAGCGTGTGCGCAATCATGCAGCGGCAGCCGAAGCGCAAGTGTATTCCCTGGACTCAGGCACGGATGTTCTGGACGGCATTGGCATTCACACATTCGCCTATGCCACTCCCGGGCAATCGGTGACGCAGAAGTTCGCCATTCGAAACACCGGTTCGCAAGATCTCTCTCTGACTGGCCCCATCAGTGTCCCGGACGGTTATGCGGTCACCAGCGGGGACTTCACGTCTGTGACCCTAGCACCTGGAGAGAGCCATGCTTTTGACGTGGAACTGTCGCAAGGGTGGACCGGGATTCGCGGGGGTCAGATCAGTTTCCAGACGAGCGATTCCGACGAGGGCGTCTTCACCTTCGACGTGACCAACAGCGCCTTGGTGACGCGCATTGACGATGGCGGCAACGGCTACACAAGTGCAGGACGGTGGGTCAGTGGCACGGGAGCCGGATACGACAACGATAGCCGGCTCCTCTACGGAGGCGGTGGCACGTATTACTCCACATGGACATTCGCCGACCTGACTCCGGGCGTCTACCGGGTGTCGACCACGTGGGACGCCGTAAGCTATGCTGCCGACGATGTGCCGTGGTACGTGTATGACGGCACGACACAGGTGGGCCGCCTCCGGGTTGACCAGAGTTACGCTTCGTCGGGGTTCACCGAGTGCGGAGCCGTGTGGCAGGACCTGGGCTGCTTCACCGTCACAGGCGACACGCTCGTGGTCAAGGAGACCAACGCGACGGCATATAACCGGAATATTCGCGCGGACGCTGTTCGAATCGAGCGAGTCCGTAATCTGACGTCCGGACCCGAAGTGCAAGTCCTCGTGGAGGGGCAGGAGGTTGGGAACCATACGGGAGTTGTCGTGTTTTCGGCGTCATCCGGGCAGGCCCATACTGGGACATTCGTCATTCGCAACGTGGGCAGCGAAGACCTGGTGCTGACGGGGCCGATAAGCGTTCCGGACGGCTACACGGTGCTCAGCGGCGATTTCAGCTCGTTGACGTTGGCCCCGCAAGAGACCAGGGAAGTCGAGATCGAGCTGGAGTCCGGCTGGAGTGGCCTTGTCGAGGGGAGGATCAGTTTTGCAACCGATGACGCCAATGACGGCACGTACGACTGCGAAGTCACGAACGTCGCAAGGATAACCATAATCGACGACGGCGATGCTTCGTTCTCCACGGTCGGGTGGTGGTCCACGCAAACCTCCGGCTACCTGGGCGATAGCCGTTGGACAAATGGTACGGACTGGTCCCGGGTCGGTATCTGGACTTTTGGTGGACTGACGCCGGGTCTGTATCGCGTGTCGACGACCTGGACCAGCTCGTCGGGCAGCTATGACGTGCCGTTCTACGTTTATGATGGCACCTCCTACACCGGTTCTGTCTTTGTTGACCAACGCGCTTCGTCCGTTGGGTTCTCGGATGCGGGAGCGACGTGGCAGGACATCGGCTACTGCGCCTTGGCCGTCAACGATACCTTGGTTGTCAAAGTTTACAACGGTCCTTCTTACGGGACGGGTATCTGGGCCGACGGCGTGCGGATCGAACAGGTGTCGTCTAACTCCGGCAGGACTCTGTATTGGGACCCGGATGGCTATGCGGGGAACAATGACATCACTACCGGGGCCGGACTGGGTGGGACAGGCACCTGGGCAAACGGCGGCACATCCGCTTTGTGGTACGACCCGGTCGCGAACAAGAATGTATGTTGGAATAATCTGAATGATGACCATGCCGTGATCCTTGGCACGCAGGCGGGCGGGGTGGCCGGTCCGATCACGATAAGCGGCAGTATCGTGACGGGGTCCATTACGGTCAGCACGGATGGCTATACGATCCAGAGCGGCAGCCTGGGTTTCTCCTCCGATGGCGGGACGGTATTCATCGACACCAACGTTTCGACGACTCTATCCACAGCCCTGACCGGCGGCTCGCTCGTCAAGAGCGGTGACGGCGAGCTGATTCTCTCCGGCACCAACACGTATACGGGCACGACGACGATCAGCGCCGGTACGTTGAGTGTTTCTTCCGAGGACAACCTCGGCGCGAATCCCACGTCGTTCACGGCCGATCAACTGACCCTCGACGGCGGCACGCTCAAGACCACGGCTACGTTCACCATCGACGATTCCAACCGGGGGATCACCCTCGGCTCCGGCGGCGGTACGGTGGAAGCTGGTAGTAGCACCACCCTGACAGTCGCCAGCATCATTGACGGCAGTGGTTCGCTGACCAAGGATGGCTCGGGCAGCCTGACCTTGAGCGCGGCCAACACCTTCAGCGGGGACACCCGCCTGGCTGCCGGCACGCTTACCCTGGGCTCGACCAGCGCGCTGCAGAACAGCACGCTGGACATGAACGCGGCCGACTCCGGCAGCATCGATTTCAACAGCCTGGACGCGACGCTGGGCGGCCTGAAAGGCTCGCGCAACCTGGACATGGGCGGCAATGCGCTCAGTATCGGCAACAACGGCCAGTCCACGGAGTACTCGGGCGTCCTGAGCGACGGCGCCCTGGCCAAGATCGGCTCGGGAACGTTGACGCTCTCGGGCACCAACACCTACACGGGCAAGACGACGATCAGCGCCGGAACGTTGAGCATCTCTTCCGAGGGCAATCTTGGTGCGAATCCTGCGTCGTTTGCGGCCGATCAACTGACCCTTGATGGCGGCACGCTCAAGACCACAGCCACCTTCAGCATCGACGATTCCAACCGGGGGATCACCCTGGGCGCCGGCGGCGGCACCGTGGAGGCCGATTCCAGCACCACCCTCATCGTCGCCAACGTCGTGGCTGGCAGTGGCTCGCTCGCCAAGAGTGGTGACGGGACGGTCGTCCTCTCCGGCTCGAACACCTACACGGGCAAGACGACGATTACCGCCGGTGTGTTGAGCATCTCGTCCGAAGACAACCTCGGCGCCAACCCCGCGTCGTTCACAGCCGATCAACTGGCCCTTGATGGCGGCACGCTGAAGACCACGGCCACCTTCAGCATCGATGATTCCAACCGGGGCATCACCCTGGGCACCGACGGCAGCACAGTGGAAGCGGACAGCAGCACCACCCTCACCGTCGCCAACGTCGTGGCCGGCGGCGGCTCGCTGACCAAGGACGGCTCGGGCAGCCTGACCTTGGGTGCGGCCAACACCTTCGGCGGGGATACCCGCCTGGCTGCCGGCACGCTGATCGTTGGCAACGCCAGCGCGCTGCAGAACAGCACGCTGGACATGAACGCCGCGGACTCGGGCAGCATTGACTTCAACAGCCTGGACGCGACGCTGGGCGGTCTGAAGGGCTCGCGCAACCTGGACATGGGCGGCAATGCGCTCAGCATTGGCAACAACGGCCAGTCCACCGAGTACTCGGGCGTCCTGGGCAACGGGGCTTTGACCAAGGACGGCTCGGGCGAGCTGATTCTCTCCGGCAGCAACACGTATACGGGCACGACGACGATCAGCGCCGGCGTGCTGAGCGTTTCGTCCGAAGACAACCTCGGTGCGAATCCCGCGTCGTTTACGGCCGATCAACTGACCCTCGATGGCGGCACGCTCAAGACCACGGCCACGTTCACCATCGACGATTCCAACAGGGGGATCACCCTGGGCGCCGGCGGCGGAACGGTGCAAGCGGACAGCAGCGCCACCCTCACCGTCGCCAACGTCACGGCTGGCGGCGGCTCGCTCGCCAAGAGCGGTGACGGGACGGTCGTCCTCTCCGGCACCAACACGTATACGGGCAAGACGACAGTCAGTGCCGGTGTGCTGAGCGTTTCGTCCGAGGGCAATCTCGGTGCGAATCCCGCGTCGTTTGCGGCCGATCAACTGACCCT
>Ga0116148_1003631_pt1 | contig 14081 bp, 12 predicted proteins | sample AD_UKC055_MetaG_FD_89786 | JGI IMG/M metagenome (GOLD analysis project Ga0116148, IMG submission 89786) | Active sludge microbial communities of municipal wastewater-treating anaerobic digesters from USA - AD_UKC055_MetaG | ecosystem: Engineered > Bioreactor > Anaerobic > Digestate | place: USA... | reverse complement strand
CAGACCGGGTCTCCGTCTTCGACGGTGAAGGGCTGAAGACGCCGCTGGGAACCGTGCGGAATGACGCCTCGCTCGTCGCTGCGCTCCTCGCCAATTGCCGCGACTGCGTCGCCGACCGCTCCGCCCATGCCCGCGAGCACTCGATCGAGGTCCAGCTGCCGTTCGCCCGGCGCCTCTTCCCCGATACGCCCGTCGTCGCGGCCGTGGTCGGCCCGGGCAACCCGGCGCTCGCCGAGCGGTTCGGCCGGACCCTCGCCGCCGCGCTGCGCGGGCGCAAGGGATTGATCGTGGCCAGCTCGGATCTCTCCCACTACCCTCCCGCACGGCAGGCGGCGGAGGTCGACCGCCGAACGGTCGAGGCGATCCTCTCAATGGATCCCGCGCAAGTGACCTTCGCGCTCCGGGCCGCCGAGCGCACCGGCGTTCCCGGTCTCGCGACGTGCGCCTGCGGCGAGGCGCCTGTCCTGGCCGCGATCGCCGCCGCGCGCGAGATGGGCGCGGAGCGGGCCCACGCCGTGAGCTACGCCAACTCGGCCGACGTCGCCGTTGGAGAACCCGAACGCGTCGTGGGGTACGCCGCGGTGGCGTTCACCGCGGGGCCGGCCGGGAAGGACGTCTCGGGCCTGCCGCAGCGCCGGCCATCCTCGCGCGAACCCGTGTCGCCAGAGGACCGCGCGCGCCTGCTCGTCCTCGCACGCACCAGCATCGACCGATACCTGGCCAGCGAGACGCTGCCGCTCCCGCGCGGCTTCGGCGCCGCGACCGAGCGCCGGCAAGGCGTGTTCGTCACGCTCCGCAAGCGCGGAAACCTGCGAGGCTGCATCGGGCAGATGCAGCCGAACGTGCCGATGCCGCAGCTCGTGCAGCGGATGGCGCTCGCCGCCGCGTTCCAGGACCCGCGCTTCTCGCGTGTGAAGCCGGGCGAGCTGAAGGACATCGAGGTCGAGATCTCGCTGCTGACACCGTTCGAGCGAGTGGAGGGGCCTGGCGCCGTGAAGCCCGGACGCGACGGCGTGGTGCTCGAGAAGGACGGAAAGTCCGCCGTGTTCCTTCCCCATGTCGCGACCGAGGAGGGCTGGGGACGCGACGAACTGCTCGACAACCTCTGCCTGAAGGCGGGCCTCGCCCGGGACTGCTGGCGCGCCGGCGCCACCCTTTCTACGTTCCAGGCGGAGGTGTTCGGGGAGAGACGATGATAGCTAGTTGTTAGTTGTTAGAAACTGAGAGCTGCAACCGTCACTGCGTCAGTGTCCCTTTCTCTCATCCTGATCGGCGTCCTCTCCCTGCTCTGCCAGGTCGTCCTGCTGCGCGAGCTGAACGTCGCGTTCTACGGCGTCGAGCTGGTCTATCTCCTCGCGCTGACGTCGTGGATGCTCGGGACGGCTGCGGGGGCGGCCTTTGCGCCGCCGCGGTGGCCGGCCGATCCCCGCCGGCTCACGGCGGTCCTGGTGGGAGTCCCGGCGCTGCTGCCCCTGGCCGTGATCGGCATCCGCGGCAGCCGTGGCTGGCTTGGCGCCGTCCCGGGCGCGTACCTGCCCATCGACCTCCAGCTCGGCATCCTTCTCGCGGCCACGCTGCCGCCCGCCATCGCCCTGGGCATGGCCTTCCGCTGGGCGGCGGCCCGGGCCCTCTCCGAGGGCGGAAACCTTGGGCGCGCCTACGGCGTCGAGAGCGCCGGCTTCGCGGCCGCCGGCGGCCTGGCAACCCTGGCCTTTCATCTCGGCGCGCAGACCTTCACGGTGGCGACCGCCGGCGGCAGCGCCGCTCTCGTGGCGCTCCTGTTCACACTCGCCGCGAGGCGCCGGACCTGGTTCTGGCTCGCCATCCCTGCCGCGGCAGCCGGCGGCTGGCTGATCCTGGCAAGCGGCGAGGTCGATCGCCGGCTCACGGCCTGGAACCACCCCGGCCTGGTTGCCACCGCCGACTCGCCCTACGGCCGCATCACCAGCGTCGGGTTGGGATCCCAGCGGGCGATCTTCGAGAACGACGTGCTCGCGTTCGAGAGCGGCGACGTCGAGCAGGAGGTGCTGGCGCACGTCACCGCGCTGCAGCACCCGCTCCCGAAGCAGGTGCTCGTGCTTGGCGGCGCCGTCCGCCAGCTGCAGGACGAGCTGGCGCTCCACCACCCTTCGGCGATCACCGTCGTCGAGCAGGACGAGGTGCTTGTCGAGATGGGTCGAGCCGGGCCGTGCGTGCGCCCGCCGGCCCCGGCGACCCGCCCGGCCGCACTCGTGAAGGTCGTGATCGACGATCCGAGGCAGTTCCTGCACGCCCCGGACCGGTACGACTTGATACTCGTGGGGACCGGTCCCCCCGACTCGGGGCTGTCGAACCGGTTCTACACGCGCGAGTTCTTCGAGGCGTGCGCCAGGCGACTGGCCCCGGGCGGGGTGCTCGGCCTGACGCTGCCCCTTCCCGACGCCTTCCTCGCTCCTCACGTCTTGCGCCGCGCGGCCAGCATCGTCGCCGCACTCGACGCGGTGTTCCCGAACGTGGAGATCCTGCCCGGCACCTCGACGCTCGCCGTCGCCTCCGGTCGCCCCCTCCCGAAGGACGAGACGATGCCGATCGCGCGGCTGGAGCAACGGGGGATCGAGCCGCGGCTGGTGCGCGCGCGGTATCTCCGCTACCTCTACCGGGGCGAGCGCCGCCAAACGCTCCCCGCCCGCCTCCGGGCCGCCGACGTGCCGCCCAACACGGACGTGCGTCCGATCTGCTACCAGTACGCACTGCTGATCTGGCTCGCCCGGTTCGTGCCCGCGGCACACGGCTTCGACTTGGTGACCGCGGCGCCCGGGGCCGCCGTGACCTGGTGGACCGCGCTCGCGGCGGCCGTGTTCCTGGCGCTCGTCCGCCTGCGGCCGGCCTGGCGCACCGCGGGGCTCGCGCTGGTCGCCGGCTTCGCCGGGATGGTGCTGGAGACGCTCGTCCTCCTCCGGTACCAGGCCAGCCGCGGCGCGTTGTTCGTGGACATCGGCCTGCTCGTCACGGCGTTCATGGCAGGCCTCTCGGTGGGATCGTGGGGCGCCGGCCGCGCGGCGGCGGTCCATCGCGCCGGACTTCTTCGCGCGGTCACGTGCGCGCTGCTGGCGGGGGTTGCGGCTGTCGCGGCCCTGTCCGCGCTGCGGGGCGACCTGCTGGCCGCGAGCCTCGGGCACGCCGCCATCTCCCTGGCGGCCGTCGGCCTGCTGGTGGGGGCGTTGTTCGGCTGCGCCGCGGCGCGCCAGCCGCTCGGCGAGCGCGGTGCCGGCCGCCTGTACGCCGCCGACGTCATCGGGGGAGCGGTCGGGTCGCTGGCGGCCACGGTGCTCCTGGTCCCGCTGGCCGGGCTGGAGGCGACTGCCCTGCTGGTCGCCGCGGTTGCGCTCGCCACGCTGACCATCCCCTGACGTCCCGCCCGGCGGCAGGACGCGCTCAGCGGAGGTCGAGCACCCCGAGCAGCACGTAGACCAGCGCGCCGATGCCGGCGGCCGCCGGAATCGTCAGCACCCACGCCCAGACAATCTGCCCGGCGACGCCCCAGCGGACGGCCGAGAGCCGGCGCGTGGATCCCACGCCGACGATCGCTCCGGTGATGGCGTGCGTGGTGCTGACCGGGACACCGAGATGCGTGGCAAGGAGCACCGCGCCGGCCGCCCCAGTTTCGGCGGCGAAGCCGTGCACCGGCTGCAGCTTGGTGATTCGCGATCCCATGGTGTGGATGATCCGCCACCCGCCGGTCAGCGTCCCCAGTCCGATCGCGGCGCCCGCGGCCACCACGACCCACACTGGGATGTAGAACTCACCCTTCAGGTATCCGGCGGTGAAGAGGACGCCGGCAATGATCCCCATCGTCTTCTGCGCGTCGTTGCCCCCGTGGTTCAGGCTGAAGGCAGCGGCCGACACGAGCTGCAGCCGGCGGAACCAGTGATCCACCTTCGCCGGCGGGACTCGCTGCAGCAGCCAGTAGATGGCAACCATCAGGAACAGGCCGGCGATGAGGCCGACCAGCGGCGAAATCACGATGAACGCAAGTGTCTTCGTCCAGCCGGATGGGATGAGCGCTCCGAGACCCGCCCGCGCGACGGCGGCCCCGGCGTAGCCCCCGATCAGGGCGTGCGAGGAGCTGGTCGGGAGCCCGAAATACCAGGTGATCAGGTCCCAGATGATGGCTCCCATCAGGCCGGCGAAGATGACGGCGAAGGTCACCTGCTGGATGTCGATGAGCCCCGACCCGACGGTCCTGGCGACGGCGGTGCCGAAGGAGAAAACGGCAACGAAGTTGAAGAAGGCAGCCCAGACGACCGCCTTGCCCGGCGACAGGACGCGCGTCGAGACGACGGTGGCGATGGAGTTGGCGGCGTCGTGGAAGCCGTTGATGAAGTCGAAGATGAGGGCGACGACGATCAGGAGTGCGACGACGGCGAGTTCCATGCGGACCCTCAGCCGTTCTTGAGGACGATGCCTTCGATGACGTCGGCCACGTCCTCGCAGCGGTCCGTCGCGTCCTCGAGCCGGTCGAGGATCTCCTTCCACTTGAACAGCAGGATCGGGTCCTTCTCCTCGTCGAACAGCCGCCGCACGGCCTCGAAGTGCATCCGGTCGGCCTCGTTCTCCAGGCGGTTGATCTCGACGATGTGAGGCGCCACCCCCTTGCGCGGCCCGACACCGTCGATGGCCAGGCGGACGGTCTTGGCCATCTCGACGATGATGCGCGCCAGCTCGCGCGCGCCGAACCGGATCTCCGTCACCTTGTAGAGCCTGACGTAGCCGGCGCTCGCGTCCATCGCGTCCATGACGTCGTCGAGCGCGCCGGCGAGCGCGTGGATGTCCTCACGGTCGAGCGGCGTCACGAAAGTCCGGTGCAGCCGCTGGTAGATGGCGTGGCTGAGGAAATCGCACGTGCTCGATCTCCTTGATCTCGTCGGCCTTGTCGACTTGCGGGGGGTCGGTTGACAGCAAACCCTCGAGCAGCGCGGCGCCCTTGGTGAGCTGGTCGGCGATAGCGACGAAGTCGTCGTAGAATTTCTCTTCGCGGGGGATCAGACGGAATGCCACGGCAGTCGCTCCCTTCAGGGCCCAAAAGCCGAGGAATTGTATCAGATCCCCGGTCGCTGTAGGATCTCGGGCAGCCCGACGTGCCGGGCGACACGGAATGGGCGGGCGATCGCCCCGAAGACCACCATGAAGAACGTCCTCGCACTCATCCTCGGCGGCGGCCGGGGGACCCGCCTCTTCCCGCTCACGCACATGAGGTCGAAGCCCGCCGTGCCGATCGGCGGCAAATACCGGCTCATCGACGTGCCGGTGAGCAACTGCCTGCACGCGGAGATCAGGCGCATCTACGTCCTGACCCAGTTCAACTCGGCGTCGCTCAACCGGCACATCGCCGAAACCTACCGAATGGACCTGTTCTCGCGCGGCTTCGTCGAGATCCTCGCCGCGGAACAGACACCCGACAGCTCGAGCTGGTTCCAGGGGACCGCCGACGCGGTGCGCCAGGCACAGCGGCACTTCATCTATCACGATGCCGACTACTACCTGATACTGGCCGGCGACCACCTGTACCGGATGGACTACGCGGCGATGATCGACGAACACGTCGAGCGCCGCGCCGACATCACGATCGCGGTGCAGCCGGTGACCCCGGCTGACGCCACGGCCATGGGAATCCTCCGCTTCGACCACGACGGCCAGATCGCCGCGTTCGAGGAGAAGCCAAACGTCGAGCGCCTGCGACAGATCGGGTCGAGCGTCCCCCCCGGCTCCCGGTTCCCTCTGCCGGACAGCGACAAGCCGTTCGTCGCCTCGATGGGGATCTACGTCTTCACGCGCGACGTGCTGCTCGAAATGCTGGAGCGTCACCGCGGGGTGGACTTCGGCCACGAGATCATCCCCGCCGCGCTCGGCAGCTGCCGGGTCAACGCGCACGTGTTCCGCGGATACTGGCAGGACGTCGGGACCGTCTCGTCGTTCTACGACGCGAACATCATGCTGACGCGGCCCGGCGCCCCGTTCTCCTTCTACGACCCCCGCCGCCCGGTGTTCACGCGGCCGCGGTGGCTGCCCGCCTCGCGCGTGGACGGGTGCCACCTGGAGCAGGCGGTGGTGGCGGAGGGCTGCTGGATCGACCGGTCGGCCATCAGCCAGTCGGTGATCGGCATCCGCAGCCGGGTCGGCCGCGACTGCCGCGTCTCGCGCTCGGTGCTGCTGGGGGCCGACTTCTACGAGCACGACGACGATGCGCCGAGCGGCAACGGGGCGCCCGACCTGGGCATTGGCGCCGGCTCGGTGCTCGACCGGGTCATCGTCGACAAGAACGCCCGCATCGGCGAGGGGGTTCGCCTGGTCAACGAGGCGGGCGTTGACCAGGCCGACGGTGACGGGTTCTACATCCGGAACGGGATCATCATCGTGCCGAAGTGGGGTGTGGTGCCCGCCGGCACGGTGGCGTAACGCCGCCCTGACCCGCCCGCCGAGGATGCGATTCGCGATCGCGGGCTACCAGGCCCAGTGGAAGCTGGCCCGCACGACCACGTCGTTCCGGGGCCGCGCGGCGGCACCGTCTCGCGGCGTGCCGTACCGCACGAACTCGAGGTTCGGCGCGAGCCAGACGGAGGGAGCGGGGCGGTACTCCACGCCGAACAGGCCGAAGGTGAAGGGCGAGGCGGTGCTGATCGGCAGGTAGTCGATGCCGCCGTCCGGCAGCGGGTCGAACACCCGGTCGAGGCGTGCGAACACCGACAGGCGGCCGGGGCGGACCTCCAGCACGCCAAACCCTGAGACGACGCTCGTCTCGACAGCCGGCAGGCTGCCCGGAGCGGCGTCGCGCTCGTGCCGCACCAGGTTGACCGCGGCGCGCCCCCTGGCGTGGCGGTAAGCGGCGAACACCTGCAGCGCCTCGCGGTCGGCTCCACCGGCCCGGTCGGCGTGCCAGTACGAGCCCTCGACGAACAGGCCCGGGTTCGTGTCGTAGCGAGCGGCCAGGCGAATCGCCATCTTCCCATCGGTTTCGGAGGCGGTGCCGGAGTCGTTCCCGATCTGCGCCGCGTACCGGACGGTCCCGCCCGCGTTCAGGGAGCCGGTGACGCCCACGCCGAGATCCCTCGTGGTGTCGAACCGGTAGAGATCTGCCGCCACCCTCTCGACGTACCGAAGACCCCAGACGCCGTCGATCGTTTCGAGCGTCGGAGTCGGCTGGAGGCCGACGAACGCCTGGTGACCCTTGCGGTAGCTCCAGCGCAGGTAGGCGTCCTTCACGAAGGGAGTCAGGCTCCCTCCGGCCATCTTGCCGTTGCTGTTCACCTCGAGACGGAAACGGGTTGCGAGGGTGGGAGCCAGGGTGTGGTCGTAGGTCAGGTAGCCGCGGCGAAGCCAGAACCCGGACTGGCCGTCGAACCTCTCGTCGTGGTCCTGCGCGAAAAGATAGAAGTCGCCGAACACCAGGCCGCTGATCTTCCAGGCGGGAGCCGGCGGCTCGGCCTTCTGCTCGGGCCCGGCAGGCTGCGCCTCAGCTCGCCCGGGTCCGGCTGCGGCGAGGAACGTCACGAGAACCACCGCAAGGGCGGGCCGGGAGAGCCTGCAGGAAGGCATGCACCCGCAACGATATCCGAGAATGCGCCGGGACGATCACGCGATCCGCAAGAGGGTGCGCATCCCGGGCGGCTGCAATCCCGGGCATCTGGCCGGTGGCGTGGCGGCGGTCTGTTAGAATCCGGGTGTGCCCGAGCCCCTCTGCGTCTACTGTCGCAAGCGGCCGCAGGATCCCCGGTGGCGTCCGTTCTGCAGCGAGCGCTGCAAGCTGTTCGACCTGGCCGACTGGGTGGACGGCAAGTACCGCATCCCGGGTGAGAGGGTCGAGGAGCGCCCTGATGACGACGAGAAGCCGGAAGACTGAGCGTAGCGGTGCGTGGATGGCGGCGGCCGCGCTCGCGGTCGGTGCCGCCCTGGGAGGGACCGTGTGCGCCTCCAGCCACCAGGCGCCGGCAGCTTCCGCCGGCTTCGACGGATCGAAGGCGTACGCCCACGTCCGCGAGGTCGTCGGCTTCGGGCCCCGGCCGGCCGGTTCGGCGGCGCTCGAGGCGGCGCGCGGCTACATCAAGAAGCAGCTGGCCGCGGCCGGCGTCGAGGTGCGCGAGCAGGCCTTCACCGCCGACACGCCCATCGGCCCGGTTCGAATGGTGAACCTGATCGCCACCATACCCGGCCGGTCGCCCGGCAAGATCGTGTTCGGCGGCCACTACGACACGAAGCTCTTCCGCGCGTTCCGGTTCGTCGGCGCCAACGACGCGGGGTCGAGCACGGCGTTCCTGATCGAGTGGGCGCGGGTGCTGAAGAACCGCAAGAACGCCCTCACCTCGGAGGTCGTGTTCTTCGACGGTGAGGAGGCGTTCGTCGACTGGTACACGGACCACGACAACACCTACGGCAGCCGGCACTACGTCGAGGCCGCCCGCCGCGACGGGTCGCTGAAGCAGATTCGCGCGATGGTGCTGGTGGACATGATCGGCGACCGCGACCTGCACATCCGCCGCGAGCTCTCATCGACCCGCTGGCTCACCGACATCGTCTGGGCGGCAGCCAGGCGCCTGAAGCACACCGACGTGTTCCTCGACCAGACCACCCAGATCGAGGACGATCACGTGCCCTTCCTGCGGGCGGGCATCCCGGCGGTGAACATCATCGACGGTCCCGAGGACTACCCCCCCTGGCACACGGCGGGCGACACCCTCGACAAGGTCAGCGCCCGCAGCCTGCAGGTCGTCGGCGACGTGCTGCTCGAAGCGCTCGGAGGAATCGAGAAGAAGCTGCAGTGAGGCGCCTCAGTACACCCCCGGCACCATCCTCCACCTCACCTGCCGCCGGTAGCCGCGGTAGGCCTCGCCGAACCGCTTGACGAGCAGGCGCTCCTCGAGGGGGACGGCCAGCACCAGGTAGGCGGAGCTGACGCACGCGAACACGAACCGGGTGGCGGTCATTGACGGCGGGCTGAAGACCAGCAGCAGCCAGGCCAGGTAGATCGGGTGCCGGACCATCGTGTAGGGCCAGGCCACGACGAGCGACCTTCCGGCCTCCCCTTCCTCGCCGTGAGCCTGGGCGATCCCGGCGAGATCGAAGGCGCGCAGCCGGAACGCCCCCATGGCCGTCAGGGCCACGCCGGCCGCGGCGACAGGCACGTGCAGCCACGCGAGCAGTCCCCGGTGGACGTAAAGCGTGCCCCCGACCGGCTGCCACGCCGCGCAGACGAGAATGAACAGCAGGCTCGAGACCCAGACATAGGTCGAGCGCTCGAGCGCGGGAGAGACGGCACGCGCGACGCCGCGCTTGACCCGCTCGCGCGCGTAGGCACTGTGATGCGCGGCGAAGGCGGCGAAGAGGGCGACGTCGATCAGGATTGCGCCCACGCCGGTGCCCGGCGTTCCCGCCGGCACCGCCCGCCCCATTGTGGCGCCGAAGGTGTAAGCGAAGTAGCCGAGCGCGGCGGCGAAGGCCGCGCCGCCCCCCCAGGCATAGATCGCAACCGCCAGACTGCGCATGTCACCGCCCGCAGCGGCCCTCGACTATCGACGGAGGCGCGTGAAGAGGAACCACACCACGACGATGACCGCCAGCGCCCCGATCACCCAGGAGAGCAAGGGCGGTGCCTGCCCCGCCGCGGCGGTCGCCATGAACAGCGCGGCCAGGATGAGCACGACCATTGCGGCCACGAGCAGCAGCCGGCTGGGTCGCCGTCTCTTCTGGGGCGGGCGCACTCGCGGCTCGAAAGTGGCCGCCCCGCACCGGTAGCAGACCAGCGCCTTGTCCGCGATTTCCGTGCCGCACTGTTTGCAGATCATGCAGTGGTTGAGTATACGCTAGCAGGCGATGCCCGAGAGGCGCTCGCGCGCGTGGAATCCCCGCGCCACCCTGGCGGTGGCGGCGGTGGTGGTGGTGACCTGGAACGTCGTCTTCGACGGCCGGGTGAAGTCGGCCGTCTGGGACTACGTGGACCGCCAGCAGCGCTACGTGGCCGGCGAAGCGCCACCTGCCGACATCGACGCCGCGATGGCCGCCGGCGTCCGGCGCGGCCTGCTCGAGGCAACCGGGGCGGCTGCCCTGGCCTGGGCGGTGGCCGCCGCCGTTGCCCGCCGCGCCAGCCGCTGAGCCCTCCAAGCGGCACCTGCTCACAGCCGCCGGGATGGCCGGGCGGTTCCGCACGGAAGCTTGGTCGGTGCGACAATAGGCCTATGGCTACCCCCACGACGGATGCTCTCGCGCAGGTGCCGGCCGAACTCCCGGTTCTGCCGCTCCGGCGATCGGTGCTGTTCCCGCTGACGCTTCAGCCGCTGGCCGTCGATCGCCCTGTTTCAATCGAATCGATCAACCGCGCGCTGGCCGCCGACCGGATGCTCTTCCTCACGATGCAGCAGACCGACACCGACGACCCGCAGCCTGCCGACCTGAACCGCGTCGGGGCCGTCGGGGTCATCCGGCAGATGGTGAAGGCCCCCTCGGGCGGCGTTCACATCATCGTGGAGGGGCTGTCGCGCGCCGCCGGCGATCCCATCACGCGTCAAGGCCTGCAGATGACCGCGCGGCTGAGCGCGATGCCCGAGGAACGGGAGCAGTCAATCGAGGTGGATGCCTACGTCCGCCGCCTGCGCGAGCTGATGGACCGCGCGATGAACATCGCCTCGGGCCTCTCGCAGGAGCTGCGCGGCATCGTCATGAGCATCGACGATCCGCTGAGGCTGGCCTACCTCCTCGGCAGCCTGCTCGACATGAAGGCCGATGACAAGCAGCGGCTCCTCGAGGAAGACCGCCTGCTCGTCAAGCTGCAGGCGGTGGCGGGCGTGCTGAACCGCGAGATCGCGCTGCTCGAGCTGAAGGGGAAGATCGAGTCGCAGGCGCAGCAGGAGATGACCGACGCGCAGCGCCAGTACTACCTGCGGCAGCAGCTCAAGGCCATCCAGGAGGAGCTGGGCGAGAAGGAAGGGGCCGAGGTCAGCGAACTCCGCGAGCGGATCGAGAAGGCCGGGCTGCCCGAGCACGTGGCGGCGGTGGCCGAGCGCGAGGTGGACCGCCTGGAGCGGATGACGCCGGCCTCGCCCGAGTACCAGATGATCCGCACCTACCTCGACTGGATCCTCGAGGTGCCGTGGACGGCCACCACGCCAGACCGCCTCGACCCTGTCGAGGCGCGGCGCGTGCTCGACGAGGACCACTACGACCTCGACAAGGTGAAGGATCGGATCGTCGAGTACCTGGCCGTCCGGAAGCTGAAGGGGGACATGAAGGGGCCGATCCTCTGCTTCGTCGGGGCGCCCGGCGTTGGCAAGACCTCGCTCGGCCAGTCGATCGCGCGAGCGATGAACCGCAAGTTCGTGCGCATCTCCCTCGGGGGCGTCCGCGACGAGGCCGAGATCCGCGGCCATCGGCGCACCTACATCGGGGCGCTGCCGGGCCGAATCATCCAGGCGCTGAAGCAGGCGGGCTCGGCCAACCCCGTGTTCATGCTCGACGAGATCGACAAGATGAGCGTCGGCTTCCAGGGCGACCCGGCCGCGGCGCTGCTCGAGGTGCTCGACCCGGCGCAGAACAACACGTTCCGCGACCACTACCTCGAGGTGAACTTCGATCTCTCCCGCGTCCTGTTCATCGCGACCGCGAACCAGCTCGGTCCCGTGCACCCGGCGCTCCTCGACCGCATGGAGGTGATCTCGCTCGCCGGGTACACGGAGGAAGAGAAGGTCCACATCGCGCGGCGCTATCTCATCCCCCGCCAGCTGGCCGAGCACGGCCTCCCTGCCGGGGCCCTCGACCTCCCCGACGAGACGCTGCGCGCCGTCATCAGTCAGTACACCCGCGAAGCCGGCGTACGGAACGTCGAGCGTCAGATCGGTACGCTCGCGAGGAAGGTGGCTGCACGGGTGGCCACGGCGAAGTCGGCCGATGCGCCGGGCGCCGAGGAGCAAGCCGAGGGCCCGGGGGCGGAGGGCGGAACGACGAACGTGGAGATCACGCCGACGCGCATCGAGCCCGGCGATCTGCCCGAGTACCTGGGCCCGCCGCGCATCCACGGCGAGGTGGCGTTCCGAACCTCGCGGCCCGGGGTCGCGACCGGCGTGGCCTGGACCGAGACCGGCGGCGACGTGCTCTTCGTCGAGGCGACGCTGCTGCCCGGGGGCAAGGGGAATCTCACGCTGACGGGCCAGCTCGGGAACGTGATGCAGGAATCGGCGAGGGCCGCGGTGAGCCACATCCGGGCCAACGCGCGCGAGCTGGGCGTCGACCCGGCGTTCCTCGACGGCCACGACCTCCACGTTCACGTGCCGGCCGGCGCCATCCCGAAGGACGGCCCCTCGGCCGGCGTCACGATCGCCACCGCGATCCTGTCGGCGATCCGCAACCAGCCGGTGCTGCAGGACGTGGCGATGACCGGCGAGATTACGCTGAGCGGCCTGGTGCTGCCGGTGGGCGGCATCCGCGAGAAGGCGCTGGCGGCCAGGCGCCACGGGATCCGCACCTTCCTGCTGCCCGAGCGGAACCAGCCGGATCTCTCCGAGCTGCCCGAAGAGGTGCGGAACACGATGACGTTCGTGCCCGCCTCGACGATCGAGGACGTGCTGCGGGTCGCGCTCCCGGCGCCGATCCCCACGTCGTAGGGGCGACGACCCTTGATCACGTGCACCGCAGAGACGCAGAGGACGCAGAGATTCCCCGAATGATCCGAGATCTCTGCGTGCGTCTCCGTGCCTCTGTGCCTCTGTGGTCAACGTGGACAAGTCGCTGCGTCTGTCGCGTACGCAGCCACAGCGGTGCTCTGCATTAGAATCCCCGCATGCGTCCTGTCGTGTGGTACATCAGCGGGCACGGGTTCGGCCATGCCTCCCGCCAGATCGAGATCATCAACGCGGTCCGCGCCCGGCGTCCGGGCCTGCCGATCGTCGTCCGAACCGGCGCGAGCCCCTGGATCTTCGACTTGACGCTCCGCTCGCCGGTGGAGGTCCAGCACGTGGAGTGCGACACCGGCGTGGCACAGATCGACAGCCTGCGGCTCGACGAAGCCGAGACGCTGCGCCGGGCGGGCGAGTTCTACGCCAACTTCGGGCGCCGGGTGGCCGACGAGGCGGTGTTCCTCCGCGACGCCGGCGCCTCCCTCGTCGTCGCCGACATCCCGCCGCTCGCCATCGCCGCAGCGCGCGAGGCGGGCGTGCCATCGGTGGCGATCGGCAACTTCACCTGGGACTGGATCTACGAGGCTTACGAGCCCGAGCGAGCGGGCCTGCCGCACCTCGTGCCGGCAATCCGGGAGGCGTGCATCGGGGCGTCGCAGTACGTCCGCCTGCCGATGTGGGGCGGTTTCGAGATGGCGCCCGACGATCGCACCGTGGACCTGCCGCTCGTGGCGAGGCGCTCGTCCCGCCCGCGCGGCGAGACCCGGGCGTCGCTGGGGCTGCCGGCCGACCGCCGGCTCGTGCTGCTCTCGTTCGGCGGCCACGGGCTCGAGAACCTGGACGCCGCAGCGCTCCGGGGCCTGGCCCCGGAGTACCTGGTGATCGTCACCGGGCACCTGCAGCTCGCCCGGCTGGCGCGCGCAGCCGGCGACGCCGTGGCGGTGTTCGACGAGCGCGCGCTCTACGACGCCGGCTGGCGCTACGAGGACCTGGTGGCGGCCTCGGACGTCGTGCTGACCAAGCCCGGATACGGCATCATCGCCGAGTGCGCCGCCAACGGCACGGCCATCCTCTACACCTCACGAGGACACTTCATCGAGTACGAGGTGCTGGTCCAGGAGATGCCGCTGTACGTCCGGTCGCAGTACATCCCCCAGGAAGCGCTCTTCGCCGGAGACTGGCGGCCGTACCTGGAGGAATTGCTGGCGCAGGACCATCCCGAGCCTCCCGACGTGAGCGGGGCCGACGCGGCGGCCGATCTCATCCTGCAGCGCCTGTGAACGCCTGTCACGCGGGTCACGCTGCATTCATGGTCCCACGATCACGTTAACCGCAGACGCAGAGGGCGCAGAGAATCACCAGAAGATCCGAGATCTCTGCGTACGTCTCCGCGTCTCCGCGTCACCAGAAGATCCGAGATCTCTGCGTACGTCTCCGCGTCTCTGT
>Ga0116148_1003628_pt1 | contig 14086 bp, 11 predicted proteins | sample AD_UKC055_MetaG_FD_89786 | JGI IMG/M metagenome (GOLD analysis project Ga0116148, IMG submission 89786) | Active sludge microbial communities of municipal wastewater-treating anaerobic digesters from USA - AD_UKC055_MetaG | ecosystem: Engineered > Bioreactor > Anaerobic > Digestate | place: USA... | reverse complement strand
TGATATAGCATTAACAATGAAGAACCTTAAACTGTCATTTACGCTTCTCCTGCTGACCCTGGTTTTCGGCATAACCGGCTATCACTTTATCGAGGGCATGAGTTTTTTCGATGGCCTCTACATATAATGGACCCCGAAATCTGGACAGATTGAGAGCTGCCTGATAAGTGTGAAATCTCCTTAAAAATATGATTTTAAGGAGACGATAATAAGGGCATGAGAAAGAAACATGACAGCAAATTCAAGGCACGGGTAGCCCTTGAGGCAATCAAGGGGGAGAAGACGATAGCGGAGATAGCGTCCGAATACGGTGTTCATCCGAATCTGGTAGGGCAATGGAAGCAAAAGGCGCTGGAGAACCTGCCGGATATTTTCGAGAAGAAAGAAAATGGGAAGGACCGGGAAACGGAAAAGGTTATGAATGACCTGTATCGAGAGATAGGGGTCATGAAGATCGAGAACGATTTTCTAAAAAAAAAGCTGGATCCCTTCTTTCGTTAGGGAAGGAGCTGATTGAACCAGAACACGGCTCATTGTCAATAAAGCGACAATGCGAACTTTTGGGTGTTACCCGATCCAGTTATTATTACAAGCCGGTTGAAAAACCGGAAGACGAAGCGTATAAACGGCTGATATTTGAAATATATGTGAACAGCCCATTTTTAGGCTATCGGAAGATCACGATAGCGTTGCAGAGGCAAGGATATCGGATTAACAGGAAGCGTGTATTACGCCTCATGCGTGAAATGGGCATCCAGGCGATCTATCCGAAGCCAAATTTGAGCAAACCGGCTCCAGGACACAAGATATATCCGTATTTGCTTCGGGGCCTTGTCGTGGATCATCCGAATCAGGTATGGGCGACGGACATCACGTATATCAAGCTTTCCGTCGGTTTTATGTATCTGGTGGCGATACTCGATCTGTATAGCCGGAAAGTATTATCATGGAGGCTGTCAAATACGCTGGATGTTTCTTTCTGTATTGAGGCATTGAATGAGGCGGTAGCTCGTTATGGCGCCCCTGAAATATTTAACAGTGATCAAGGGAGTCAGTTCACGTCGAACGATTTTACCGGATTACTGGAAAAACTTAATGTTAGCATCAGCATGGACGGCAAGGGCCGGGCGAAAGACAATATCTATGTTGAGCGATTATGGCGGAGCCTGAAATACGAGGACATCTATATTAAGGGTTATACGACGGTTCCTGATTGCATGGAAGGGATTAAACGATATTTCGATTTCTACAACGCTGAAAGATTTCACCAGTCGCTGGATTACTGGACTCCTGATGAAATCTATTTCGGATTTAAAGATGGCCAGGACTTGAGATTAGCAAGCTAAGGAGATTCCACTTAAAGGGATATAAAAATCTGTCTTGACGATGGGGTGCAGCACCGCCTTGGATTCAACGGGTATATTGAAAAACCGATCGACCCGGACAGCTTCGTCGATGAGATACGTCGATTTCTTCCGCTCCGCGAGGGTGATGAATGAATCTAACATATGTCACAGGTCAATAATCTGCCTGAAAATAACAAGAGGCGGGAAATCCCGCCTCCTGAAAAGTTTAAGTCCATGTCTGCAGGTGAGACGGGACTTAAACTGCTGGACAGTTCTTTGCTAAATGTCATAATTTGGTGCAGGAAAGCGACATAAAATGTTATATTAACCCAATTATTGTCGTGGTTTATGTATACATAAATCAATTAAGTCATTAATATAGGCTACACCAGCACACATGACAGTATCGGCCCCTCCCCAGTAGATTTTTACCGTGCCATCATCTTCTGGGACGGCTGCACAGGTAAAAACAACATTATGAACATATCCGGTGATCTCCCATGAGTCCTCAGGTTGAAGTATCCAGTCATCTGCAATACCAATTATTTTGGAAGGATCATTCAAGTCGTGAAGGGCTGCCCCAAGACGATAAACGCATCCATCCATGGTTTTGAATACTCCGTGATATATATTTAACCACCCTTTATTTGTTTTTATCGGCGGTGCTCCGGGTCCGACTTTCATCTCATCCCAATGATATTGCATTGGTTTTATAACCACTTTGGAATTGCCCCAGTGTATAAGGTCAGGTGAGTAAGATATCCATATCGACCAAGGCGATAATTCTGAATGAGGTCTGTCAAGACGGACATACTGACCATTTATTCTTTCTGGGAATAAAACGCAATTTCGATAATCTGCTTCAGTAATGATTGAAATTTTCTCGATATTTTTGAAATCAGTGGTGGCGGCAAGCGATATACGTGCGCCATGCCGGGAATATGCGCTATAAGTTATATAAAATATGTTGTCTATTTTCGTTAAGCGGGGATCTTCAACGCCATATTCTTCATACGATTTAAAGGGTTCTTCTTCACCAGGTAATAAGAAAGGTTTTGGACGCGGAGAAAATGAAAAACCATCGACACTGTCGGCTATCCCAATTATTGACCTGCCGTTACGCATATGCGATCGAAATAGCATAATGTAAGATCCGTTATGCTTTATAACAGCAGCGTTATGTACAGTTTCAACATCATAGGGAATGTCATTTTTTGTTAGAATTGGATTTTTATCATATCTTTTTATAATTGGAATGTTGTAATTTAACATTGTTGAGTAATCCTTTGAGGTTAATCAGTATGCATTATCCCAATATTAATTGGAATTTCTGTCTGGGGCTTGTTTGAAATCCATACTATCATTCTTTATATTTCTAAACATATCTTGCGAACCAGCAATAATACTCTTTGATGTGCTTTTATTGACTATTTCTTCATATATATTGATATAATCATCCGTCATTCGATTGACTGTAAAATGTTCAATCACTTTCTTTCGGCACTTCATTCTGTCTATGCTTTTAATTTTTTCAACGGCTTCAACAGCATCATTAAGGGATTTAACGAGGAATCCATTTTTACCATTTTTTATTATTTCGGGCATGCTTCCACGATTGTATGCGATTACCGGAGTTCCGCATGCCATTGATTCTATAACAGAAAGACCGAAAGGTTCGTTAAAATTGATGGGATGAAGAAGGGCATAGGCGTTGCCTAACAGCTCGTTTCTCATAAACGGTTCGACGCTTCCGAGGTATACGATCTTATCGTTATCTATATATGGGGCCACATGTTTTTTGAAATATTCTTCATCTTGTACAATGCCAGCTATTATGAGCTTTCTTCCCGACGCTTTTGCGATTTCAATGGCTTCTTTTGTGCCCTTATCAGGATGTATGCGTCCGAAAAAAAGCAGATAATCACCCCCTGAATCGTTAAAATAAAATCTGCTAACATCTATTCCATGATGGACGGTCGCGATATAATCAAGTTCGGGATTTCTATCGGCATTGCTTATAGCAACATAGTAATTATTCCTGTTGTTGTATTTTTTATAAACCGGTAGAATCGAAGGAGAGGAAAAGCCGTGAATGGTGGTAAGCACTGGCGTTGATACCAGGCCGCTGTATGTTAACGGCAAAAAGTCAAAATGATTATGAATAAGATCGAATTCGCCCGCTTGTTCAAAAACCTCTGAAATATGCAGACATTCCCAAACCTTCGGATTGATCGATCTGTCTTCTTCATACCCTTTTTCGCAAACCGCGCGAAGGCTTCCATTGGTTATTGATTCGCGGGTCGCAAACAGTGTGACATAAATACCTTTTTCAATCAGGCATTCGGTTAACGTGGAGACTATTGATTCCCATGGTCCATAATGTCTTGGTGGGGTTCTCCATGCAATAGGAGAAAGCATAGCTATTTTCATATTATGTTCCTCATTAATGCAGAAATTATTCTGTTAATAATTTAGAGATTACTTGTTTAGTGTTTAATCTCTTGGTGTAAATTGCCCGCAGCTTGCTGCGGGGAGATTAATTTAATATTATTTTCATTTCTCTCGCTTATATTCCTTAATATATTATCCGCGTTTAATTTGTGCATCACGATAAGAGAAAGGAGCCATGCCAGCGTCGATTCAGCGCCTTCATTTTCATTGATGCCATCAGGCATTAATCCGTCGCGGCACCCTCCTGTGCGAGGATTGTACAATGATATACCGAGATCATTATTACCGAGAAACCAGTTGAAGCATGTCTGGGTCCGGTCAATCCAGACGGTTGAACCGGTTGCAATATATGCCTCAACGCACGCATCTATCATCGTCTGAGCCTCGATTGGCTGCTGATCAAAACGTGCCGGAGCCGAATTCTTTTTATACCATCCGTTGTTTCCGATTGGAACAAAATGATTGTCCAGGTGCTGGAGATTGTATAGCCATTCAAGGATCTCCAAACCCTTGTCGATCATTTTATAATCATCCATCTCGCAGCCGGAAAGAATCAGACTCTGGGGAATAGAGGCGTTCCCATATGCCAGAATTTCCTCGCACCATAACCATTCTGGATTGTCGTGATTATTGAAACTATTCATAAGTTTCTCGGCAAGTGCGCTTCTTATACGTCTGACTTCACTGTCCCCGCTGAATCTTTTTAAATAATAATTGATTCCTAAAAGAGAATAAGCAATTGCTCGTATTGAATTGATCTTTTCAACACTTGGCAGAGCTTTTTTAAATAATCTCAAGGACAATCCAAGTATTCCCGCATCATTAATATTCGCTATCGTTGTCCCAAGACCCAGTAATGATCTCCCGTGTGAATCTTCAGAACCGTTCTTTTCAAGCCATGTTCTGTTGTAATTCATGAAATTTCTGAATCTGTTTGTTTGTTCATTAAAGGCGTAATCGAGAAAACTTAAATATCGAGCACACAGATTTGATATAAATTTATACTCATTAAGGAGATAAGATTTCGATAGTGCCGTCACCATTAAGGCCCGGGCGTTATCATCAGTGCAGTACCCATGTCTTCTGTCAGGAACGGTAAATACCGCATGCTGGAAAATACCGGTATCATCTGTAAGGTTGAGCATGTGATCGAGTTTGATATCCGGAATCTCGAATCCGGTCCCTTCGGTATTTATTCTTTCTTTTAAATAAAATACAATATGAGGTTTTCGCGCCCTTTCTCGTTTCACTTCCGAAAAAATAGCAAGGTAATTACGGGCTACCTCTTTCCAGATCGCCGATCGGGAAAAAATGTATCCTTTTTTGCGCATCGAATGTCGTGTTACCTCGTCCTCTAATAGAGTGTTCACAATGTGCGCAAGTACATCGGCATCCTTAAACGGCACAAGGATTCCTCTTCCATCCGATAACATTTCTTCCGCATACCAGTAGGGTGTTGATATTATCGCGTTTCCCGTGCCAAGGGCGTACGCGAGGGTTCCGGAGGCAATCTGTTCCTCATTCAAATACGGGGTAACGTAAATATCGGCTGTACAGAGAAACTCACACAGCTCATCAATGGTTACAAAACGATTTTGAAATATGACATTTCCGGATATACCAAGATCACGGGTAATTTTTTGAAGGGACAGTCTATATGATTCTCCGTCTGTCTTTTTTACATGCGGATGCGTGGCTCCAAGAACAATATAGACAACATCTGGATGGCGTTTGAGAATATATGGCATGGCTTCTAACATATATTCGATGCCCTTGTTGGGAGAAAGAAGGCCAAAAGTGAGTATGACTTTTTTACCCTCGACGCCGAATTGGTCCTTGAAATAATTTGGATCCATAAACGGCACGTCCGGAATGCCGTGAGGAACAATCATGATTTTTGATTTTGGCGCGTTATGTATATCTGTTAAAAAAGCCTTTGCTTTTTGGCTCATTACAACAAGGCGGTCAGATAAATAAATTAACTGTTGCAGAACCTCTTCCTGCTCCATGTTGGGATTCTTTAATACGGTATGCAGGGTGGTTACTATTGGCATCCGTAAATCCCTCAGGAGTTCAATGATATAACTACCAGCAGCCCCGCCAAATATTCCATATTCATGTTGAAGTGATACAATATCAACCTGGTTGATGTTAAGAAAATCCGAGGCGCATTTATAATCGGTTAGCTTATTTTGATTTATTTCAAAACATACTTCAGGAGGATACCTGTATCCTTCTGAAGTATCATTCATGGCGACGGTTGTACATTGAATATTTCTACCTTCAGATTGAACCGTGGTTAAAAGATCTTTTGTGAATGTCGCGATACCACATTGACGCGGAAGATAGTTCCCGATGAAAACAATAGAATTTAATTTCGAATTGGATTTTGTTATATCCATGATTTGCCTCCTTTAAAAACAAACACGCCTTTATTTGTTAAAAGTAAATTGTATTAGGCGCAAATCCTTATGGACGTTGCAGGGCTTATATTTATTATTTTACATTTACCACCATGATTATTAGATTATTATAATTGTATATATTACTTAAGCAGGCAGGTAGTCGTTATGTGTTCCTGCCTGCTGCTAAACCAGTATTATTAGTACATGTCTCCGCTCGGTGGAATCTGCGGCATGTTCCTTTCTTTTTCAGGCTTATCGGTTATTAATACCTCTGTTGTGGACAGCATGCCGGCGATAGAAGCAGCGTTTTGCAGAGCCGAGCGGACTACTTTCGCTGGATCGATTATGCCTGCTTCCATGAGGTTTTCCCATTTCAGAGCCAAGGCATTGAACCCTACGCCTTTTTTTTCAGTCCTGGCTTTTTCGACAACCACATCGCCTATGAGACCAGCATTTTCGGCTATAAGCCTCATTGGCTCCGACAGTGACTTGGCTAAAATTTGCGCTCCGATTTTTTCATCTCCATCGAGCTTTTCCGCCAGTTTTGTTATCTCTTCCTGGGCATAGAGCAGAATCATTCCTCCACCCGGAACGATACCTTCCTCAACAGCTGATTTGGTAGCCGATAACGCGTCCTGAACCCTGTCTTTTTTCTCCTTGAGTTCCAGCTCGGTAGCCGCCCCGACTTTTATTACAGCGACGCCGCCCGCCAACTTGGCAAGACGCTCCTGCAGTTTTTCCTTGTCATACGTTGAGGTTGTTTCTTCTATCTGTTTCCTGATCACCTTGATCCTGGCCTGTACGTCTTCTTTTTTCCCGGCGCCCTCGATAATTGTCGTGTTCTCCTTTTCGACGATGACTTTTTTGGCCCTTCCGAGCATATCGATGGTGGTGTCTTCCAGCTTTAATCCGAGGTCCTCGGATATAAATTTGCCATTCGTAATAATCGCGATATCCTCGCACATGGCCTTCCTTCTGTCGCCAAATCCGGGAGATTTTACCGCGACGCAGGTAACGGTTTTTCTCAGCGTGTTGACGACGATGGTGGCAAGAGCTTCGCCTTCTATCTCCTCGGCAATTATCAACATGGGTTTGCCTGTCTGGGCGACTTTTTCGAGAACAGGAAGCAAATCCTTCATTGATGAAATCTTTTTTTCATAAATAAGAATATATGGTTCCTCAAGTACCGCCTCCATGTCTTCGGTATTAGTCACCAGGTAGTGTGATATATATCCCCTGTCGAATTGCATGCCTTCAACGACTTCAAGGGTTGTTTCCATTGATTTGGCTTCCTCAACCGTGATAACTCCGTCTTTCCCGACTTTTTCCATGGCGTCTGCGATAAGATTCCCGATAACCATATCGTTGTTGGCTGATATCGCGGCAACTTGCGCTGTTTCATTCTTATTTTTAATCTCTCTGGAGTAATCTTTAATATATTTAATGGCAGTATCAACAGCCTTATCGATACCCCGTTTGAGAGACATAGGGTTGGCCCCTGCTGTGATGTTTTTCAGACAGTTCTGGTAAATTGCTGTCGCAAGGATGGTCGCTGTAGTAGTGCCATCCCCGGCAATATCATTAGTCTTTGTGGCTACCTCTTTAACCATCTGTGCGCCCATATTTTCAAATTTTTCTTCAAGTTCAATCTCTTTTGCGACTGTTACACCGTCCTTTGTTATTGTCGGAGAGCTGAATTTTTTATTTATTATTACATTTCTTCCGCGTGGCCCAAGAGTCGCCTTAACAGCGTTATTTAATTTTATGACGCCATCAATTATCGATTTACGCGCTTCTTCGCTGTATTGTAATATTTTCGCCATAGTATTACCTCTGTGTGATTACTCCATGATTGCCATAATGTCATTTTCACGCACTATTAGATATTCTTTATTTTCATGCTTGATTTCCGTTCCTGAATATTTACTATAGAGAACCAAATCACCGGCATGAACATTGAGGGGAATTAATTCTCCTTTTTCATATCTTCCTTGGCCTACTGCAATAACCTTGCCTTTTTGTGGTTTTTCCTTGGCGGTATCAGGGATATACAAAGATCCCTGTTTTTCCAAGTCATCTTCCAGAATCTCCAGAAGGATTCTTTCACCTAAGGGTTTTATTGGCATACATAACCTCCAAAAATAAATAATTGTTACCTTAAAAAATTAAGTATTAAATATTCTTCGTCTTAGAACTACTAAAAGATGGGGAATTTTAATGAATGGGGTATATAGTTATTTAATAATTTAAAAATATTTAAAACATTCTACTTGATACTTTTACTTGATTAATTGGTCTAAGTCGATGAATATATTGTTAAATTATTAAAAGTAATTGTTGTTTAAATGAAAAAAATTAATATAAAAAAATTTTATAAAACATTAATATCCCTTATATTTATTAATATAATTATTAGCCCTTTAAGTCGGCGAGTGCTTATGAATTAATATATAAAAAAATTTTTTAAGATCGTCAAGTGCCATGATTTATTTTTTTATTTTTAATGAAAAATTTTTTTGGATAGATGGGTAACATATAATTTTTGTAGAGTAACTTATAATACCAAATAAAGATAAAAAATTATTTCGTGTGGTGATGTATTTTGAACATTAATAGATATGATATAATACTAAAACCTGATAATCGTCGTGTACTGTACCGTCCTTTTGATCTTAAATCCAAGGAAAGAATCATTAGAATTATTTCACGAGTACACATGTTGAGTGAAGAAGAGGTGTCAATTCAGCTTCAAAGAGTTCTGACTGATTTTCATAAACGCCATGAAAAGTTGCTCCAATTCTTTTACCATCAATTCGAGCAGTATAAGGACTTTTTAATATTAGATAATGATTTATCGGACGAAAGGAAACTCCTGTTGGGGGCATATTTCACGCAGGAATATTCTTATGAATCTTCAGGACTGTTCAATCCTTCTCTTGTCTGGCATCCAGATCAGAGCGGCCTGCCGAATGGTGCCAAGCGGTTTATTATGAGTCTCCGTGCAGTTGGAGAGGGCCATATATCGTCTATCACATTCAGATCAGGTGTTATTGACAAGGATTACATTATTCATATTGATACGCCGTTGCCGTTTGTAACTGAGCCGAGGAAAATACCGAATTATGCATATGAAAAGGAAATCTATAAAAGGAAATTGGAAGAGTTGGGTCTTATTGATGATTTTTCCACCGGGGTTTTGTCCGAAATAAGGCCAACATTTACATTGGATGAACTTCAGGAAATAATCAATAGAAGTCTTAGAAAAAACAGAAGATTAATTCATGAAAATACTCGCACTGCAGATGGAATGGTGATACTCGCTATCTCAAATTATGAGGTTCAGTTTTCAGCAGAGGATGATATTTCTGAGAGGGTTATATTCCCTTCTTCCATGGCCGAGGCAAACGGTATTGAAGATGCCCGTTTTGTTGAATTTAAGAATGATGATGGAAGTGTAACATATTACGCTCTCTATACGGCATTTGACGGCAGGATTATTCTACCTCAGCTCCTCGAGACGAGAGATTTTCTCAATTTTCGGATCAATACACTCAATGGTCCCGCAATTGAAAATAAAGGTATGGCGCTTTTTCCACGAAGGATAAATGGCAGATATGCCATGCTTTCCCGTCAAGACAATGAGAACAACTATATTATGTTTTCCGATTCAATTCATTTCTGGTACAAAAAGCAGCTTTTGATTAAACCCTTCTATCCCTGGGAATTTGTCCAAGTAGGCAATTGCGGGTCCCCGATAGAAACCAATCGTGGATGGCTGGTATTAAGCCATGGGGTAGGTCCCATGAGGAAATATGTAATTGGGGCGTACTTGCTCGATCTGGATGACCCCACAAGGGTTATCGGACGTTTAAGAGAACCCCTGCTTTCACCGAATGAAAATGAAAGAGAAGGTTATGTGCCTAATGTCGTATATAGTTGTGGAAGTTTGGTTTTTGGCGATACCCTGATCATACCATATGCTATGAGCGATTATGCCTCTTCATTCACCTCGGTAAAACTGTCTGAAGTGCTTGATGAACTTGAACGGTAGGATTTAAAATTTAATCATCTCAATATATGGAAGAGTCTTTTTCATTGTAATAGAAAAATTCAGACATAACTGCAATGTTATACTTTTTAAAAAACCATATCATAATTTTATTGTTATAGTTTTCAATAATTTCAATTAAACCTGTTTGAATAAATTTAATAAATCCTGATTTTTTGATTTAGAGGGCGTCCCCAAACCACTCGGATGTAGGCTTGGGGACGCATTCTAAAAAAATGGACGTTTCCGAAAGTTCGAAAACGTCCACGTCTGCAGGTGAGATGGGACTTAAACTGCTGGACACTTCTTTGTTAAGTGTCATAATTTGGTACAGAAAGACGGCATATTAACTGTTCCAAATTTATAGTATACACTTATTTTTTATCTAATTTTATACTTACAGGAAAATGATCGCTAAAACCTTCTTTGTCTCGCTCTTTTGGCTTTATTCCAAATTTCCTTGGGCCAATTTTCCCAGGTATTGACATTATATCCATTGCTTCTACCTTAGGCTTTTCATTTATAATCCACCCACTTTTTCCATTTGTGATACCTTTGCTTATCATAATTTGATCAAGTAAGTTCCATTGGCCACTATAAAAATGAGAACCGATTCCATCAGAAAGTATTGGCCACATTAAATTAAAAAGATAAGGATTTCTACCCTTAACAACTGCATTGCTGTCATTTACTGCCAATGCATATTCAGTTATGGATCTGTTAAAGGGCTCGTCATTAAAATCACCCATTACAACGATAGCAACATCTTCACTAAGTTCTTCATAAATTCTCTGCATCCAATATGATAATGTTTCTCCTGCAGTCATTCTATATGGTTCTGATTCATATTGGCCAGCAGTTCGTGAAGGCCAATGATTTCCAATTACCACAAATTTCTTTTCATTCACTATAAAGTTTACTTGGAATAACTCTCGAGTTGCATATCGCTTTACTATCCAGTGTTGAAAAAATTGTTCAAATTTTGCTACTTGAGGGTCATAAAGAAAGGCAATATCAATTCCTCTATTATCACTTGTATCGGCATGTGCTATATTGTATTTACGACCACCATCATTTTCAATTTGCTTTATCAATTTCTCAAGTACGTTTTTATTCTCAACTTCACATACCCCGAGTATATCTGGACCATTTTTTGAATTTATTGAACGGATAACTTTAGAAAGCTGGGATAATTTAGCGTTTAATAATTCATCATTCCATTTCTCTATATCTTTGGCGATTGCCTTTTGGATTTTTTCAGGGCGTTGAGCGTTTTCAACATCAAATAAATTCTCAACATTCCAAAATGCTAAAACTATGTTATTCTTCATAATGAACCCTCCATATTTTTGTTAGTAACGTGCTTAACTCAATTTGCGTTTTTTTGGGTAATCTCTTGATTTATAATGTTGGCATTATTGATAATCTCGTTGATAATTTCTTTGCACTTAATTTTTGAAAAATAATTTAGGTTTAATTCCTTTTTGGCTACATCGTATAATACATTTGCTAATTTGCTTTTATTGCTACCAATAATATTCCCAATTCCTTCCCAGGATAACTTACCGTTTTTTTTCTTTCCAATTTCTTTTAAGAAATCCGGCTCGATTGATTTAAATTTCTCTAACAATAAGGTTTCCACTGAATCAATTATCAATGAAAATGGGCTGATGTACTTTAGAATGGATTGTATTTGTACAATTTTAGCAGTGATAAACTTATTCTTGTCCTTATTAAGAATGATATTTGTTACAAGAAGATTCTGAAATGAAGAAGGGGTTTTATCAGGTCGTGTATGAATACTAATATTTTCAGGGTTAAAGGGGATTATCTCATAATCAAAAATCAATTCTCTACCAAAATTCATTTCTGGAAAAATCTTGCGGATAGTTTTAAACATTCTTTTTTGATAGTTATCCGCTTCTTTTTTTATTACTTTCTCAATGTATTTAATAGGTTCATTTCGATAACCAATCGGTAATCTGTCCGAATCAATTATGAAAACAGGAGACCATGCATTTTTATCTAATGCAGGAAATATATATGGGTCTTTTTTTAATGCATATGAGAAGGGATTCTTTGAAAAATCTTTTAAAAGTTTTTCTTTTTTAATAGTATACTTTTCAATTTCCTCTTCACTTGGTGGATTTTTTCTATTTTTTAAAATGTCTTTTGCGTCTCTATCGATTTTGTCCCAGAAGGTTTCAAAACTTTCCTCATTCTTTAATATCAATACAGGGCCAATTATCTTCTTTGATTTATTATCATAACTTAATACAGTATAAGATTCTTTAATGGCATATTTCAAAATATTATTGGCTAATTTCTCATCAATATTAGAGGTTAATGATCTGTAGAAACTCGATTTTTCTGGCAGAAATAAATCATTGTACAGTTCCGCAATATTATTATTTGATACTCTAATTTGCGATATATCAATTGTTGGTATATTATATATTTCATTTTCTTCATGTCGCGAATAATAATCATAAAGAAGAACTAATACTTTAAAGTAATCACTTCCTTCTTGAACGTACAATGAATTATTTTTTTCGTCTCTGATGAATCTTGAGTAGTATTCAAATTTATTACTAAAAATGATAAAATCTAAAAATTTACTTTTAGTACCATCCAATTTGAAAGTTTTTGATGTGAACAGACTTAAGTCTTTATAAAATTGAAATCCAAAGGCGCTTATATCTGAATACTTCTCAAAGAGATCAAAATATATATGAGCCATCTTGTCTGATATGGCAGACAAGATGTTATTTGATTCTAAATCTAATCCTAATTTATCTAATAAAGGCATTATTGTTTGAATTTCAGTTTTAATTTCTTCAATGAATGTTGTGTATTTTGTATGAAATGTATATCCTTTTTGAATAACAAGGACATAGGAAAGTATTATTGAGAATATACCGAACAAATCAGAAATAATTGATAATGATTGTGCTGAATTGCTTGTTGAAAAAATTAAATATAGTGAGTGGAAAAAATTAACTATTGGTACTATGGTAATGATAAAAACAATACCAATTGGTAGAATAAAAGTATTCCCCCAAGAACTTGAATAGATGTACAACCAGTTAATTAGATATGTGATAAAATCATAAATCTTTTTGATAACTTTCATGGCATCCTTCTTTCAAGGAAAATTCAAAAACTGCACCCCTTATTTGTTTGATAAATAAAATGAATGCGCGTCAGTACGTTATAACCGCATTGTCGCCATTCATATCAAATTGTTATTGTAGAAGAAATAATTATATAATTAAGAATGTGTTAGGCGATCTGTACTACTAAAACATTCGATTGTCAATGAAATTATTTATTGACCTATTGTACCTCATTTTCAAGTAATTTCTCGACAACTGTCCTCTCAATACGTTTAATTTTCCCCTCATGGACAATAAGTCGTATGTCAATTTCGGAAAAGGGGAAGAGGGTTGATTTATCTCTTAACCATGTTGTTACTTCAGTTATGAAATCTCTATAATGTTTATTGGGAATAGGTTTACTTGGTATTTTATCTTCTATCTTTTCTTTTTGAATTTCAATATTAAAGTGTTTGTCAATTTGATATTTATCAAAGCGGATAGAATGACCAATTCTAATGAATGGAATTTCTCGATTCATTACATATCTTCTCAATGTAACTTCTGAAACTTGTAGATAACGAGCTAAATCTGAATATTTCCATAAAGTATTGGGATTGGTAATTGCTGTTTTCATTAGTATGCCTCCGTAAAATGTAATTATTGGAAGCATAATGATGTGCTGATTGCAGGATGGTAGGACTATTTTATTTCATGCCCCATAACTATCCTTATCGGAAG
>Ga0116148_1003621_pt1 | contig 14097 bp, 9 predicted proteins | sample AD_UKC055_MetaG_FD_89786 | JGI IMG/M metagenome (GOLD analysis project Ga0116148, IMG submission 89786) | Active sludge microbial communities of municipal wastewater-treating anaerobic digesters from USA - AD_UKC055_MetaG | ecosystem: Engineered > Bioreactor > Anaerobic > Digestate | place: USA... | reverse complement strand
GGAATTGACAGGCTGACAATGCTCCTCACCAACCAGCCTTCAATCCAGGATGTACTGCTATTCCCCCAGATGAAGCCTGAAACACAAAGTCCGAAAGCTGAAGAATGATCCGCCTCTGGCGGACTAAATCTCTGGTTTGGGCAGTCTCAGGTTCTCAATATATTCAAGGAATTTCCTGATAAGATTGTAATACAGAATAAGGTATAAGACCAGAGAACCCGCCCATATAACAATTATGTTGAAGAGCCAGGTATCGATCACTGTATTACCGATCCTTTTGAAGGGTGCATAGAAATGTGCACGACCAAACTTCGATGTGGCATTCATATAGGCCGGCTCAAACCTTCTTATTATCCTTCCACGGATTTCATCGATGGCCCCGTTTCGGTCGTGGTTCAATACGAGACTTCTCAGCCATTCATTCTCATAATTAACTCTCAACGCAACCAGACCTTCTCCACCCAATGTCTTCGCAAGGGTTTTGGATACCTGGTCTACATCCCTGTCAGCCCGTTTCCGGAAATCCGAATAAATGATTTTAAGCGAGTCGAGCCATTGCCTGGCCGCTTTTTCAGTTTCCGAAGTGAATCTCCCGGGGCTAAGATCAGTTTTCCATTGCCCCGCGGTAATACCTGCTCCTTCTGACAGCTCATCTATATAAAAACTGAGGTTCCTGAGCTTGTTAGTAACATCATTCCGGTATTGAACGCTATCTCTAAACAATGATATTTCCTGCAGATTTAATTTCAGCTGGTCAATCAGCATACCTTTATAAGTATGTTCACTAACTTTTGCCCTGTGACTGAAGTAATTCTTCTCATAGGCATTATCCCTGAACTGGGCAACAGCAAGAGCTTCAAATGACCACCTGGCAGTCATCAGATCGCCAATGACCGGAACATATTCCTGAGAGGAAATGCTGGTAAGATGCAGCTTTTCGTATTTCACAAGAACACCGCTGAACAGCAGCTGCGGAATAATAATAAATGGAATTATAATATAGATAGTTACAACCGAATTAAGAGCGGCCGAAATGTTAAGCCCCAGAATATTTGAAAAACATGATGTTGTAAATAACACGAACCAGTAAGTGAATGTCATTCCCTTTATCCCCAGAATGAAGTTACCAATAAGTGTAAATGAAATAGTCTGTATGGCTGAGATAAGGAAAAGAATCATGACCTTTGAATTCAGGTAGCTGAACCAGCTCAGGTTCAGGAAAGATTCCCTCCTCAGGATCTTTCTGTCTCTCACTATCTCTTCAGAGCTCACCATGAGCCCGAAAAACAGCGAGGTTATAATACACATGAAGAGATAAGGTGTTATATTATCATTTCCGCTGAATTTATAGATCCCGCCGCTTGAATAGCGGGTGAAATATGCCAGGAGGAAAGCAAGGACCGGCGGACCGAGCAGACTTATGAGAAGATATTGCTTATCGGAAAGTTTCGAGAGCAGATCGCGGGTAAAAAAGATCCCGGATTGCTTTAATAATCCCGGAATACTGAAATTATTCTCCGGGATCGCCTGTTTCTGTCTTATTTTATCTTCACCTTTTCTGCCCCGTCTTTCCCTGAACTTCTCCGCCCACTCCTTAGGGGTCACTTTTCTTATCCTTGTAGCTCTTCCCTGCTCATCGACAACTTTTGCCTCAACTATCTGAAGGATCTGGTCAGTATCAACATTTCCGCATTTTACGCACTGATCTTCTTCGGGATTGGCATGCCTGGTCATAGTCTTAAAATAAACTATCGCCTCCACGGGATTTCCGAAATATACCTGGTATCCTCCCTTGTCAATTATCATTATCTTATCGAACATCTTGAACACCTCAGAACCGGGCTGATGAATATTTACAATCACCAGTTTCCCCTTGTGAGTCTGTTCCTTCAGGAGACTCATCACAGCTTCAGCATCCACAGATGAAAGGCCCGAGGTAGGCTCATCGACAAAGAGAATTGTAGGTTCACGTAAAAGTTCAAGAGCAATATTCACTCTCTTACGCTGCCCCCCGCTAATTACTTTATTAAGAGGATTCCCCACCTTCAGATCTTTTATTTCATCCAGATCAAAATCAACCAGTATCCTGTTCACAGCTTCAAGCATCTTCTCTTCACTCAGATTATTCAGACACATCTTTGCATTGAACCAGATATTCTGGAAAACCGTAAGCTCTTCGATAAGAAGATCATCCTGCGGAACATAGCCAATTACCCCCTTCAGTTTGTCCTTATCATTACTGTCATAAAGATCATAACCGTTTATCCTTACCTCACCCGACTGCGGCTTCAGTGTCCCGTTAAGAATGCTCAGGGTTGTTGATTTACCTACCCCGCTCCCACCCATAATGCCAACCAGCTCTCCGGCTTCACCGTGGAAGATGAGATCATGGATGCCGTTATCGCTGTTATGGAACCTGAATGAAACATCAACAGCATCCAGGCTTACCTTGTACCTGAATGCCGCACCTGATATCTGGCTGACAACATCCGAATAATAGATAGTTTTAATCCCCGATCCGCGGATAGTCGATCCTCGGTCAAAAATATAAGTCTGACCCTGAATAATATTCTGACCGTTAAGATAGAGGTCTTTAGTTCCCTGATATCTAAGGATATACGTGTTTGTGCTTGCAATGTACAGAAAGGTAAGGGTGCCCCCGAGATGTTCATTGAATATGTGCTTTAAATCTTTCTGTTCCGGTTCCCTCCTGTTGTTGATAACTATTACTTTCTTACTGTCAATTATATCCCCGGAATTGTTAATTATAAAACTTTTAATATCACGGTATTCAGTGTGAGGCACAAAAAATGAGTCTGCAACCGTTGACAGAAAATCGAGCTCATTCTCGGTAATCTCTTCTCCCAGTGAAATGAAATCAAGCAATTGTACCAGGACATAGATTTTCTGTTTCTGTTGCAGCTCTTCATTTATCTTCTGGCAAATTGCAAGTATCTTAACCGCATTAAGAGAAAGCCTTTTCCGGTCTTTAATACTATCTCTTTCAATGTTGTCGGCAGTATATATTGTCAGGTACTCTTCAAACCTGTTCATATATATCGAGACCTGTTCATTGTTAAGATGCCTGGAAAGGAAAGTTTTCACAATATCTTTCCCCCGTGAGGTGATCACTGTTACATCATGTATATCGGCGATAAGTGCAAAAAGCTGCACAAGTGCGTTTAAGATTGATTCGCTCATACTATAACTTTGATACTATCAGGCAATTCCGGTTCATGATATCATCACCAATATATCTGTTGAAGAATATCTTTGTCTAAATTAATTCAATTCAGGGATTTTTAATATAAAAGTTATCAGCAGTTAATGACGGTATATTAAAAATACTTAACTTGTGATAATTGATTTAAGTATTTCTGATATAAAAGAATAAAATTATGTCGGGAGCAGGAAAAATCCTGGATTATTCAGGTCCGGTTGACTATAGTGTCATTGACCGCCTGCTTACGGATCTTAAAAAGAATGATGAATTCTCATTGCTCCCGAAGATAGTTGCAAGGAGGGTATATTCAATACTTGTTGAATGTCTTGAAAACATTGCAAAACACTCGCTCAGGGATTGTCCTCCCTGTGTGAGGCAGAAGCCATTCATATCTGCTGCTGACCGGGGAGATAAGATAATTATAAGGACAGGGAACGCTGTCCGTGAAGAAAAAAAACCAAGGCTTGTCAGAATAATCGATCATATAAATAATCTCGGCACCCAGGATCTGATCCGTCTGTATGAAGAAAAGATAAACAGGGAATCGAAACCTGAAGAAAACGGGGCTGAACTTGGATTCATAATAATGAGATTAAAATCGGAAAACATTATAAAATATGAATTTACGGATCATAATAATGGTTTTTCGGAGTTCGAAATACAAATTTCAGTAACCAAAAATGCCATGAGAAAGCTAATTATCGAAAAGACGACTAATTCGCCGAAAGTGATTTTAGATCCTGAAAGGAACCTTTTCGAAATTTCAGGGGAATCAAGGCCGCCCGACGTAGCCGGTTTTTATTCTGAAATTCTCAGCTGGTTCGATGATTTTTCTGCTTTCCCCGGCAGTCTGCCTGAAACCGGGGACCCGGTGATTTTCAATCTCGACTTCGAGTATTTCAATTCATCATCGGCAAAATATATTCTTGATCTGTGCAAGCAGATAGCCTCAGTCCGTGCAAAGGGGAAAAATATCTCAGTGAAATGGCATTATGAAAAGGATGACAATGACATGCTGGAATCGGGAAGGGAAATATCGAGGATTGCAAGATTTCCATTCGAATATAATCTTAAAGACATGGAATGAGATAAGGCTTGCCGGACAGCACTGATGGAAAATGACAAGACAGACACAGGAGAAAGAAATGCAGGACTGGATTAGCGTCCTGTATTGCCCGGATGACGAATGGCTGAAGAAGTTTTCCGAAGGCTGGCCGGAAAATGGAATCTTACTCATCGAAAAGGCAGCAGAAGATTATTATAACCTGATCCGCAGGCCACAATATAAGTTTTCTCCGCCAGTTGGCTTAACAAACGATTTCAGCAGGCTCAGCCCGGAGGAAAAATCGCCCTGGTATATTTTTGCATCATCTGTCCCCCTGAAACTCATATCCCTGGGCCTTTTCATCCACCCTGTTAAAGATTTCTGCAGGACCTGTCTGATCCCATATGACAGTTTTGAGAAACTTGCTGAAAATGATTATAAAAAGATTTTCCTTCCTCAGAAAAAAGGTGGAAGTATCAATGTCCCGTTCAGACTGCTTCCTGAAAAGGAAAGGCGTTTCTATATCGAACTCAATTACCTTATCCCGCCTGTTTTAAAAAGTGCAGGATTTGAACTGGTCAGACCTGAAGAGGTTACTGAGATAAGCAGTGCACTGATAAAAAAGATTGCAAAGGCTATTCACTCGCGTTATCTTCATGATATAACCAGGAGAGATCCCGGATCAGAAAAAAAGCCTCATGTTTCATGGTTTTATACAGGTGCGGATGCAGAATCCTTTAGTAATGTCCGTTTTGAAGATCTGCCGGTTTCATCCAGATCAGCTGTTTTTCAATGTTATCGTTAAGTTTGTAAGGTCGTATATGATTACTTATTCTTTCACCAATGACCTCTATTTTACTGAGGTCGGCAATTCCGGTCCGGTTTTGAGCACAATAATTAAGATACCCGACTTTTGCAAAATCAACACCCATCAGTTCGACACCGACACGGTCAGCTGCAAGCCAGTCTGTGCTTGCAATACAAACCCGGTGGTCAACAGGAGTACCATTGTTCGGGCCATTCCCTTCCATCCCCTCAAAGCCGTCGATCAGGGCAAGATGAGGATGAAGTTTGGGTGCCAGGTCAAATAAATTATAATTGATCCCCCTGAACCCGCTTCCGTGAACAATGGCTTTGTCGCTCCGGGTACCTGCCTTCCGGTCTTTACTCCATGAAAAACCCGGGTCCTTTATTGGCGCTCCGAAAATAATGTTCTTCAGCGAAAGGGTAACAACCGCACGGTCGTGAGTCTTCATCCTTGCCACAGAGATTATATATGAATCCGGATCCAGAAGTGGTTTCGAAAACCTGACTGGATGCGGTCTGAAATCCTTTTCATCAAAAACATACAATATTTCCGAGCCCTCATTATCGAGATCGACAAGCTTTACCGGATATTTCTCTGCCAGCCTGAGATAGCCGAAATTACTGAATCCCTCAATTGCGGGGCCGGGAGCCGAAGACTCGGCAATTATTACATTATCAAGCTTTCTTATCGACTTAAGAAATTCAAGGACACCCTCAAGTGTATCGACATGGGTCGCTGCGAGCTGTATTGTCATCGATACATTATTGGGTTTGATAATTACCCTGCGGTTACTGATGGCTCCTCGTATTTCCTTCGAGAACGGCTCGAGAGCCCTGAATGCAATGTCGGCACGGTTATCACCCGTTGTTATTGAAACACGGGATGCCAACTGTGAGTCAAACTTAACGGGAGCAATTCCTGCAATATTACTGAAAGAACCTGTAAAGGTGGCAGCAATACCACCCATAACTGATGTCTTTATAAAACTACGGCGATTAATAGAATTCATAGCGAATGATTTTAGCCTTCAAAGGTAAAAATTCCATTTGTATTTGACCACACCTGATAAATTCCCATCTTTTGTATCCGGCCTCACCCCCATTTCCCCCTCTCCCGGGGTGAGAGGGGGATGTTATTCGTATGATTCAATCTTCGAAGAAACCTGACGGATATGACGAGTGTCTATTCATTTCATAAGTGATATGCCTGATCTATTTACCGCTTAGTTGTCTGGATCAGAGTCTTTTAATATGTTTTTTAATACGTCTTATAATACGTCTTATAATACGTTTTTTAATACGTTTTTTAATACGTTTTTTATTGCTCAATTATGATTTGGAAGGCAAGGATACAATCACTTTTGCCCGTAGGGCATAAGGTATTGTAGATTAGGTAATATGACGTGATTTTATACCTCGTGGAGGTTATGGAGAAAAATACCATATCTGCTACGCGTAATCAAACCAATAATATAATCCTCTACTACAATACCTTAACCGCTACGCGGTAACCATTTATAAGTATATCATTAAGGTATACTATGAATAACAAATAAGTTTTTAAAGATCTGCCGGTTGTCAATAAATTAACCTCATTATATTATAAATAAGCTTTGAAATTTGAAACAAATTAAGATTTGCATCGTATTTTTGTCTTTGGGACTGTCTAAATTTCATAAATATAAATGCAAGGCAAAAAAACGCTTCTTTTAATTTTTCTGTTCATCCCGTTTTTTTTAGCATCCGCTCAGGAGACGCCTGTAAACCCGGTATCGAATAAGGTATTCACACCATTCATATTCAACCCGGCAATTACGGGGAGTAAAGATTTCCTGTCTGTCGATCTTCTGGCGGCTCTTCAGAATAATCAATATACCCAGATTCTCAGTGCAAATACAAGGCTGAAGAAACGCGGACGGGATCAGCTCCTTAATTCGAATGTCACGGAATTTTCAAATTTCGGGATAGGAGGTTTTGCTTTCAATGATCTTACCGGAGAACACCGGAATGCAGGAACAGGTATTTCCGGAGCATATCATATCCCCCTCGACAGGGAAAAGATCTCTTTCCTTTCAGTAGGTGCGGCGGCTAAAGGCATTTACAGCCACTTCCCGGGCGATCCGGATACGGACCCGGTCAAACCCGAAAGAGATTCACTTTTGCTAAATATCGATGCAGGCATATATTATTATAATCCGTCTTTTTATGCTGGCATTTCAGCGACAAATATCTTATCTGAACCACCCGTTAGGGATACTATTCCGGTATCAAGAGAGTTCTTCCTCACCGCAGGGTTCAAGGTTGTCCTAAGCAGAAGATTAAATATAGTGATTGAGCCGTCGGTCATTGCAAATACCGGCGATACTCTTTCGGACGATTTACGTGACATGATCCATCCCGGACTTAAATTATATCTCGGGAATTTCTGTATGGGATCATATCTTAACGACTATGACAGGATCCCCTTCTTTTTCCAGTATAAATATCCCGGATTCTATATAGGAACTTTCTTTGAACTTCCCAGGAACACCCCATTTTACAAGAAGGAGATCACCGCGGAAATAGTTTTAGGTTTGAATATTTCAAAAAATCATCCCTCACGTAACAGGAAAGGCCAGTGGTAAGGGATTTTTCATTAATAATATGAAAAGATTTTTCAGGTCAATATTATTCTGTTCTGTAATAGTGTGCTGCGGGATTTTTTTCTCATCAGCAGATGTCAGTTATGATGAAGGCAATCATAGCCTTATCCGCACAGGGATCCCACAGGATGATCTTCCTGTCAGAATTGCATTTTTCGATCTCGATATAATTGCTCCTTCATCGGGTGTTCAGTTTTTCAGGGACGGAATTGTTTTTCTCGGTCTGTCGAAAAATTATTCAAGAATGATACCTGAGCATGTATCATTCGGAACTGTCCAGGCATATTATGCAGTTCCCGGGGATACTTCATTACAGGATCCTGTAATCTTCTCACCCGATTTGCGTTTCTTATGGCCCTGTGATGCCATATCCTTTAACGCCAGTTACGATAAAATGTATTTTACCAGGAAGGATGAGACGGAAAAACATGAAAAAATATATGTATCGGACTATTCCGGCGGCCGTAATGGTAAAGGAAGCTGGACAGATGCATCAACTCCGCTGGATTTCTGTACAGGCGATTTTACCTATACACATCCGGCGCTGTCGGCTGATGGAAGTATGATGATCTTCGCATCGGACAGGGAAGGATCTTCAGGCGGACTTGACCTTTTCATCACAAGAAAAGAAGGTGAAAAATGGTCATCACCCCGGAATCTTGGAAAGCTTATCAATACAAAATCAGATGAACTTTATCCCTTCCTGGATAATTCAAACAATCTCTATTTCTCTTCAAAAGGACATCCCGGATACGGAGGATATGACATTTTTGTCAGCAAATACAACGGGAAGAACTGGGAAGAACCTGTGAATCTTACAAAGCTCATCAATTCTCCGGATGATGATATTGCATTTACAATGAACCGGCTAAACGGGAAAACAGGTTTCTACTCTTCCATTGATAATGTTAACAAGAGATACTCACAGCTTTATAAGATCTCGGGTGCAGAAAAAAGTGACGGGAAGAATATAGCAGATATTTCGGCTTTATTAATGACCAGGGCGCTGGCAGATACTGCTTTTACCTATCAGAAGCTGCTTCTGGCAAAAGCCGACGATATTTCAAGAGCGGCCGAGGAGGCAAGGATAGCGGAAGCTGAGGCAAAAACAAAAGCTGCTGAGACCAAAAAGACAACTGACAAAGAAAAGGCTGCCGAAGCTAAGAAGCTTGCCGACGAAACAAAGGCTGCCGAAGCCAGGAAGCTCGCCGATGAGGCTAAAGCTGCCGAAGCCAGGAGGCTCGCTGAGGAAGCCAAAACTGCTGAAGCTGAAAAAGCTGCTGAAGCTGCAAAAACGAAATCTGCATTGGCTTCATCACAACCCAAAGTGAGGGTAGATACAGTTAAATCCATTACTCCTGTATCGGAAAAACTCAGGGATGTGGTTATTTACAGGATACAATTCCTTTCCAGTGTTTCACAGAAACCTATGAAGGAAGTGAGTGTTAACGGTAAATCATATCCTGTCTACATATATTACTACCTGAAGGAATACCGTTATACTGCCGGGGAATTCACATCTCTTGAATCTGCCAAAGCGCTTCAGTCTGCCATGAGAAAAGCCGGCTATCCGCAGGCCTTCGTGGCTGCATTTAAAAATAATACAAGATCACTGGATCTTAACCTTTTCAGATAGTAAAACAGGATTGTATTTACTGCAAAACAAACAGATCTGTCAGGGATTCTGCTGCAAACTCTCCCTTGCGTACCTCAGATGAACGCTGCTGAGCTCGCATAGTCCCATATTCTTAACAAACTCCTGGCCATCGCCTATAATATAACTCAGGAAGGCCAGAACTGCAGGATTTCCGGGTGTACCAAGAGATCCGATTGTAAGTTCCCTGCATAGGTTTTCAGGATATATTCCGAGCCAGACGCTCCTGTGGGCTGTCTCAAGGTCTTTGAACGGGGCTTCTGTCCTTCCTATTTTATTATCGAAATCGAGATCAAAAGGTAATATCTGAATGTGCTCCGTCCGCTTCCCCGAGGGAGCTTCGAATGCAAAGGACAGATTACAATAGCCAATAGCCATAGTATTTTTCGCGACCTTACTGATCATTTCCATATCACCGGTCACACCTGCACCTTTCAGATCGGAAGCTTTCCTGTAGCAGAAATCAGCCAGGACATCAGAAGCACCTGATTCGTCAGCCCTGATAAAAACGGCCGGCTTTTCGTTCCCGGAAGTATCCAGCAAGGTTCCCCATGAAGGTGTTTCAGTACCGGTAAAAAGTTGCTGTATCTCATCAGGGCTCAGTCCCTGGTTCATCAGCCTCGGCAGATAAGGATTCTTATCATTTACGATTATCGCAACTCCATCTTTTGCAACCGGCATCAGCCATATTCCTGAATCTTTTTCATCATCCGTAAGCGGACGTGAGATCATGGCGAGATCGACCTTTTTATCTATAAGATCGGCTATCCCCTGCCCGGTCCCTGTTTCAACGACCGTTATTTTCACATCCTGGTGAAGAGTCATAAATCCTTCTGCCCATTTCTTCATAAGAGGTGAAAGGGCAAATGCTCCGCTGATTGTGAATTCCCCGGAAATAATCTCTTCGGGAACAGCATCGGAGTTGTTTTCCGCTGTACCAGATTTGCGTGATTTACAGCCAAATATGACAATAACTGTCAGAAGCAGTATAAGTATCTTTTTCATCAGTATATAATTTTTATTTTAATGGCCTGATGGAACCCACATGTCTGAAAATTATATACATAAGTGTTTGTTTAGGTAATACATGTGGGTTTCAAGGTTATTTTTTCTTAAAGTTACGAATTTATCTGTTTCAACTTTAATGATTCATAACCTTTGTGCTCTTCGTGTGAACTTTGTGCTCTTCTATATAACTCACCCCTAAATCCCCCAAGGGACTTTTGAGTCTGAGCGCCCCCCTGGGGGCAAGGGGTGGCAAGAAGGGCAGGAGTTATTATAGTTGATGTTCCTGAGTTCTCTAAGGTGGTACACTTTGTGGTTAAATAAAATTAATTCCTTACCATATAGCTGGGACCTGTTAATTTTTATTCAGGTTTCCGTCGAATTTAAGGACCTGTCCTTTTCTTGTATCTGCTTTAAATGTATTGTTTCCATATCTTAATGACAGCGGAAATCCGGCATGTGACCTTACTTTCAGGAAAACAAGTTTGCCCTGCTTCCACTCAAAATCGAGTTCAAATCCTCCCCTGGCCCGTATTCCTTCTATTCTTCCTTCAGGTATATCAGATGGCAAAGCCGGCAGGATGTCGATTGATGACAGATGACTTTGAAGCAGCATTTCGGCAATACCGGCAGCTCCACCAAAATTTCCATCTATCTGGAAGGGCGGATGGGCATCGAACAGGTTCGGATAAGAACCTCCACCCGAAGAGCCGCCTCCCGATGCTTTAGCATTCGTCTGTCCTGCGGGTCTAAGCAGCATCCTTACCATTTTCCAGGCATGATCGCCGTCGAGGAATCTGGCCCAGAAATTTATCTTCCAGGCAAGGCTCCAGCCTGTACCCTCATCACCACGGGCTATAAGAGATCTCTTTGCTGCCTCCATAAGTTCGCGGTTTTCATCATAACTGATCTCCTTTCCCGGGTGAACGCCCCATAGGTGTGAGACATGCCGGTGTTTGTTATCCGGATCATCTGTATCATACATCCATTCCTGAAGCTGGCCAAATCTCCCGATCCGGTACGGAGCGATTCGTGGAAGGATCTCTCTCAGAGTATCAGCAAAAGTCTTATCCGTGCCCAGAACAGCTGATGCCTCAATACATGCCTTGAACAGGCTTTTTATAATCTGATGGTCCATTGTCGGCCCATAAACCAGACCACCATTCTCCGGTGAATTTGAAGGTGAAGAAACCAGCCATCCTGTTTCAGGATCAGTGACAAGAAAATCAACATAAAATCTGGCAGCACTTTTCATCACAGGCCAGGCTCTGCGGGAAAGAAAGGATTTGTCGCGGCTGTAGAGAAAATGTTCCCAGAAATGATGCGCGAGCCATCCGCTTCCGCTTACCCAGATACCATGATCAGAAGCATTAATTGGAGCGGCACCCCTCCAGAGATCAGTATTATGATGAAGCACCCACCCCCGGGCATTGTAATGATCATGGGCAACCTTAGAGCCTGCAGGAACAACCTCTTCTATCATCCTGAAAAGAGCATCATGGCATTCTGCAATATTAAGGACTTCCACAGGCCAGTAATTCATTTCAGTATTTATGTTTACAGTGTATTTGCTGTCCCAGGAAGGATTTAGCTTATCATTCCATATACCCTGAAGATTGGCCGGATATGTACCCTCGCGGCTTGAAGCAAGCATCAGGTAACGGCCATACTGGACATAAAGTGCGGCCAGGGAATTGTCCATCGCCTCAGGAATCCTTGAAATCCTCAGGTTTGTCGGAAGGTTTTCAGTGTCTGAAGAACCCAGAAGAATTGAAAATCTGTTGAAATATTTCTGATAATCAGCAATATGAGCCTTCCTGACCTGGTTAAACGATCTGTTGCCGAGATCGGACAGATATGTGATGCATCTGGCTTCCGGATCGCCTGATACATCTTTCGGATCAATAAAATTTGTTGCGGCAGCAAGCCAGAGTACTACACGGTCTGCCTTTTCAATATGGAGAACCTTATCCCTTGCGGTAACACTTCCTCCATCGGCTCTCACTTTAACCATGGCTGTTCCCTTAAGGACACCATCCTTAACCGCTACATTCATTTCGATGATGCCATCATCAGTAGTCACTACAGAGAACCCTTCATGTGGTGATTTAAGCATTATATCAAAGGTCAGCGCCTTTTTCCTGCCTGCAGTCAGGTTCACCGCAATAATATTATCAGGATAACTTGCTATATATTCCCTCGAAAAAGGTATATCCCCCGCAATATAAGAGGTCCGGCATACGGCACTGGAAATATCCAGTTCTCTCCGGTATGAGGTAACAGTCTCATGATCAGGGAAGCTCAGCAGTATATCTCCGAAAGGCTGATATTTCTGCTGGCGCAGAGGAACGCTCATAAATTCCCTGAGAGCAAGTTCCTCGGCTTCGTCCTGTTTGCCCTGCCACAAAAGTTCCCTTATTGTCTTCAACGATTTATATGCACCTTCATGAGAATAATCATGCGGCATACCTGCCCACAGGGTTTCCTCATTGAACTGGATCCTGTCAACAGCAGGCCCGCCGAAAATCATTGCCCCCAGCCTTCCGTTACCTATGGGAAGAGCCTCTTCCCATGAAGAGGCAGCATGCTCATACCAGAGCTTTAAATCATTGCCAGTCTGTGAATTGCCGGAAGCAGTCACAAATATCATCACCAGCAGCAAAAGGATATACCTGATTTTCTTCATCCGAAGAATTATTTTAAAGGTTATAAATAATTAGAGCTAAGATACGAACTAAACTCAAAATGTTTTTTCAATAAAATGCAACATTTCATATTTATTAAAGTCTTTAATCCGGAATGAACTGAATAATCATATAATAAGGAAGGCCATGAAAAATATTAAGGAATTATCGCTTTTATTAATCTGTCTGACAATCACTGCGTGTGTTGATGCGCAGTTCCGGAGAACTGTATATGGCAACGGAAAGGTGGTAACCGAAGAGAGAACGCCGCTTCAGGCAACCGGAGTAAGAGTAAGCACCGGTATCGATGTTTATCTTAGCCAGGGCGACAAGCTTAACCTGGTTGTAGAGGCGGATGAGAACCTGCATGATTACATAATCACGGAAGTCAAGAACGGAATACTCGATGTCTATACAGATGCCAATATCCGTGGTGCTGAAAAGAAAAGAGTCTATGTCACGCTTAAGACTATCAACACTGTCAGTACCTCGAGTGCAGGAGATATAATCGGTGAATCGCCGGTTGAGACAGATAATCTGAAGATCTCAGCCAGCAGCGCCGGCGATATCAAGCTGGAGGTTTATGCTGACAATGTTGATGCAAATATCAGCAGTTCAGGGGATGTTACCCTGACTGGAGAAGCAGGATTCATGGAAGCTGACCTGAGCAGTGCAGGAGATCTTAATGCAAATAATCTCAAGGTAAAAGAGGCTGACATTTCTGTATCCAGTGCAGGCGGGGCCGATATTTATGTAACTGAAAAACTGACCGCAAGGGCATCAAGCGCCGGAAGTATAAATTACAGGGGCGATCCGAAAAATGTAAATGCCCATTCCTCCAGCGCCGGGGGAATACATCGCAGATAACTTCCTTATCATTATATATAGTCATATTATAATTGCCGCCAGGGAAACTCCCCGGCGGTTTTTTTTATCTTTGCAGTAAAGCACTGACAAAAAATTACTATATATGGAAAAAAACATAAGCATAGACCTTAAGAATGCGGCAGGCTTTATCTCCTATGAAGAGGTAGTTG
>Ga0116148_1003607_pt1 | contig 14129 bp, 14 predicted proteins | sample AD_UKC055_MetaG_FD_89786 | JGI IMG/M metagenome (GOLD analysis project Ga0116148, IMG submission 89786) | Active sludge microbial communities of municipal wastewater-treating anaerobic digesters from USA - AD_UKC055_MetaG | ecosystem: Engineered > Bioreactor > Anaerobic > Digestate | place: USA... | reverse complement strand
CCCCGCCCCGGGGTGTCAAACCCGCCGCCGACACCACCCACCATGACGACGCCGGCGCGTGCCCCCTCCGCCTCGTAGTAGCGGCAGGTGGTCGTCCCCCGGTCGGTCTCGATCTCCACGACATCGTAGGCCTCGCCGGCCTGGGGGATCCTCCTTACATCCGTGGGGCGAACCTCAATCCGCGTAGCATCCACATCAATCGTAGCCGTCCCGAGCATGGAGGAGAGTGGATACGGTGCTATTTGTCCTTTGTGGCTGCCGCTTCCATGCGGTCTAACCGTTGCAGATCCCGGGCGGGGTTTTGTATGGGCAAGCCCCGGGCGGGGATGGCGGGAAGAAATCCGGGTTCCCGCCGGCGGAGAGACAGGCAGGGTCGGCGCGATGTGCGGGGTCCTGAGGGCGTGAGAGACAAGGGGGAGGGCTCCGCCTCCTCCCCGCAGGCCGCCTCCCCCAATGGCGGTGTCCTCCACGGTCCAGTGCACGGGGAGACCCCGGAGAAGAGCCGGGCACGGCTGCTCACTTGATATACGCCCGGGCACGGACCCCGCCCCCGGGAGGAGGCGGGGGAGGAGCGCCGAAGGCGCGGGTGGGGTGGGGGGTGCCGGCGAGGTATCCGGGTATCCCTGCGGAGGCGCGGGCGGGGGGGTTGCCGGCGAGGTATACGAGTCCCCTGCCAAAGGCTGGGGTGGGATCGACGGGAAGCAGGATGGTTGGAGCGTGAGAAACAGGGGAGGGGGAACGAGTTCCCCCTCCCCGTCAGCCCCACCCCCAATAGCGATGTCCTCCACGGTCCAGTGCACGGGGAGATCCCGGAGAAGAGCCGGGCACGGCTGCTCCCCTGATATACGCCCGGGCACGGACCCCGCTCCCGCGGCGCGGGCGGGGTGGAGGAGGCCGAAGAAGTGTCTGAGTATCCTTTGCCGAAGGCGCGGGCGGGGTGGGGGCTGCCGGCAGAAGAGTATGGGTATCCCTGCGGAGGCGCGAGCGGGGTGGGGGAGCCGGAAGAGTACGGGTATCCCTGCGGAGGCGCAGGCGGGGTGGGAGAGCCGGCGAAGTGTATGGGTATCCCGCTGGAGGGGAATGCCGGAGCAGAACGCATGATTAACCCGCCTGCGAAAGTTCTCGCGCGCCGGAGAACGGGGCTGTGCCGCACGCCGCCGGTAGGGATCTATCTCAACCCTGTGCAGAAAGTACATTACTATTGGTTACAAATTATATCCTGTAATGGATAAAATAAGACACAAACTCTTTCAGCAGGTTAGCGGCTCATCTCCGGTATCCGTAGCAAACGGGTCCTCTGCACACCCTGATACCGGGGAGTCCGACGCCGACCTCCTTGACGCCTACTCCCGGGCCGTCGTACGGGTCGTCGAGACCGTGGGGCCCGCAGTCGTGAGCGTGGTCGTGGGGAAGAACCCCCGGGACCGGAGGGGCGAGCAGATCGGGGCCGGTTCCGGCGTGATCGTGACACCGGACGGCTACATCATGACCAACAACCACGTGGTGCAGGGCGCGGGCAGGATCGAGGTCCGTACGGCGGATGGGACCGCTCTCCCCGCACGCCTGGCCGGGGCCGATCCGGCGACCGATCTCGCCGTCCTCCGTGCCGATGCCGGGGGTCTCCCCTCTGCAGCGTTCGGCGACTCCGGGGCGCTCTCGGTCGGCCAGCTTGCGATAGCCATCGGCAACCCGCTCGGATTCGACTCGACCGTCTCGACGGGGGTCCTGAGCGCTCTTGGCCGGGCGCTCCGGAGCCGGGACGGTCGCCTGATCGAGAACGTCATCCAGCACACCGCGCCCCTGAACCCCGGCAACTCCGGCGGCCCGCTGGTGGACTCGCGCGGCCGGGTGATCGGGATCAACACCGCCATCATCCCCATGGCCCAGAGCATCTGCTTCTCGATCCCTGCAAACACCGCCGCCTGGGTCCTCCCGCAGCTCGTCGCCGACGGTCGGGTGCGGCGCGGCTACCTGGGCATTGCCGGCCAGTCACGACCGCTGGAGCGGTCGCTCGTCCTCGCTCTCGGGCTTACCGGGGGCCATGCGGTCGAGGTCGTCTCGGTCTCGCGGGAGAGCCCCGCCGGCAGGGCAGGGCTCCGGCCGGGCGACCTGATCATAGCGATCAACGAGACCGGCGTAGGGTGCGTGGACGACCTGCACCGGTTCCTCGCCACCTGGCCCATCGCGGAACCGGCAACCCTGACGCTCATCCGGGGTCGGCAGCGGATCCGGCTCCCGATCACACCGATCGAGGCCGTCGCGTGCCCCGCCGTCGGGTGAGGTCACGGTATCCACGTAATCTGCGGCTCGTGCCGTCCCGGTTTCGGCTGCAGGGGGGCAGGGTAGCCGAATATCAGGGGCGCCACGATCCGGTGGTCGTCCGGGACCTTCAACGCCCTGAGGAGATCGGGGTTCTGCTGGATGAGGGCCGCGGAGCCGACCCAGCAACTGCCGATGCCAATCGCCCAGGCGGCGAGCATCATGTTCTCCGCGCAGAGCGCGCAGTCGATGGCGCTCGATACGACCTCACGGGCGCCGAGGACCAGGACCAGGGCCGGGGCGTTGTAGAAGATGCTGTACTCCGGATCTTTGAGCGCCATAAGGAAGTTCTCCACCCCGGGCCGGGGCTCCCCCCCGATCTTCTCTGCAAGGATGGGTTTGCAGTAGTCGGATGCCCGCCGCATCAGGCTCCTATCCTTCACGACCACGAACCGCCAGGGCTGAAGCCCGAGAGCGTTCGGGGCCTGGACGCCCGCAGCGATGATCGCCCGGAGGGCCTCGTCCGGGAGATCGCGGTCGACATAATCCCTGACGCTCCGGCGCTCCCGGATCACGGAGAAGATCCCGATCGCCTCTGTATCCGTCACCATACGTCCTCCGAAGGAAGGCCATCGTATATATGCCTTGAGGGGCCGACCTCTATCAGGAGAGGATGAAGAAACCCTCGAACTTCCCGGTATACTCCTCTTTGATGATCGCCACGTCGTCGACCCGGGCCACGGCCGGACCCCTGCGGCAGAACCCGACCATCCGCCGCACGGACTCCTCCTCGCCCTCAAAGACCGCCTCCACACGGCCGTCGGGGAGGTTCCTGACCCACCCGGTGACGCCTGCATCCCGGGCCTCGTCCTCCACGGCCCACCGGAATCCGACACCCTGTACCCGCCCGGCGACCAGTACGCGCGTCCGCACTTGCATATACCAGGGGTCGGCGGCGATAAGACTTATCCCTGCCGGGCACGCCGGGGTTTTTCCGGAACCCCCACCCCCTTCGAGGTGGTAAAACCGGCCGGAATATTCCCTCGAAGATGAGTATGCAGGTAATGCCGGCCGAACATCAGATCGTAACTCATTTTAGTTCTTCGAGATCCAACACCTAAGGCAGCTATACTCCAGCGCTGGTGGGAAACAATGGACTCAGATCTGAACCGGGCACCCGGCGGCCTGCCGGTGCCCGGCGCACTCGAAGACGGTCTTCTCGTGGTGGATGGCGACCGGAAGATCCTCTGGTGCAACCCGGCCCTTGCGCGGATGCTCGGCCTCCCGCCGGGAGAGGTACCCGGGACGGATCTCCTCTCCCTCCTCGAGGAGCACCTCCTGCCGGCCATCGAGGATGAGGCCTCCGCGCGGTCGATCCGGCAGACACTCCTCGACGGCGCGGATCTCCCCGATCTTTGCTGCCGCACCCGGTCGCCCGCCGGCACCCGGCGCTGGCTCTCGATTGCGGGGTCACGGATCCCCGGCGGGCAGCATCTCATCAGGATCCGGGACGCCGCCAGGGATATAGATGCGCATCATTTCAGGACCGCGCTCAAGCAATCACCGGTGGTCGTCTTTGCGCAGGACCTGGATCTGCGCTATATCTGGTCCTGCAACCAGCAGCTCGGGCCCACGGACGAGTCCATCATAGGAGCCCGGGACGAGGAGATCTTTCCTGACGGTGGGGCGCACTTTACCGCGATCAAGCGCTGGATTCTCGAGACGGGAGAAGGGATGCGGACGTCGATGACGCTCAACGTCGACGGCGACCACCATGTCCGTGACCTGACACTCAAACCCCTCCGTGATGCCGAAGGCCGGATCGCCGGCATCACCGGGACGGCCTTCGACGTAACCGAGAGAGATCGGGCGGAGAAGGCGCTCCAGAAGAGGATGAGCGAGCTCCAGTGCCTGTATGCCATCACGCACCTCGTCGAGGTGCCGGGGATAACGCCTGATGGGCTCCTGCAGGCGGTTGCCGATACCCTCCCTTCAGGCTGGCAGTACCCGGACGATGCCGCGGTGCGGATCCAGATCGATGACCGGGAATATCGCCGGGGTGAACCGAAAGAGACGCCCTGGCGACAGGCAAGCCCGATCATCGTCTGCGGCGAACGGCGCGGCGAAGTTGAGATCTGGTATACCAGCGAGAAACCGGAGGCTGTCGAGGGGCCGTTTCTCACAGAGGAGCGGATGCTGCTCGATGCCGTTGCGGAGCGGCTCGGCCGGATCATCGAGCGGCTCCAGATAGAGGCGGCGCTCCGGGAGAGCGAGGCAAAGTTCCGGGGGATCGCCCAGCGGAGTTTCGACCTCATCGCCACGTCCTACCTCGACGGGGGGTTAAATTACATATCGCCGGCGATGGAGCGCATACTCGGCTACTCGCCCGCGGAGATGAAAGGGACCGACTGGGAAGACTACATCCTCCCGGTAAGCCTCCCGGTATGGGAAGAGGGGCGCCAGCGAATGCTCCAGAACAGGCAGGTCGAGGGGCTCCAGATCGAGGTCAGGCAAAAGAACGGGGAAACTGCCGTGCTGGAACTGAACGGGTCGCCGATCGTCGAAAAAGGGATGATCGTGGGGTTCCAGGCCGTAGGAAGGGATATATCCGAGCGGGTTCTGTATGAACGGCTCCGTGAGCAGACCCTCGACCTGAATGCACGAAACATAGCGCAGTTTGCCATCCTTGCCGACCACGTCCGCCACCCGCTCCAGGTGGTGCTGGGGCTTGCGGATCTGCTTGACGATGAGAAGACCGCAGAGATTCTCCGTGAACAGGTCAGGAGGATCAATGCACGGATCAGCGAGCTCGACCGCGAGTGGGTGGAGTCGCGGAAGATCCGGGAGTTCCTGAAGCGCTACGAACTCTAAAACCTCTCTTTTCGCGGCACGGCTCCCCGGATCGCGGCGAGCGCCTCCGGCAGGAGCGTGCCCTTCTTACCGATGATGTCGGCCGAGCGTATGGCGGACGGGTGTGCGGCAAGAGCGTAGCTCTCGGTGAAGAGGCCGAGCCCGCCCCGGGCAAAGTCGTCGAGCGAGAGCGGGACCGAGGGTCCGTCGAAGGAGGGCCTGCTTGAGACCGGGCAGACGATCAGGCACCCGTTCTCTCCTGCCGCGATGACCACCACCGGCCGGACCTTCTCTTCGCCTCCTCCCCCGATGCGCACGGCGGCCAGGAGAACGTCGCCGCTGACGTACCGCCCCATGGACAGAGAGGTTGGCGCCCAGGGTCGATAAGAGGATTGGTCCGTGCCCCTCCCGTGTCAGGAAGAACCGCGCCTCATGAAGATCCTTCCCCGGCAACTGCCGGATCACGACTCATTGGACCCTGTATTCCCGGCCGGCGTGAGGATGACCCGGAGTACGCCCCTCCTCTCGTCGACGGCGGTATGCTCTATCCTCACCGGGGTCTTCTTCCCGAGCGCCACTATGGCGGCGATGAGGCTGCAGACCGGGCAGGCGACCATGGTGCAGCATTTTGGTGATGCTGCCCGTACAGCCCGGCAGCCGGGTATGAGCCGGTAGCCGTGAAGGGTGACGACGATGTTCTCGCCGTCTCTCTTCGCCTCCGTCTTTTCGGCAACCTCGATGAGGTCGTCGCAGACCTCGGCGATGCAGGCAAGGAGGGCCTCGTCCTCCTCCGGCACCTCGAGAGCGTGCTTCTCGCGGAGACGGGCGAGGAGCGGGGCGCATGCCGGAACGAGCCGGACGGCGCAGATACTGCCGGTGATGAAGGAGTAGTCGCCATTGGGTTTCTCCGGGAGGGTGCCTGCGACCGGGATCACCTCGATGACGGTCCCGTCCTCCGGGACGAACCGGGCATCGCCCTGGACGCCGAGGTCCGCGCAGAGCGTGGCGGTCCCGATCGTCCCCTGGACGGGGAGGAGGGCGGCGACATCCGGATCGAGGGGCTCGCCCTTGTGGAGGGCGAGGAGGAAGATGCCGGCGATGAAGCAGCCGGTGCCCGCGAGGACGACCGTTGCGGTGGTGATGTCTCCTCTGCCGGTCACGGCCGCGACGGCGAGGAGGAGGACCGTAGCGAGGATGAGGGAGAACGCTCCCCGGTAGGGGTTGCTCCGCGTCACGCCTCACCTCGTGCCCACCGGGCGAGCCGGTAGTCCCGGAGGGTGAGGGCAAGAAAACCGCCGCCGAGAGCGGCCGTGAGGCCGAGGAGGGGGAGGAGGATCCGGCCGCTTGCCAGGAGGACCGCGGCAAAGAGGACGATCGCCCCGGCGTAAGCAGGATAGCCCCGTCGATCGCCGAGGAACGCGGCGAGGACGATCGTCTGGAGGATGAGAGCCGCGAAGAGATCCCCGACGGCGACGACCAGGATCTCGGCCGCGCAAAGGAGGAGGAACTTTCGATCGACCGCCATCAGAGCACCTCCACGGCATCGACGCCGGGGAGGGTCCCGGCACCGGCGGGGGCCCGGAGGGTGACCCGCATCCCCCGGACCTTTGCCTCGTGGATCAACTGGAGGAGATGGCTTTTATCGCCCTCCGAAAGGAGAGAGTAGATCCGGATATCCGTAGCCTCCGCCCGGTCGAGGGCCGCCCGGATTGCCACGGTGAAGGGTGCGGGGCTCGTGGCCGCGAACGCCGAGAGGACTCCGCCGAGCCGCTCGCGGAATACCCGTTCCTCCGGCCCCGCTCCCTGCCCGCTCATCCTCGCCCGTCCCGCGAGGACGGCGGGCCCCGGTGCGCGGTAGAGGTGGGCACGGGGCTCGAGGGGCGAGAGGCCGCCGAGAGCCGCGAAAGCCTCACGGTTCGCCAGGATACGCGGGAGAAACCGGACAATCTCTCCGCCGGCGGCGACCAGGAGCGAGCAGCCGTCGCGGGAGGCGATCGCCCCCTCGATGGCGCCGTAGACGGCCGTCGAGAGCCGGGCGAAGTCTTCCGGATCTCCGGTCAGGATCGGGATGTCGACGGCGATCAGGGGCGCACCGCCCGATAGGCCGGTCATCTCGCGGATATAGAGGGTGCCGCGCCGGGCGGTGACCTTCCAGTCCACCAGGCGGGGGTCGTCGCCCTTCTGGTAAGCCCGAAACCCGCGGACGCCTTGAGCGGCAAGCGTGGTCTTCCGGTCCACTTCGGTACTTTCTCCATGTGTCCCGATACCCCTCCCGTCCTCCGGGGTCCCCACGGGAAAGACCCGGAGGCGGGGGGCGTCGAATCTGCGGCAGAAGAGATCGCAGGAGAAGAATGCATCGCCTGCCGAGAGGACGATCCCGCCAAACGCCGTTTCTCCCGGCGCCATGAGCCGGATGGCGTAGGTCACGGCCTTTCCCGGCTCACAGAGCGGGCCGTCGCCGGCCGCGACTGCCGGCGGGATATCATGCACGTGGATAGCCATGCCTGGCGGGACGGCGCAGTCGGCCTGCACCCGGACGGACGCCACCGCCCCCTGCCGGAGGATCGTCGGGTCGACGTCGCGAGTCACGGTAAGGGAAGTGACCGCGACTGCGAGATCGTTCCCGAACCGCCACCCCCGCCAGAGGAGGAAGAGGCCGAGAGACCCGGCGGCAAGGGCCGCGGCCGGCATCAGGAGGAGATGGGCTGCGGCGGCGAGGAGGAGAGCAAGCGCCGCGACTCCCCCGGCGGCCCGGGTCGGCCGAAGCATCCTTACGACACCCCGGCACTCTCGATGATCTCGCCGACGACCGCATCCGGGGTTACCCCGGCGATCGCCGCCTCCCGGGTGAGGAGGATACGGTGCCGGAGAGCGGGTACGGCAAGCGCCCGGGCGTCGTCGGGGATGACATAGGTCCGGCCGTCCAGGGCTGCCCGGACCCTCGAGCCGCCGAGGAGGGCGATCGATGCACGGGAACTCGCGCCGAGCCGGACATCGCTATGAGACCGGGTGGCAGACACCAGGTCGCGGACGTAGATGAGGACCGTCTCGTCGACCCGGATCTCCCGAATAGTCGCGGCCATCGCCCCGATCTCCTTCGGCCCGAGGACAGGGGCGACCCGGTCCCGGTAGATCTTCCAGTCCAGTTCCCCGGCCCGCTCCCGCCGGAGGATCTCGAGTTCTCCCTCCGGGTCGAGGTGGTTGAGGACGGTGCTGAACATGAACCGGTCGCGCTGGGCCTCGATGAGGGGGAAGGTTCCCTCGGAGTCGTAGGGGTTCTGAGTGGCTATGACGAAGTAGGCATCGCTGAGCGGGTAGGATATACCGTCGATCGTTGCCTGCCGCTCGCTCAGGGCCTCGAGGAGGGCGCTCTGGGTCTTCGGGGTCAGGCGGTTCATCTCGTCGACCATCAAAAAGTTCGTGAAGATGGGCCCTTTCTGGAGAGTGAACTCGTTTTTGTTCCGGTCGTAGATCCGGACCCCGATGATGTCGGCTGGCTGGAGGTCCACGGCTCCCTGGACCCGCCGGAACTCGTAATCCATCAGGCGTGCGATGATCTTGCAGACGGTGGTCTTTGCGGTTCCCGGCACCCCCTCTATGAGGAGGTGGCCGCCGTTGATCATGCTGATGAAGATCTCTTCGATGAGAGGCTGGTTTGCGACGACCACCTGCTGGGTGATCAGCCGGATATCCTCATAAGCATCCGCGATCGTTTTGATGCGTTCATTTAAACTCTCATTCATCTCTCTTCCTCCCAAAGATCCAGGCGACCGGCAGGACGCCGAGGGCGACTATGGCGGCTCCGGCCGGTGGGGTTGTCCGGATCCATACCAGGGTGTTGATGATCGGGCTCTTCGTGCCGGTCCTGCTGTGGATGCCGTCTACCCGGATCGGCTGGAGATTCTCAATGAACTTCGGGTTCTCGGCGAACATGGCGTTGACGAAGAGGCTTGCGTCGCCAAGCACGGTGAGGTTTCCTTCCCGGGCGCAGACGACCGCGGTCCCGAAGGCCTCAGAACCGCTTATCCGGCCGTCGCCGTCGGCGTCGTCCCAGGTGAAGGGCGACGTCTCGAGGAGGGGCTCGCCTCCCTCGACCGCGGCCGGGCGGTTGACCCGGACGGTCTCTACCCCGGCAAAGAGGGTGTCGTTCCCGACGACGCTGACGGTGAAGAGGCCGGGGTTGACGTGGTCGCGGTTGAGACTTGAGAGGTTCCCCGGCCGGACTCTCATACTACTCCCGAGGTCGGCGAGGAGCGGGTTAGCGTTCCCTTCCTCGTCGGCGATGAGGAGGCGGCCGCCGGCATCGAGGAACGCCCGGAGGGAGCCGACCTCGTCGGGGCTGAAGGGCTGATCCGGCGCGAGGATGAGGAGGATCGTCGAGGGGTCGAGATCCGCGAGATCCCGGATCTCCTCTGCGGGGAGGTTTGAGGTGCCGTTCCAGCCCGGATTGTAGCGGCTGTACTCCTCGGTGGTGGTGGTCGCGTGGGCGTAGACTACGGCGCCGGCGAGGAAGAGGATGAGGAGGACCGCCCAGGCCTCACGCTGCACGTTCTTCGCCTCCAAGAGCCTCTTCTTTCATTGCGCGGAGCTCCTCCTCCGATGGAGTCTCGCCGGCGTAGCGGATCTGCTCGTAGCGCTCGAAGAACCCGGCGTGAGCGGGGATAAGCCGGGCGCAGTCCCGCGGGGTGTTCGTGTCGGGGAGACCGAACCGGGACCGGAGGGCCCAAAAGAGAACGGTCGCGGCCTCGCGGGGAGAGAGTCCCGCGATATCTGCCTGCGGCGGAGTGATGGTGGCTTCTGTCTCCCTGCTCTCTTCGGATTCTGCCGCCGGGGCCTTCTCTTCCGGCCGGTTCCGGCGCCGGAGGTACCACCCGCTCCCGAGCGCCGCCGCGATTGCCGCTATGAACGGGAGGGGGGAGAGCCCCTCGTTCCGGACGACGATCGTCTCTGTCGGGCTCTCAGAGGCGTTTAAGGGGTAGCCTGCGGCGTTGAACTCCGCCCGGATGGCGTGCTCCCCGGCGGGGAGGGCGAGGCTTGCCCGGTAGGTGCCGTTCTCGTCGGTCCTGGTTTCGACCGGCGTACTGCCGTCGACCCGGAGGAAGACCGGGGCGAGCGTGACCGGCCGGCCTCCGGCGGTCATGAGGCTTCCCGTGCAGACTTCGCCCTCCCCGAGGGTGAGGGTGATGGCGGTATCATCCTGGCGGACCGAGAACGGAGTGACGCCGGAGTAGATCGCACCCGCGACGGCGTAGGCAAGGTGCAGGCCGGCGGGGATCCGGTCGATCCTGTAGATGGAGGTGTAGGCGCCGTTCTCATCCAGGGTGGCGTTCCCGGCTATCCGGCTGTCGACGTAGATCTCTATGGGGGTGCCCGGGGAGCCGCCGGCGTAAGTCCCGGCGATCGAGAAGGTATCTCCATACCGACCCGTATCGGGGGCGACCGCGATGCCGAGGGGGGATGGAGGGCTCTTTTCGCCTCCCGCCTCCACGGCACCGGTGATCTCCACATAGTTTCTGACGCTCTCCCTGTAGGGGGTGGTATTTACGCCGTAGCGGTCGGCGATCTGGATCGTCGCGTTCTCCCGGCCCGCGTAGGTGGTAACTCCACCCTGCAGTTTCTGTTGAAGCGTCTCGCCCTCGTAGATGACGGTTGTACGCTGGCCTTTGTCGTCCTGGATGTCGATCTCGATCCTCTGTAAGTCCTCGAGTCGTCGGGTGTCGTTTAAGAGAGCTGCGAGAGCAGCGAGGTTTTCCCGGTTGTTCCGCTGGAACTCGCCGATATCGGTTCCGGAGACGTCCAGATTGATGACGAGTCTGTCGAACCGGCCCGAGAGTTCGGCATACCGGGCGAGGTCGCGCTCGGCGCTCTCGTAGTCCTTGAGCTTGATGTTGAGGGTGAGCGTGCCGGTCTGGCTGAGGAGGTCACCCATCAGGGGGATGAGGGCATCGGCATCCCTGCCGGTCTGTTTCGGAACGGTCGCGGGGTCGACGTGGGCGGCGGTCGATGTGTTTGCCGCCGTGTAGAGGAGCGGGGTGGTCGCCTCTCCTGCAAGGAGGGCGAGCGCCGCGATGATGGCGGTTGCAAGGACGATCTGCGAGGCCCGGTGGTTCATGCGGCAAGGATCTCCAGTATTTTCTGGGCGACGATGTAGGCGAAGATGGCGACACCTGCTGCGATGAGGTAGCCGATGTGGCGCATGTAGCGGGGGCGGGAGAAGGCCCCGTCGATCAGGACCGCGATCACGAGGAGGCCGATGAGCGAGAGGACGAAGAAGACCTCAAGGTCGAGCGTGCGGGAGAGGACCATGAAGAAGGCAATGGTGATGAGCCAGGCTGCGAGTACGGTCGCAGCGTAACACTTCTTCGCGCCGGTCAACTTCTCCCCCCGGCGCTCGATAACCCGGCCCCGTCTCCCCGGAGCAGGGGCCGGGATCTCAGCGGTTCCGCCGCTATCGGCAACCCCTCCTGCCGGCAGGAGAGGTTGTCCGGCATGCTGCACGCCCTTCTGGTAGGGGTGGGCTTTCCCGATCCCCGGCGGGTGCCGGTATCATGAGGCTGCCCGGACCTCGACCTCCCGGTAATCGACCGCAACGATCTCCCCACCCTCCATGCCCAGGGCGTAGAGGGAGTAGGTGCCGGGATTGAGGGTTGCAAGGGCCTCGGCCCCGATCTCCACCTCGGGCCCGTCTGCACGCCCGGAGAGCCCATGACCCGGGGCGATGACGATGCCGGAACCCGCGTCGTCATCGCTCCGGGTCAGGGTGTAGGCAACCGGGCTGGCCTCATCTGCAGCCGTCTGCAGGAGGGAGACCAGATCGGTCACGGAGGTCGGGATGGGCCGGCTCACGAACTCCCTGGTATCGACCCTTACCGTGAGGTCGTAGGTCATGTTGCTCTCAAGCAGGATGTACGCCGTCCGGTCCACGCCTTCCCCGAAGGAGACGGTTGCACCGGCACCCTGGCGATCATCGTTCCAGGCGACGGTGGGGTTGCCGTCGAGTATGAGGACCGGCATGGCGGCAAGGACGTGCAACGTCTCGTTTTCGCTGTCGTACTGCACCGCGGTGAGGAGATACTCGCCGGCCTCCGGCCGCGTGTAGGGCCAGGCTTCCATCATACTCCGCACCATATCGCTGTCTGCACTGAAGTTGGCGAGATCGACCTCGTTCCTTTTCAGCGTGCGGTTCAGGTCGTTTCTGTCGTAGTCCTGCGTATCGATGTTGCCATAGGCCGATATGCCCGTCGTGTTGCTGTAGATGATGGCATCGTCGGTGAAGAGGTAGCCCAGCTCTTCCGCGGCCTCAAAGAATCTGGCGAAGTCGATGCCTTCCTCAGGGCTCCCCAGGGATCTGACCATGAGGACGTTGCCGGACCGGTTCGGGACGTGCATCGTGAAGTTCGGGATCGTCCGGCCGGTAACGATCCGGTAATCGTCCGGGAGGGTGCTCCCGTCGAAGGACTTGTTCTCCGTGATGGTCACCCTCCCACCGCGGTAGGTGCCGCTTGCGGGATCGAAGATCCGGGTTATCGTCCCGAAGGTCGGGCACGGGATGACGGTGAGGTTGTCACCCTCAAGGGTCACGAGGGAGGCATCGGTCTCCAGGGGGTCGAGGGCGTCGACGGTCGCGACGCGAAGCCCCCTGTACTCCGTCGGATCATCGGCCGTCACCGTGATGTAGATATCTGCGGCGGTTGCCGCAGGGATCAGGAGGGCGATGACCATACCCAGCAACAGGAGGTCTCGTATACGATCCTTCATGGGTGGCCCATTGGTAACCTTTACCATAAACTTTTTCATCGCGATGAATGGCCCGGCCCTGTATGGCAGGTTCTTTCACGGAGCACCTCCGCGACCGGGATCCCTTGCCTGGAGATGCGGCCCCGGCTATCCCGGATGATCCCCGCGGGATGTGGAGTGTAACTCCGGGGCACTGGAGACCTGTTTCCATGAAGTTTTCCCGGCCGGCCCATCGATCCCCGCTGTCGAAATAAATTCTCCTGATAAGGCAGTATTTTTGAATAGTATTCGAAACGTCATGCCCGCGAGGTACGGCCATAGGCAAGCTTTATTATATTGGATATTCTCGATCTCTCAGAAGCTTCTCTCCGCCTCCTTAATTGTCATCCCATCTATTCAGGGGAGTTTATCGCCAGAACATGATATTTGGTGGCGATTCTCCTTATTTGCCCTGTCCCCGCTTCAGGCGGCCATCTGGAAAGTTATATATACCATATCCTTCTCTATGACCCCAGGCCCTGGTGCCAGGAACCCACCTCCTTTTCAGTCGTGCCGGTCTGGAAGGGGGTTACCCGCCTCCACCCGGCGGGTATTGACCTGGCCGGATACGGGTCTTGCGTTAGGGGTGTGTGCCTGATGTCCGGGCGGGTGCCGTATTGTACGTGGTGTGTGACCCTGCCGGGGTCCGGTGAGGGTAAGAACAGCGCTCAATCTATCGAAGTTACGGGTGTTCCTCCTTGCCGCAGGATATCCCGGGAGCAGAAAGCCTGCTCAACTTCGATCTTGTTGCTCGCACTCCGGGGGTGGCCGCCATGAGTATCCTTCTTGCCATCCTCCTGATCGGGCCGGTTGCCGGCAACGACGGTAATGGGGGAAGAGTCTCTTCTCTTATCGACACTCCGACAACCCCCCGTTCTGGGGTGCGGCTATCACAGCCGGCCGGTGCCGTCCGGACCCTGGTCGCGATGCCGGCCTACAACGAGGAGGCTGCAATCGCAAAGACGGTTCTCGGCGCACGGCAGCACGCGGATGCGGTCCTGGTCGTCGACGACGGCTCGAAGGACGAGACCGCCCGGATTGCCGGGGCGCTCGGGGCGATCGTCGTCCGGCACGAGGCGAACCGGGGCTACGGCGGGGCACTGCAGACGATATTTGACACCGCCCGGGGGATGGGTGCGGAGGAGCTCGTCATCATCGATGCCGATGGTCAGCACGACCCGGGGGAGATCCCGGGGCTGCTTGCCGAGCTACGGCGGGGCAACGACGTCGTCGCCCTCTCTGGG
>Ga0116148_1003604_pt1 | contig 14141 bp, 8 predicted proteins | sample AD_UKC055_MetaG_FD_89786 | JGI IMG/M metagenome (GOLD analysis project Ga0116148, IMG submission 89786) | Active sludge microbial communities of municipal wastewater-treating anaerobic digesters from USA - AD_UKC055_MetaG | ecosystem: Engineered > Bioreactor > Anaerobic > Digestate | place: USA... | reverse complement strand
CGAATATACGTCCCTTTTGAACACCGAATCGATAGAATTGCCGAACTGATTCGATCCTTCTTCTCAGTTGTAGAGCCGTTATCTGCAGCAGAACCATTACTCGAAAAAGCTTTGTCCAACGAAATGGAATACACAGTGACCGGACGTTTTTCAAGAACTACCTGCTCGCCCTGACGCACAAGATCCGAAGCACGCTTTCCGGCAACACGAAGTGCAGAATAGACTGGAGGCTGTTGCATAATCTGTCCGGTAAATTTCGGCAGAGTCTCCTGCAGATCCGATAACAAAGGGAGGTTTCCGGATTTGACTATTGAACCGTCAGGATCCAGTGTATCTGTTTCTGATCCAAAAACAATACGGGCAAGATATTCTTTGTCGGAATTTGTTATCAGGGGACATAATCTGGTCAATGAACCGGAAAGAGCCACAAGCAAGCCTTCGGCAAAGGTGTCAAGAGTCCCGGTATGGCCGACTTTTTTAGTTTCCAGCGCATCCTTGATCTGCCAAAGCGAAGAAAAGCTGGTTATCCCGCTTTTCTTCGCGAGCAGTACGATGCGGTACCGCGATGAGGACATAGTTGTCAGGTGATATCCTCAACAGAAGAATCAGATTCGGAAGGAATATCGAGACTGTCGATTTTCCTGACCATTTCGAATCCTTCCCTGATGCTATCGTCAAAAATAAACGAAAGATGCGGAAACTGCCTGAGACGCAGTTTTTTGCTCAATACGCTCTGTATAAATCCTGCAGCGCTTTCAAGCCCCTTTACGCCCTGTTTAGTCCTTGATGGATCAAGAAAACTGGAAACATATACCTTTGCGTAACCAAGATCTCCAGAAACTTCAACCCTGTTTATCGATAAAAAGGTTGAAACCCGGGGATCTTTAATTTTTCCCGACAAGATCAGGGAAGAAATTTCCTCCCGGAACTGTTCGCCAAGTTTATCCAGTCTAAATTCACCCATACGCTACCTGTTGCAGACTAATCCGCCTTATCCTTTTTTTCCGGAGAATCAAGTTTTTCGCTATCCTTGAGTTTTCGGGCAACTTCTACCAGTTCAATGACTTCAAGCTGATCGCCTACCCGTATATCAGCATAATTCTCGATGCCGATACCACATTCAAAGCCTGTCTGAACTTCCTTGACATCATCTTTGAAGCGCCTCAGAGAGGCAAGCTTGCCGGAATGTACAACGATACCTTCCCTGATGACATGAACAGTCGAAGACCTCTTGATATGGCCCTGAAGAACATACGAACCCGCGATTGCACCGATTTTCGGTACCTTGATGACTTCGCGTACTTCGACGCTTCCGATTACCTCTTCCTTGATATCGGGCTTGAGCATTCCTTCCATGGCAAGCTCAATTTCTTCAACAGCCTTGTAAATAATATTGTACTTGCGAATATCAACTTTTTCCTGATCCGCAAGCAGTTTGGCCTGAGGTGTCGGACGCACATTGAAGCCAATAATTATCGCATTCGAGTCGGCCGCAGCGAGCATGACATCGGAATCGTTGATTGCACCCGCTGATGCATGAATAACATTGAGCCGAACGTCCTTGGTCGAGAGCTTTTCGAGCGATTGCTTGAGAGCTTCGACTGATCCCTGCACGTCGCCCTTGATAATTACTTTCAGCTCAAGCACTTCGCCTTCGTTGATTGTATCGTACAAGTTGTCCAGGGTAACTTTCTTTACATTGCGGGAATCCTCGAAACGCTTGAGTTCCTGACGCTTGGACGATATCTGCCGTGCAGTTCGCTCCGACTCGGTTACCTGGAAGGGATCGCCTGCATTCGGCATTCCTTCAAGACCCAATATTTCAACAGGCATGCTCGGTGTTGCCTCTTCCAGTTTTTCACCCCGGTCGTTGAAAATTGCCCGAACGCGTCCTGAGAACACGCCCGCAACATACGGATCGCCAGTGCAGAGAGTTCCGCGCTCAACGATGATAGTTGCAACGATACCGCGACCATGGTCGATTCTTGATTCAATAACCTTTCCTTCCGCCCTGCAATCATAATTCGCAGACAGTTCAAGCATTTCGGCCTGAAGAAGAATGGCATCGAGAAGATCATCGATTCCGGTTTTCTGGAGTGCGCTTATCTTCACATACATTGTGTCGCCGCCCCAGTCTTCCGGTACAAGACCATGATCAGAAAGCTGAGTCATAACCTTGTCGGGATTTGCTTCCGGTTTGTCTACCTTATTGACAGCAACGATTATCGGTACTTTTGCATCCTTTGCATGATTGATTGCTTCTACAGTCTGCGGCATGACGCCGTCATCTGCTGCAACAACCAGCACGACAATATCGGTTATCTCCGCTCCGCGGGCGCGCATCATAGTAAACGCCTCGTGACCCGGAGTATCGAGGAATGTAATAACACCTTTATCAGTCTGAACCGTATAGGCGCCGATGTGCTGGGTAATTCCGCCGAATTCGCCGCCTGCTACGTTCGCACTGCGAATTGCATCAAGCGTTTTCGTTTTACCATGATCGACGTGACCCATTATAGTAACGACAGGAGGTCTGGGATACAATTCGGTATCGCCGTCGACTTCGCTTTCGATGACGGTTTCATCATAGAGACTGACGATATGTACCGTACAATCATATTCCGATGCGAGAAGCGTTGCGGTATCAGCATCGATGGACTGGTTCATGGTTACCATCATGCCCATAGACATAAGCTTTCCGATCAACTCGGAAGCTTTCAGATTCATTTTTCGGGCAAGTTCCGATACGGATATTGATTCCATTATTTCAATATCTTTGGGAATGGCATTTGCCTTGTCCAGAGCTTTTTTCTTTTGAAGAATAAGCTTCTGTTCATAATCTTCTTCTTTGTTTCTGCGGGAATAGACAGTTTTTTTGCCTTTAAACCCTTTTTTGACCGCTCCGGCTGCGCGTCCGTCGCTGGGAAGGGGTGTAGCTGACGGGCCTCTGCCGGGGCCGCCGGGACGTCCGGGCCCAAAAGAGCCGGGGCGTTGTCCCTGATAGCCGCCAGTTCGGGGAGCTCCAGGACCACCGGGACGCTGTCCCTGATACCCGCCGCCGCCCTGATACCCGCCAGAACGCTGACCACCCTGGTAGCCTGAACCGCCGGCAGGACGTTGTCCGCCCTGATAGCCTGAACCACCACCCTGGTAACCGCCTGAACGCTGTCCGCCCTGGTAGCCTGAACCGCCGGCAGGACGTTGTCCGCCCTGATAGCCTGAACCGCCGCCCTGATAGCCTGAACCGCCGCCCTGATAGCCTGAACCGCCGCCCTGGTAGCCGCCTGAACGCTGTCCGCCCTGATAGCCTGAACCGCCACCCTGGTAGCCGCCAGAACGTTGTCCGCCCTGATAGCCTGAACCGCCACCCTGAGAGGGGCGCGACGGGTCGGCACCAGCAGAATCGCGCGCACCTTCGCGCGCCTGCGCTCCGGTAAATCCGTCCCTATTTTGCGAAGTGCCCCAGGAATTGCCGGTACCTCCACGAGGTTGATACCCGCCCTGTGAAGAACGGTTTCCTGTACGGGAGCGGTCGGCAAGATTGCCCACTTTGACATTAGGCCTGGGCGGACTAAGTTCAATTGAAGAGGGCTTTCTGCGATCCTGAGAGGTATCCGGCGCGTTATTGTTTTTCTCCGATGAAGCATCTGCGGCAACAGCCGGTTTTGAACTCTGGGAATCCGCTGCATCAACCGGTTTATCATTCGTATGTACCGGTACGACATGAACAGTCTTTCTGACAGAAGCTTGCGAGGCCGGCTGTTCGGTCTTGTCAGACTGAACAGGAGATCCCGAGGGCGATACTGTGTGAGAAACAGGTTTTTTCTTGATAACGACTACTTTTTTCTTTTCAGTTTGTTCCTGCTGAGAAGAAGTATTCTGCATTTCTGCGGAAACAGCATCGTTCTTTTTCTGTTTGTTGAGAATTACCTTTGGTTTCTGGGTATTTTCGAGATCTTCAGCCATATCGTATCCTATTCTTCGTCCTCAAATTCAAAGCTGAGACCGATACCACAACTTGGACAGGTTGTCATATCGATCGTAATGGGTGAACCGCATTCAGGGCATTCGTACACTTCTGATTCCTGCTCTTCATACGATTCGACAGAGTCTTCTGAGGCAGTTTCTTCCTGCTCTTCTTCGACAATCTCTACGCTTTCTTTCAGTAAAGTGGATAGTATTTCAATCTGTTCCGGTAAAATACCTTCCAGAGATGCTAACTGATCCTCGGAAAGAGAAAGCAGGTCTTCGATTAATTCAATATTATTCAGCTTCAATACTGAAGCAATGTCTTCGGTCATACCCGGCAATTCGTCTATTCGGGATATTTCTTCATTTTCTTCGGGATCCGAGAACAGATCGTTTACGGCCTTTCTGGAATCAGCTGACAGATCCATCTGTGCAAACTGTTCTTCAGTTTTAACATCGATGCTCCAGTCTGCAAGCCGGTTCGCAAGCCGCACATTAAGCCCCTGTTTACCGATCGCCAGAGAAAACTGCGATTCGCTCACAACTGCAAGTGCCGAACGTTTATCCGGATCGAGTACTACAACATCAAGAACTTCTGCCGGCGAAAGGGCGTTTTTAATGAAAATATTCGGATTCTCGTCGTATTTGAGAATATCAATTTTTTCGCCCTCAAGCTCGCGTATTACCGCCTGTATCCGGACACCCTTTAAACCGACACAAGCTCCGACAGGGTCCACATCTTCCCGATGCGAAAAGACAGCAACTTTTGTCCGGTATCCGGGTTCGCGCACAATCTTGTGAATCTCTACAGTTTTATCATAAATTTCCGGAACTTCCAGTTCAAGAATTCTTCGAACAAAATCAGGGTCGGAGCGTGACAGAACAATCTGCAAACCGGAAGTTGTCTTTTTGACTTCAGTAATCAATGCTTTAATGCGATCGTTTTGACGGTATGTTTCGCGTGGCGACTGGAATTTTTTCGGAAAAATACCTTCGACTTTTCCAAGATCGACGAAAATATTACCGTTCCGTTCCCGCTGATAGTACCCGATGATTATTTCACCCACTTTGTCTTTATACTCAGAATAGAGACTGTCTTTCTGTATATCGCGAATAGACTGATGGGCAGTCTGTTTTGCAGACTGAACCGAGATCCGGTCGAATTCCCGGGGATCAACTTCTATCAGGAGTTCATCGCCGATTTCACACTCCGGATCCAGATCAAGAGCCTCTTCCAGTTCAATTTCTATAACAGGATTATAGACTCCATCGACAATTGTTTTTCGGGAATAGATCGAAACATCGGTGTGGGCGTCATTAAAGGTTACGACAGCGTTATCGTTTGTTCCATATTTTCGTTTGTATGCGGCTTTCAGCGTGTCTTCGATCATTCTGAAAACCAGATCTTCGTCAATACCTTTTTCCTGAACGAGTTGGCGTATAGCTTCTGCCATTTCTGCGGACATGAAAAAACTCCTTGTATAGCAGCCAGCTTTTAGGGCTGACCGGTAAGTTTTGCCTTGTTGATTTTATCAAAAGGAACTTCAATTTCCGAACCGCCTGTATCCAGACGCACAGATCGGGTATCTGCGGACAGAACAACTCCCTGAATCCAGTCGGAAATATCAGTATTCCATATCTTTATACCTCTGCCGGTAAATACGGAAAATTCTGAAGCATTTTTTAGAACGCGTTCAAGACCCGGAGAGGTTACTTCGACATACATGTCCTGGGACTGAAGAACTGCTTCAAGACGGGGGAGCAAAGCTCTGTGCACTTTAGTACAGTCTTGTATACCGACGCCTGATTGTCCGGTAATAACAACGCGGACATGCCATGTCGACTGCCGTTTGAATACTACCAGTTCCACAAGACTATACCCCAATCCCCTGACAAGGGGATCGCAATCTTTCATGTACGGAATGGATTCCGGCGCACTATACTCCACTACTCTGCTACTCCTGTGGGGACGAAAACACGCACCCCATATATAAAAAAAGAGCCGCTCGAACGACTCCTGATAGGCAAGGATAACTATTTGTTCTTCACAAAAATACCACAGATGTTGGTATATGTCAATAACTGCTGTTTTTATCAATCGTAGAACAAGGTTATACCCGACACGGTTGAGCAACCCGAGTTCTTCAGTTCTGCCGCACAGGCATCCAGAGTTGCTCCGGTTGTACACAGATCGTCTATCAGCAGTGCTTTTTCCGGTAGAGGAAATCCGCGCTTTACCGAAATATACCCTTTCAGATTTAATGATCGCGCAGCCCTTCCCAGCATTTTTTGCTGTAAGCCGCCGGTGCGTTCGAGACATCGGTATACATTCAAGCCGGTTTTTTCCAGCAGCCGGACAATGTCCTCGATCTGATCCCATCCTTTTTGGCGAACTTTTCCCGGCCGCGGCGGAACCGGGACAAGAGTATATGAAGCAAAATCCGGTCTGGAGCGAATAGTTGTCAGAATACACCAGGCAAACAATGCACTCAGCACCCGTTGACCCTTTGTTTTCCAGCATGACACCAGATGGCTGTTCTCCTGCGAATAATGAAACAGGGGGTACAGGGAATCCAGACCCGAAAAAACAGGTGCGGTACGGCATGCGGCGCACAGTTCCTGTTCCGATACCAGTGGCCGTCCGCAAAGGACGCATCTTGATTCTGTTGTATCCTTTTCTGCAAATGCGGGGAGCATTGTGCCAAGATGCTGCCTGAAACAGGCGCGACACAACGGATACGGCGACTGCGACAGACATCCGCAATACACGCACAGTTGCGGACTCAGGAGTACTGAGGCCGGAACTGTCAAAGACGAAACAAACGGAAAGACGTTTTCAAGCTTCATACCCTGCTTATCGCACAGGAACAAGCGATTTGGCTTCCGTTCAGTCCGGATACAGCCTTTTTTTCCAGGCGTCTACAAGATTGAGGGCGTCGATCGGCTTGAGTGCGTTAATATCGAGAGAGAGCAGCTCCTGCAGAACCATTTCCTCTTCTGAAAACAATTCCGGAACTGATCCGGGACGGGGTGCAGACTGTACCGGTACGGGTGGCGATACGCAGCCAGCAGTTTCGTGCACGCCGGCTGCATCCCGAAGCGCGTGTTGCTGAGCCGATCCGGCATTCAAAAATGCTTTTGCCCGTGCAAGAACCGGTTCCGGCACACCCGCAAGACGTGCTACATGGATACCATAGGAATTTGCAGAAGCACCCTGTCTTACTTTTTTGAGAAATACCACTGTGCCGTCTGTTTCCAGCACATCCAAACAGTAATTTCCGAGTCCGGGATGACTCATCCGCGACAATTCATGGTAATGAGTCGCAAACAATGTTCGTGCACTGATGTGATCGAGAAGGAATTCTGTTACAGCCCGCGCTATTGCAAGGCCGTCCTCGGTTGACGTCCCTCGACCCACTTCATCCATAATGACCAAACTGTCTTTGGTCGCTGATCTGAGAATGTGTGCTGTTTCGATCATTTCCACAAGGAAGGTCGATTCACCGCGGGCAAGATTGTCGGTTGCCCCTACCCTGCAGAATATTTTGTCGACGGGAGACAGCAGGGCCTCGGAGGCCGGAACAAAAGATCCTATTTGGGCCATGAGCACGATCAGGGCTGTTTGGCGAAGGAATGTGCTTTTTCCGGCCATATTGGGACCGGTTATCAGGGCAAACGAGGGGGATTCGTCATTCGAAGCGGACAGCGGTATGTCATTCGAAGCGGACAGGGTTATGCTGTTCGGTATAAATTCGTTCGGCGGAAGATGCGCTTCGACGACCGGATGGCGTCCTTCGATAATGTGTAGATACCCTGAGCCGGTAAATGACGGTTTGACCCATGCATGAACAGTCGCGGCATAGGCGAACGACTGCAGGACGTCGATATGGGCAACAGCGCGGGCAATGTCCAGCAATGTTCGTATGTGTTCAGAAATTGTGTCGCGAATCTGAAGGAAAAGGCGCTGTTCACATTCGACTATTAACGATTCGGCGCCGTTGAGCTCTGTTTCCAGCTCGACAAGGCGGTCGGTTGTGAACCGGTCTCCGTTTGCAAGTGAACGCCTCCGGATAAAGTGATCGGGAACCGATTCAAGATTGCCGCGGGACACTTCAAGATAATAGCCAAGCATGCGATTGTACCGCATTTTTAGATTGGTTATACCGGTTTTTTCCCGCTCGGACGCAAGGTATTTCTCGAGCACTTCATTCGAATTGTCGCGCAGGGCGTGCAGGCGGTCGAGCTCTTCGGACCATCCGGTACGGATCATGCGGCCTTCATGGAGAACGACCGGAGAATCTTCGAGAATGGACGCACGTACCAGGGCAGAAACTTCGCGCGCGCAGGACAGATTGGAATCCGGAAACACAAATCCTGAATTTTCGGGGGAATTCAGTATTTCGGATAATCGCAGATACCCTTCAAGACTTCGTGAAAGCGCGATTAGATCTTTGCCATGAGCGCGTTTCATTGCGATTCGTCCTGACAGTCGTTCAATGTCGAGAATTGCCGACAGTGTTTCGCGGATCGATGAAAGAACTTTCTGGTTTCTGTAGACAGATTCAACGGTTGAGGCCCGTTTTTCTATTTCCGTTACGGAGGTCAGGGGATGCAGTATCCAGTTGCGCAGCAGTCTGACCCCCATCGAGGTTTTGGTATGGTTGAGCACTTCGAACAGGGTAAAGGAAGAACCGGAATCTCTAAGGTTTTGAACAAGTTCGAGGTTTTTCCTGGTGGAATCGTCGACAGAAACGAACTCGGAATCGCCATACAGGCGTATACCCTGTATATGAGCTATGCCGGGACCTGCGGTTTGTTCAAGATACTCCAGGAGCAACCCGGCCGGAGGCACTTCAGGAGAGTTCTGCGTCAGGGAAAAAGCCTGCAAGCTTCCGGTGCCAAAGGCAGAACACAGACGTTTGTAGGCGGTGTCCTGGTTGAAACTCCAGTCCGGATAGCGATTGATTACCAGAGCGGGATACTCCGAGACCGCACGGGCTGTTTCTGATTCGGGTGAAAGCAGCGACTGCTGAACCAATAGCTCCCGGGGCTGTATTCGGCCGAGTTCTTTGAGAAATCGTTCCCCTGCATCGTCCGCAGGGAACGACGTCGCGGCAAATTCTCCGGTACTGGCGTCGATATACGCAAAACCGATGAAACCCGATGCGCCGGTTTTCGATACAGAGACAGCGGCAAGATAATTGTTGCTGTTCTGTTCAAGATAATCGTCTTCGAGCGCTGTTCCCGGTGTGATTACTTCTGTTACTTTCCGCTCGGCAAGACCCTTCCCGGGTCCAGGAACGGACAGCTGTTCGCATACAGCAATTTTTTTTCCTGCGCGAAGCAGCCGTGCAATGTATATCCGGGAGGCATGATAGGGAATCCCGCACATAGGATAACCGCCGCGCTGCGTCAGGGTTAAATTCAGCAGGCGGCTGACTTCCCGGGCATCCTCGTTGAACATTTCGTAAAAATCTCCGAGCCGGAAGAAGAGAACCGCGTCACGATACTCTTCCTTAATGCGGAGATATTGAGCCATCATCGGTGTTGTTTCAGACATTGGACACGTCCACAGCAGGTTACTGGCGGGAAGTCATATTACGTATTACTTTATCGGTGATATCGACTGTCGGACTGTACCAGATAATAGAGGTTCCTTCCTGGAGACTGAGTACCATGCTGTACCCGTCGGCTTCGCCAATTTTTCGTATTTCTTCGAACAGTAACGAATAGAAGTCATCATCGGTAAGCAGCTTTTTTTTGAGCGTATCCAGTTCGCTGTTTTTTGCTTTTGAATATTCCAGAAGCATTGCCGTCTTGCTGTTAATATCGGCTTCCAGCCGGAGGGCTTTGCTTTGGTCGTTAGCTGCAGCTGAGTCTACTTTTTGCTGGCGCATCTCTTTGATTTCATCGGCCATTCGCTGCATTTCTGCCTGATACTGCGTTTTTTTTGCTTCATAATCGCGAACATTTCTTGAGTCTCGATAGAAGGTACTGTAAATGCGAGCGGTATCCACTACTGCAAATTTGGTAATTTGCTGTGCAGACAGGCTGCCGAGCACAGAAAGCAGGATGCATATTCCAAGAGTTTTTTTCAGGTTCATGAGCTTTCTCCCTTACATATTCGCAATATTGAACGACAAGACGAACTTCCAGTCCGGACCGGTACCGTTCGACCATTCAAGTTTCCCATCCGGGACGGTGAATGTGTTGACAAACATCAACCGGAGAGGAAATTGGGGAATGGAAAACCTCAGGCTGGGTCCAAAACTGAAATAGTAGTCGTCGAGCGAGAGATCGGTGATGTCGGTTATAGTATCCTTGACTGCTATTGCCTCAAAAAAGAAATCGGCGGCGATAACTCCGGGAGCAATCGGCATTCTCAGCTCAAGCCAATGATTCACCATAAGCTGGCCGCGATGCGAGGAGTATAATGAGTTCCATCCGCGGCCGGTGAACATACCGTCTATGTACAGCTTGTTTGCAGCTCCAATTTCCCTGTCTCCGGCCGGGACAAGAAAGGTAAGGGCTGAATAGCCGGCCAGAACAAATTTGAGATTCCAAGTGTCAAACAGCGGATAATCGACAAGCGTAAAATACAATTCGCCTTTTGTCTCGCTTTTTATGTAATAGTCAGTTTCCAGATCGGGAACAAGGCCGTATACAGACACCTGCTGACTGGCAAACCAGCCTGTGGAGGGGTCATAACTTAGATCGCGATCGTCAAGGGAAAGTCGGCTCCACACTGAATTGGTCCAACCCCAACTTCCATGCTGCTTGCGAACCGTAGCGTCTGCCGGACGATACAGGGTTTCATCGTAAAAGTTTTGAACAACGGAGAAATTAATGCCACCGCGAAGCGTGACCATAGCCAATGCAGGAAACCATCGATAGCCTGTTGATGCACCTGCGCTGACAGAATGTTGATCGTATTTCATGCGGTATGAGTCGTCGTACGAAGTTGCGCTGCTGTATTCCGACGTACTTAAAAAAGGATCCTGAACGCCGATGGGGAAAAGAATATCCTTGTTGGCAAAAAGGCTCTTGTGCGAATAGGCAAGTTCAAAACTGACTGTCAAAGGACTTCCAAGAAACCAGTTTTCGGAAAAACCGAGAGAAATGCTCTGAGTGTCCGGCGAGGCAGTCAGATTCGTGGATAGAGTCTGCCCGTTACCCAGGAAATTTTTATCTTCCCATTGCAGGAAAACAGAAAGCGGGAAGGTATCAACATCTGTGACGCCCGAGAAGGTGACGCCGAACTGAATCGATGCCGTCGACTGTTCTTCAAGGTTGACGATCACATCCACGAGATTTTTCTCGGACCCTTGGACAATATCCGGGGCTACAACGGAGAAGTAACGCAAATTGTACAAATTTCTGATACTGTCGAGCAATTTGGATTTAGAGAAAATATCACCTTCTCCGACAGTAAATTCCCTGATGATTACGTTTTCTTTGGTTTTGGTATTACCCCTGATTATGATATGTTCGATATGGCTGCGTTCGCTTTCTACGACAATTATCTCGAACGAAACCCGTTTCCGTTCATTATCGCGAATTTCTCTTCTGTTGATATAATTCGAGGTATATCCGTTTTCGAAATACACATCGGCGACTGCCTGGAACCCTTCATCAAATCGGTTCTGATTGAGAATGTCGCCTTCCTTCAATCTAATTTTGCCCAAAAGCATGTCAGAGGAAAATATTGAATTTCCCTGAATGGACGTCCCGCCGTAGGTGAACTGTTCTCCCTCTTTAAGGAGAAAGGTCAGCGTAACAAGATTCTTTTCCGGATTTGATTCGGTGTCGATTTCGCGAATGACGTTCTCAATCATCATGTCAATATATCCACGTTCGAGGTAGTATCTCCTGATTGTGGATTTGTCCTCTTCCAGGGAAGATTCAACAAATATTCCACTGGTAAAAAAAGTATCTTCCTTTAACTTCATCGCTTTTTTCAAAGTTTTTGAAGCGATAACCTTGTTTCCCTGAAACTCGATCCTCGAAACTACTGTTTGCTTGCCTTCGGTTATATTAAACTGAAGTGTAACAGACTGGTCCGAATTGGTTCTGGTTTCGGAGACAATTTTAATATTGGCATAGCCTCTTTCGAGATAGTAGTCGCGCAATGCCCGTTCATCGATCCTGGCTTTCAGTTCATTGTAAATGTCGCCTTCTTTTAGCGTAACTTTTTCCAGAAGCTCGGTTGCTCTCAGCCGTGCATTGCCGTTGAAAGAAATGCTTTTGATAACCGGCTTTTCGGTTACCGTAAATTGGAGCAATACGGTTTTACGGTCTGCATCTCCAGGGAGCGCGACGGGAGTAATTTCCTCGAAATATTCAAGGGCATACAGTTTCTGAAGAATATCCCAGTACAAGTCGTCTGAAAACTCTTTCCCGATATACGGTTTGAATACCCCATCGAGTTCGCTGCGGACAACATTTTTTAAACCGTCAAAGCTGATGGTTCTTATTGGTTTCCCCTGATACCAGGTGTCGTCTGTCTGGGCGAAAACACCTCCGAGGCATAGCAGCAACAGAAGAAGTGAGAGGATTTTAGTGCGCATTACAAAAGCTCCTTAAGCCAATAACCATAATCGTGTAGATACCGTCATCCGGTAAGCACGGATTTTTTACTATAGCATACATACGGTCAGTATGAAAACTTCCATGATAGCGTAACCGAATTGTCGGCGACAAACAGTGTGTCCGGGTGAACAGGCATAATTGCCCATCGCAGCATAAATAGCGGAGTTGCTACTTCAAGACCAAGCTCCGGCTGGATAAGCATATTACCATACACACCCCGTACATCACCGGCATTTTTCACCGATTTTGGATCATAATAGCTGAAATGAGTGAGCAGGTCAGCATACATAGCGGATCCAAGGTACTTTCCCATATAAACAGTCGTATTGTCAAAATAGTTACCGATGGACATAGCTGACTCTGTACTCGTTTGAAGTGCTGAACCGAGTACTGCATTCTGGAGAATAAGAGTTCGTACCGAAAAAATGTCAAGATTTAAAATATCGCGCAGTGCATTTTCAGCGTTTCTGAACACACTGATTTGCGTTAACAGATCGGAGGCGGTAACCACCGTATCCCGGATAAGCGTTTCTCTGCTGGAATCTGCCGCGGTTATCTGTCCGAGCAGAATCAGGATTTCTGTTTCTGATTTTAACGGATCCGAGGTAAAGACCGGTGTAAATGAGGTAAGAGGCTGGTTGTCCACGCCAAGAATTATTCGGACGGGTTTCCCTTCACTGTCGCGCTCGCGAATTTCCGCACGCACAGTGATGAGGGGATCAAAAATATTTTGACTTTCGTTCAATACTATGCGGCCTTCTCTAAGGTAGAAATTTCTCTTGAAATAAAATATTTCCCCCCCCTTAAGTGCGGTTTCTCCGCGAACCCTGTAGGTACCAGCCCTGGTATCTATTTCGAGAGACAAGGGTTTATCAGCAATGACCAACCCTCTGATTATTGTTAACGCATCCAGTTGACCCCGGAATTCGACTTTTTTACCGATGGCCAACGAAAGATCTGCCAGAAAATCCGGAACAGAATCAAGCCAAACACGATCGCTTCTTCCATCAGGAGCCATTGAAACAGCAATATAGCCTCGCTCGATACCGGATTTTCCGGAAAAAACGAGACCTGCCGAATCGTATCTGGCTAACAGATCGGCCCAAAAAAACGATTTTATGCGGACAAGACTGCTCGTAATATCGAGGGGAATCAATCTCTTCGGGTCTGTGGCTATATGAAATGAAAAACCTGACGGTATCCACCGGTCGAATTCGATAGCTGCATCGACTGAGCACATGCCGGTTCCGATGGGCACTGTGAAAGCTGGAATTGCGATGTTTTTACCCTGGCCGTCGAGGGTAAAACTGAATGGGCCAAGTACATCGGAAAACACTGATGGAACGGCTATCCTGATGTTGCGGGCCTGAATGTTTCCGGAAAAATCAGGATCATTCATTATCCCGGAAATCTGTAATTCTCCATCCAGTGTTCCCTCAAGGACGGAAAAGCGGTCGAATGCTCCCGAAGCGGTCAAACGCGGCAAGTCGCTGTGGATTCCATTTACAGTTATATCTACTGTAGAAAAATCGAGATATCCGTCTGCCTGGAAAAGGAGCGGACTGTCTCCGGTTGACGAGAGG
>Ga0116148_1003602_pt1 | contig 14150 bp, 8 predicted proteins | sample AD_UKC055_MetaG_FD_89786 | JGI IMG/M metagenome (GOLD analysis project Ga0116148, IMG submission 89786) | Active sludge microbial communities of municipal wastewater-treating anaerobic digesters from USA - AD_UKC055_MetaG | ecosystem: Engineered > Bioreactor > Anaerobic > Digestate | place: USA... | reverse complement strand
GGGCCAGACGCACGTGCAGCGCTACATGAGGCCGCTGCTCCAGCGGATCGAGCGGGGGGAAATCGACCCCACCTTCATCATCACCCACACGATGCGCCTCGAGGACGCGCCGGCGGGGTACGATGTCTTCCTGAACAAGGAGGACGAGTGCGTCAAGGTGGTGCTCAAGCCCTGACGTCATCACCATGCCCGACTACGTCGAACGCCTCGCGTCCACGCGCCTGGCGCTGCTCGATCTGCACAAGCTCCTGCTGACGCGCGAGCGCCGGGCGTACGAGCGCGAGCACGGACCGGTGAGCGCAGGCAGCCTGCTCGAGCTGGCCATCAACGACGGCCGCTTCGGCTGGCTGCACCGGATCAGCGAGATCGTCGTGCGGATCGACGAGATGCTGGAGTGGCGCGACCTGTGGACCGACGCCGACGCCGAGTGGGTGCTCGCGGGAACTCGCGCGCTGCTGGTGCCTTCGCCCGAGGGCACCGACTTCGAGCAGCGCTACGACGCCGCCCTCCAGGACGACCCCCACATCGTCCTGGCCCACCGCGCCGTGATCAGGGCGGCGAAGGGCACGTAAGGGGCGCCCCTTGTGGGCGCCCGGGTCGTCCCACTCACTTCGACCCGACGATGCGCCGCGCGCGCAGCTCGCCTTCGAGCAGCATCAGCGGACCGAAGGTAGGCTGGCCGAGGCGGCCGGCGTCCACCCCGACGGTGCCGTCGAGCCGGTACTGAACGCCCAGCCCGGTGAGCGCCGAGCGCGCCACGGAGGTCAGCGCCGGCACGTCTGAGAAGCTGATCGTCAGCTCGATCGGCACGACGGCGCTCTGCGACGCCTCGAGCGGCAGGCCGAGCGGGAAGTCTCCCGTCGCGGCTCTCGAGCCGTCGAGCAGCAGGGTCGTGCTCAGCGTGCTGAGCGTGAAGCCGAACGGGTTCGGGTTGGTGACCTTGGTCCAGATGCGCACGGTGGCGCCGCCGGCGGGCATGGCCGCCGAGACGCCGCTGAAGGCGATCTCGGCGGGCTGCCCCGGCGCCTGCTCGAAGCGGGGCGGCCGGATGAGCTGCCCCAACCCCTCCAGCGAACGGCAGCCCGTGACACTGACGGCCAGGACCATGGCCGCGGCCAGGACGCGCGGTCGTCTCATTCTGAGCATCGTAGCACCGTCCCGGCCGAGCTTCTCCCCGCTTCCTTCCTACCGGTTGTTCTCCTCACGGGCGAGCAGGGCCGCCACGGCGGCCTCGAGCTGTTCGTCCTGGCCGGCGGCCTGGCGTTCGGCCGAGTTGGCGACCGCGATGTCGGGCACGGTCTGGCGGTTCTCGAGGTACTGCCCTTCCACGTTCTTCACCCCGAGCGGGGGGACGCCCCAGCGGGTGCTTCCGTCGGGCAGCATCTCCCACCCGGCGAACGTGCACGTGCCCGGCACGGGCATCCCGACCAGCTTCCCGAGGCCGAGTGCCTTCACCGTGTAGGCGTAGCAGTGCCCGTCGCTGTAGTTCGCCTCGTTGGCCAGCGACACGCTCGGCTTGGTCCACCTGAAGTTCGGCTCGTACCCGTTGCTTCGCGTGTCGGTGGTGTAGTCGAAGAACTTCCGGCCGCTGAGGAACATCGCCAGGTCGGCGACCAGGTCGCCCCCGCCGTTGAACCGCGTGTCCACCACCAGTCCCTCGCGCGGGGCGTACTTGCCGAGCGCCTCCTCGAAGACCGAGCGGTAGGCGCCGTCGTTCATGCCGGGGACGTGGATGTAGCCGAGCCGCCCCTTGCTGACCCGGTCCACCTCCTCCTGGTTGCGCCGTACCCACCGCGTGTAGAGCAGCCGTCCTTCCTCGGCGAGCGTGATCGGCTTGACCACGACGTCGCGCTTGCCGGACGGATCGACGAGGGTGAGCAGGACGTTGCGCCCCGCCTTCCGGTTGAGGAACTCGGCGAGGTCGCGGTTGGCCGCGACCTGCTCGCCGTCGATCGCCTCGATCACCGTGCCGGGTGCGGGCTTGACGCCCGCGCGGTCGAGCGGGCCGTCCTTCACCACCTCGGCGATGCGGTAGCCCGCGCCCCGGTGAGCCGGGTCGTAGAAGACGCCGAGCGCGGCGGTCGCGTCGTCCTCGGGGGCCGAGCGGGCGTAGCGGGCGCCGCTGTGGCTCACGTTCAGCTCGCCCAGCATCTCGCTCAGCAGCTCGGCGAACTCGTGGCCGTTGCCGACGTGCGCCAGGTGCTTCTGGTACATCGTCTTGAGCGCCGGCCAGTCGGCGCCGTGGTACCCCGCGGTGTAGAAGGTGCGCGCGGTGCGCCGCCAGACGTGCTCGAACATGAACTCGCGCTCGGCGGGGACGTCGAGCACCATCTCGCCCTTGATCGAGATCGGCTCCTTCTTCGCGGTTGCCGGGTCGACCTTCGAGAGGCTGCCGTCGGCGAGCAGGAAGAGGTTCTTCTGCTCCTTGTCCCACTCGAGGCGGGCGGCGTTGGCGGCCAGCGCGAGCACCATCCTGGTCTCCCTGGTCCGCAGGTTCGTGGACCAGAGGTTCATGCCCTTCTCGAAGCGGGCGAGGTAATAGAGGGTGTCGCCATCCTTGCTGACGAGCGCGTCGCCGAGCGAGGAGGAGTGGATGGTGAGGCGGGCCTTGCGGACCTCGATCCCGTCGAGGTCGATGACGACCTCTTCGGGCTTCGCCTCCTTGTCCTTGGCGTCCTTCTTCTTCTCCTCGTCCTTCGCCGCCTCAGCCTTCTCCTTCTTTTCCTTCTCCCTCTTCTCCTCGATTTCCTTCACCAGGGCCAGCTCCTCCTTGGTGAGACGGAACCGGTCCCACGCCTCCTGCGTGAAGAACATCGCGTAGGCGTCGAGCTGCGCGCCGCCGCTCTGGGCCGCGGCGCGCAGGCCGTCGCGATTGCTGAGCCACAGCATCCCCTTGCCGCCGAGGATCCAGCGCGCCCCCCGGTCGTGGAAGCCGCTGCGGGTGAGGTTGATCACCTCGCCGGTGCCGTCGGCGCGAACGAGCCCGACCTCGCCCGGGGCGAAGCCCGGCACCGCGTAGTCGAAGAGGATCCATCGCCCGTCGGGGCTCCACTGGAAGTACTGGTCGGCGTCGCCGTTCGAGAAGAGGTGCCTGTCGGTGAGGAGGGTGCGCGTCTGCTTCGACTCCGTGTTGTAGACACGCAGCGTCACCCGGTCCTCGATGTAGGCGATCTCCTTGCCGTCGGGCGAGTAGGCCGGCTGGTAGTTCTCCTTGCCGTTGGCGACGATCGGCGTCTCGCGGATCAGCGTCGAGGCGTAGAAGTACGGCTCCTCGTCGCGCACGCGCCGCGCCTCGACGATCCTCCAGCGGTCGCCGCGCTCCGAGGCGTAGAGCAGGGCCTTGCCGTCGGGCGAGAAGCTCACGCCGCGCTCCTGGCCGGGCGTGTCGGTGATGCGCTTGGTCACGCCCCCGTCCACGCTGGTGACGAACACCTCGCCGCGGAAGACGAAGGCCACTTCCTTGCCGCTCGGCGCGACGGCCAGCTCGCGCACGCCGCCCGTCACCGGCAGCACCCGGCGCGCGTTGGCGCGCGCGTCCACGGCGAGGGCCACCGCGACCTTCTGCGGCTGGGCACCCGGCTTCATCGTGTAAATCTCGCCGTCGTGGCCGAAGCACAACAGCCCCGAGGCCGAGGAGGTGAGGAAGCGGACCGGCGCCTTCTTGAAGGAGGTGAGTTGCTGCGACCGCCCGCCCTGCAGGGCCATCTTGTGGACGTTGAACGAGCCGCTCTCCTCGCTGAGGTAGTAGAACGCCTTGCCCTGGTCGGCCAGCACCGGCGTCCGGTCCTCGCCCTCGAAGGTCGTGATCTTGCGGTGCGTCCCGGCCTTCGTGTCGAAGGCCCAGATGTCGCGGGCGATCGCCGAGGTGTGGTGCTTGCGCCAGGCGTTCTCGCCCCCCTTCTTGTCGTGGTACAGGAAGAGCGTACCGGTGGCGTCGATGCTCACGTCCTCGGCCGGCGTCGTCAGAATCTGCTCGACGCGGCCGCCCCCGGCGGGCACGCGGTACAGCTCGGGCTGCGACGCGGTGGGGTAGCCGCGGTTGGCCGCCGTGTCGAGGCGGGCCGAGCCGAAGACCACGGCGCGGTCGCCCGGCTCGAAGGCGTAGGGGAACTCGTCTGCCGAGTGGAACGTGAGCCGCCGCGCCTCGCCTCCCCCGGCGGGGATGACGAAGACGTCGAAGTTGCCGTGCCGGTCGCTGGCGAAGGCGATTTGCCTGCCGTCGCGGCTCCAGACGGGCATGAAGTCGTGCGCGTCGTGGAGGGTGAGCGGAACGGCGTGACCGCCGGCGGCCGGCACGCGGTAGAGATCGCCGCGATAGGTGAAGACGATGGTCTGGCCGTCGGGCGAGATGGCCGGGTATCGCAGCCAGCCCGCCGCGGGCTGGGCAGGGGCGGTTGTCGCCAATCCGGCGAGCGCGAGCAGGGTAATCGTGAGTCGGAGCAGTGTGGTCTTCATGGTGTGGTGTGAGGGCGCGTTGCGGGGACAGGGGATTGTGGCACAATCCCCGCCATGATGACCGCTCGCCCGTCCAGATTTCTGCCGATCCTGACCTTTCTTCTGGCAGTCGCGGCCGTGCCCGGCGAGGCCCAGTCGCCGGCCGCGAACGCCCCGGGCGCCACGGTCCGCGAGTACAAGAAGGTCTTCCGCACGTACCCATACTCCGACCCCAACGCGATCCCGGTGGTCGGGCGCATCTACCCCTATTACCGCTTCGACGGGTACACCAACGCGCCCGTCGACCGGGAGTGGACCGTCGTCGAGCTGGAGAACGCGTACCTGAAGGTGTGGGTGCTTCCGGAGATTGGCGGGAAGATCTGGGCGGCGTTCGAGAAGTCGACGGGGAAGTCGTTCCTCTACAACAACCGGGTGGTGAAGTTCCGCGACATCGCGATGCGCGGGCCGTGGACGAGCGGCGGCATCGAGGCCAACTACGGCATCATCGGCCACACGCCGAACTGCGCCACGCCGGTGGACTACCAGGTGCGCACCTCGGCCGACGGCGGCGCGAGCGTGACCGTCGGAACGCTCGACCTGCTGACGCGCACTGTCTGGAGGATCGAGGTGGGGCTGCCGGCTGACCGCGCGTACTTCACCACGCGGTCGTATTGGTACAACGGCTCGGCGCTCGAGCAGCCTTACTACACCTGGATGAACGGCGCCATCAAGGCGGCCGGCAACCTCGAGCTGGTCTACCCCGGCACGCACCACATCGGGCACGGCGGCGAGGCCTCGGCCTGGCCGATCGATCCCGCAACCGGCCGCAACCTCGCCTTCTACGAGCAGAACGACTTCGGCCCCGCCAAGTCGTACCACGTCGTCGGCCGTCACGAGGGGTTCTTCGGCGGGTACTGGCACGACGAGGACTTCGGCATGGCGCGGTACGCCGGGCGGGACGAGAAGCTCGGGAAGAAGGCGTGGATCTGGGGGCTGTCGCGGAACGGGATGATCTGGGAGGACCTGCTCACCGACGAAGACGGCCAGTACGTCGAAGTGCAGTCGGGCCGGCTGTTCAACCAGGCCGCCGAGGACAGCACGCGGACGCCCTTCAAGCACACCGGGTTCGCCCCGCACGCGGCGGACGCGTGGACCGAGTACTGGTTCCCGGTAAAGGGGACGGGCGGGTTCGTCAAGGCCGATCGGCACGGCGCGCTGAACGTCACGATCGAGAAGGGGCGGCTGCGGGTGGCGTTCTCACCGACCGAGGCCATCGAGGGTCCGGTCGAGATCAAGGACGGCGAGCGCGTGCTCTTCGCGGGCCGCGTGTCGCTGAAGCCGATGCAGACCTGGGTCCAGGCCGTGGAGGGAGCGAAGAGCGCCGACCGCGTGTCGGTGCGGATTGGCGACGGGGCGTTCGAGTACGAGGCGGCCGCCGAGACCGCCCTTTCGCGCCCGGTCGCCTCGCCGGCCGATTTCAACTGGGAGTCGGCGTTCGGGGCGTGGACGTCGGGCAAGGAGTGGATCCGGCAGCGCGAGTACGCGCGCGCCCGGAGCGCGCTCGAGGCCAGCCTCGCGAAGGACCCGCACTTCGTGCCGGCGCTTGGCGACCTCGCGATGCTCGATCTACGAGAGCGGCGTGACCGGGCGGCGTGGGACCGGGCGCGCCTGGCACTGAGCGTCGACACGTACGACCCGCTGGCCAACTACGTCTACGGCCTGGCGTCGCGGCGGCTCGGCAAGACGGCCGACGCGAAAGACGGCTTCGAGGTGGCCGTCCTCTCCCCGGCCTGGCGGGCCGCGGCATGGACTGAGTTGTCCAAGATCTACCTCTCGGAAGGCCGCCTCCGCGAGGCCGAAGAGTATGCAGTCAAGGCTGCCGGGTCGGAGCCGACGTCGCTCGACCCCTGGCAGCTGCGCGCGACGATTGCCAGGCTGCGCAACGATTCCGCGTCGGCCCGCACCCACCTGGACCGCCTGGCGTCGATCGACGGCCTGAACCACTTCCAGCGATTCGAGCGTCACCTCCTGGCGCCGCAGGACGAGTCGGCCAGGCGCGACTTCCTGTCCGGCGTGAGGAACGAGATGCCGCACGAGACATTCCTCGAGCTGGCCGCCTGGTACGGGTCGGTCGGGCGCACGGCAGACGCGCGCCGCGTCCTGGCGCTCGCGCCTGGGGCAACCGAGGTGCTGTACTGGCGCGCGTGGCTCGCGGCGCTCGAGAACGACGCCGAGGCCGCGACGCTGCTGCGCGAAGCAGAGGCCGCCTCTCCCGAGATGGTATTCCCGTTCCGGGCGGAGAGCCTCGACGTGTTCGAGTGGGCCGCGCAGAAGGCGCCGGGCTGGAAGGCGAAGTACTACCTCGCGCTCGTGCGGTGGGCGCTCAACGACCTGGACGGCGCGCGCGAGCTGCTCGAACGAGTGGGCGACGAGCCGCGCTACGCGCCATTCTACGCGGCGCGTGCGGAGGCGATGGCCGCGGTGTCGAGAGCACGCGCCCGGGCCGATCTCGAGCGCGCGATCGATCTCGACCCGCGCGCGTGGCGCTTCGGGAAGCGGCTGGCCGAACACCTGCTCCAGGACGGCGAGGTTGAACAGGCCCGCCAGGTGGCGGCGCGGTACGCCGCGGCCGAGCCGTCGAACTACGTCATCGGCATGCTCCACGCCCGCACGCTGCTGCGGGCCGGGCGGTACGCCGAGGCCGACGCCCTGCTGCGGCGGCTCGAGGTGCTGCCCTTCGAGGGGGCGATCGAGGGACGCCTGCTGTACCGCGAAGCGCAGCTCATGCTCGGGGTCGAGTCGCTGCGCGCGTCGCGGTTCGACAGCCTCCTCGAGCGCGTGAAGGCAGCCCGCGAGTGGCCCGAGCACCTCGGTGCCGGCAAGCCGTACCCGGAGCAGGTGGACGAGCGCCTGGAGGACTGGTTGCAGGCGCTCGGACTCGAACGGTCGGGGCGGACCGCCGAGGCCGAAGCGGTCTGGAAGCGAGTGAGCGCTGACCGGCGTCCGGGCTTCGGCCTGCTGCTCAACGCGCTGGCGTTGAAGCGGCTCGGCCGCGCGGCCGAGGCCGGCCGCGCGCTCGACGAGTGGGCGTCGGCCGCCAAGGACTCCTCGCTGGCCGCGTGGGGGAAAAGCGTCTTCGCCGGCTCGCCCGTTCCTCTGCCCCCGGCGGTCCGCGATCTCGAGCCGCGGGTGTTCGCCCACGTCTCGTCGTACTGAGGAGTGTTTTCCTGATTCCTGATTCCTGATTCCTGATTGCTGTTGCGTGCAATCGCGGGCACCCGTCGCGAGGGTGAGGGCGCGGCGTCCTACACTGGCGGGGCGAGGTGGCCATGCGAGGTTGCCGCCGTGCGCCCGGTCTCGTCCTGCTGCTGCTCGCCGCGCCGGGGGCCGCCGCGGCGCAGCACCGCACCGGAACGGTGGAGGTGCGAGTCGAGGACACCGCCGGCAGGCCGGCCGCCGGCACCTTCGTCACCGCAGCCCCCGAGGCCGGGGGTGAGTCACGCCACTGCACGACCCGCCACGACGGGCGGTGCGTGATGCTGGCCGTCGCCCCGGGCACGTACCGCGTCTTCGCGGGGGCCGCGAGCGCGGCGGGCGATGCCGCGGCCACCGTTGCGCCGGGCGAGCACACGGTGCTGCGGCTCGCACCCCGGGCTGCAGAAGGGCACACGCTGAGGGCGGCGGGCGTTCCTGGAGGGCCGCCTCCCGCGAGTACGGTGCTCGACCGCCAGGGCCTCTTGGACCTGCCAACGCGCCGAACGCTGTTCGACGCCCTGCGCTTCGACCTCACGCAGCCCTCGCCCGGCAACTGGTGGCTGGATGCCGGCGGCACGTTCGCCCCGCTGCGTATCTTCATCGACGGGGTGGAGTACCCGGCGTCTCACAGTCGCGGCCTCCATCCCGGCGCCGATGCGCTGGACGCTCTTCGTCTCGACACACCCGAACGCCCCGGGGCGAGCTCGGCGCGCGGCGCCGGCGGCGCGATCTCCGCGGCCTGGCGCGCGGGAGCGTCGCGCCTCTCAGGCGAGGGGTCGCTCGTCTACGAGGGGTGGCGCCTGAACGGTCCGCCGCGCCCGTTCTCCCGCTACTCGCCGTGGGACCGCAACCTCGCCGAGCGAAACCTCACCGTGCCGGCCACGCCCTGGGCCGATCTCACGCCCAGGTTCAATCTTGGCGGACCGCTCGGGCCTCCGCGCCTCTCCTTTCACGCCTCCGGCTCGTTCAGCCGGCGCGACCACCACCGCGAGGTCGTGTTCCTGGAGGATCCCGACCGGGCCGCCCGCCGCTTCTCGTGGTTCTCCTGGTCCGCGCAGGGGAGCGCCAACCTGACCGCCGCCCGCTCGCGCGGCGGCCGGGTCCGGCTTGCGATGTCGTTCGGGCGCAGCAGGAACCGCGGAAGCGCCCCGACGCTCGAGCCCGACCAGGGCCGCCTGCCCGACGGCTCGCCGACCGCGGGCTTGACGCGCGCGCCGTTTGCCGGGCCCGCGGAAACCCAGGCCCGCTGGCGCGACACGGGCGCCGACGCGCGGCGCTTCACGCTCTCGCCTTCGATCGACTGGCCGATCGGGGAGGCGTGGTCGCTCGCCGCCGGAGCGGCGCTGTCTTTCCCGAGCTCGTGGACGCCCCGCGCGTTTCGCGGGACCGGAACCCGGCGCGTCTTCGCCACCTCGAATGCCAAGCTCCCCGGCATCTCGCCGGACGAGGTGCAGGCAGCCGGCTTTGCCGACAACCCCTCCAGCTACGGCACCGTGAGGGACACGACCCGGCGCGCCGTGCTGTCGCTCGAGGCCAACTGGGCGCCCGGCCGCCGCCGATCCGCGCACCTGTTCTCCGCCGGCGTGCGGGCCGAGCGCACTTCCGACGAGGTCTACATCGGCCACGAGCACCCGGTGATCCGCCTCCACTGGAACCGGGCGCTCACCACCACGAGCGGGAGCAGCGCGAGGGGCACGTACGGCTATTACACGGTGACGCGGCCTGGGACGATCGGACGCGCCGCGGGCACCAGCGCGGCCGCCTGGCTGCAGGACCGGTGGTCGCCCGGCCGCCGCCTGAGCATCGAGGCTGGCCTGCGCGCCGAGCGCGAGGCGGCGCCTTCCTACGTCGAAGGCCCAGGCGTCCGCACGCCCGTCTTCGGCTTCGGCGACATGCTGGCGCCCCGACTGTCGATTGCGTGGAAGCCGGATGATGCCGGCGCATGGCGCGTGCAAGGGTGGTTCGGGCTCTACTTCGATCACCTCACGACACGGCTGGCACGGACGCTCTTCGGCGCCCGCCACGACGTGATCGAGTCGTGGACGCTCGACACCACGAACTGGCGAACCCTCGAGTGCGACGAGGGGCGGCGCGACTGCCCCGGGGAGTTCATCGAGCGCGTGGATCGCCGGGTGCCGTGGAACGTCGCCGACCCGCTGCTGGCCCGCTCGTCCGGCCTGACAACCCGCATCGACCCGGGGCTGCGGCCGATGCAGACTGGGGAGTGGGGGGCGGGCATCGAGCGCCGGCTCGCCCGCTCCACGTCGCTGGCGGTGGGCTACACGGGGAAGTGGCTCGTCCGGGCGGTGGAGGACGTGGGGCTGTCGCTTCCGGGCGTGGGCGAGCGTGCCGTGCTCGCGAACCCCGGCTTCGGGTGCGCGACGACGGTCGCGCCCGGCCATCCCGCATTCCCGCTGCCGAAAGCCACGCGACGGTATCACGAGCTCGAAATCGAGCTGCGCCGACGCGGCCGGCCCGTCGCTCTCGCCGCGCGTTACCGCTGGAGCCGGCTGGCGGGCAATTACGGGGGGCTTGCGGCGTCAGACGAGGGGGGGCGCCAGAGCACCAACCTGACCAGCGCGTTCGACGCCCTCTACTCGAGCTACGACAGGTTCGGCCGGCAGGTCGACGGCCCCCTGCCCGGCGACCGTCCCCACCGGCTGGGTCTCGACGCCACGCTCGCCCTGCCCTCCGGCACCACGCTCTCGGTCTCGGCGCTGCTCGAGTCGGGCCGCCCCGAGTCGTCTGAAGTCACCTTCCGCGGTGTGCCCGTGTGGTTCAACGGAGGCGGCGACCTGGGCCGCCAGCCGCCCTTCTCGCAAGTCGACGCCAGGGTGCGTCAGGACGTCCGGGTGGCCGCCTGGGTTGTAACGCTCGAGGCCAGCGTCGACAACGTCTTCGACCAGTCCGCCTCTCTTGGCTTCTTCAGCAACAACCCCTACCGCGACGCTCTGGCCGTGCCAGAAGAGGCCTTTTTCGAGTTCCCGTGGGATCCTGCCGCCTGGGCCACCATGCTCCGGACCGAAGGCGTCCGAGTCAGGGACGAGCAGCTCTTCCTCGAGCCGAACCGCTTCCAGCGCCCGCGGCGCGTGGTCCTGACGGCGGCCCTGCGCTTTTGACCGTGGCACTCGGTAAACGCCAGAGGGGGGGACGCCGTATGAGGTGGGTAGACCCGAAGCTACCCACCTCCTTTGGGGTCCCTGCCCGGCAGGGACCCCGTTTTTCCCCTCCTTTCCCGGATCCCCTCTTGCACACGGCTCCCGCGTATTCCCATGAGGCCACCGGACGACTCACGTTCCCAGTTCGAGCAGCGGATGCGTTTGCGGCGGGCGGTGACCTGCATCTCGGCCGCTCGAATCGCCCTCGACGCTGGCCACCTGCTCGAGGCGGAGGAACGACTGGAGGAGGCCTGTCTCCTCGACCCCGAGGGCCTCGAGGCGCGCATCCTGCTCGAGCAGCTGCGCTCGCGCGAGCCTGACGAGGCGGAGGAACCAGCACTGGCGCTGCCTGAGGTAGACGCCCAGGGATCGGGAGCGGTGAGGCGTTGGAGCCATTGGGTTGCCGTCCTGATTGCCGTTGTGGCGCTTGCCGCCCTGGCCTGGTGGCGCGCACCGAGCCCCGACGAGAGCCGAATCGTTCCGGCCCAGCGTCCGGCGGAGCCCAGGAGCGAACCTGGGCCCGATCTGCCTCGGACCGTCGATCTGCAGCCGGACGGCGGTACTGAGGTTTGGCCCGAGGGCCATGTGGACCTGCTGGGGATTGGGCAGCAGGTCCTCGCCGAGCCCGGCGAGCCGGTCGCGGCGCCGTCACCGGCCGGGGTGGCAACCTCTGGGCAGCTGGCCTCGGCCGGGCCGTCGCGAGAGGTGGCCCGGCCGCCTGCCTCGCTGCCCTCCGCGCCGGCCTCGCCCTCGGCACTGACTGCCGGCTCCTCGGCCCGGCCCACCCCTGTCGCTGCGCCGCCGCCGGTCGCGGCCGGTATCCCCGGCGGGGCGGAGCCCTCGCCTGCACCGCCCTCGGGGGAGCCGGCACCTTTCACGGCGCCTCTGGCCGGGGTGGCCTTCTCGCCGCCTTCCACAGAGCCGATGCCGCCCCCCGGCGACGCTGCCCCCGCGGCACTCCGCGACGTGGCGGCCGACGAGGAAGCCATCAGCGAGGTGCTGGGGCAGTACGTGGATGCCTACAATCGCCTCGACGCCCGGGCGGCCAGCCGGGTGTGGCCGACCGTGGACGAACGGGCGCTGGCGCGCGCCTTCGCCGGCCTCGAGTCGCAGGGCATCACCTTCGAGGGCTGCGACCTGTCGGTGGATGACGCGGAAGCGACGGCCGCCTGCCGCGGCCGGGCCCGCCACGTGCCGAAGGTCGGGGAGCGCAACCCGATCAGCCACTCCCGCCGGTGGACCTTCCGGCTGCTGCGCACGGACTCGGGCTGGCAGATCATGCAGGCGGAGGCTCAGTGATCCCAGTCGTGCAGGGGGTGCAGGGGGTGCAGGGGGTGCAGAAGGTGCAGTGCTGGAGGTGCTGAAGGTGCTTGTGGCGCGAGTGCCGCGCCTGCACCCCCAGCACCAGCACCTTTGGCACCACCCGCACCCGCACCCGCTGCACCCTTTGCACCACCTGCACCCCCTGCACGACTGGGATCGGGCTAGAAGCTGTACTCCAGCGACACCGACGGCATCAGCGGGGCCGTCAGGCCCGCGCGGTTCACCGGCAGCACCACCGTGGCGCTGGCCAGCCACATCCCCCCGACGTTCCACTTGAACCCCACGGCCGCGTGCGTCTCGGTCAGGCTCCCTTCCTCCTGCACCAGCCGCAGCGTCTGCACCCCGGCGATGCGCGGGTGCGGCGAGGTGGCCTGCCTCACGCGCCCGACCTCGGCAAGGCGCCGGGCGAACAGCTCGGCGGCGAAGGTCAGCGTGGGCGTGGGGTTGAGCGACACGGCGCCGCCGAAATCGAAGCCTTCGGCGATGCCGCCGCGGCTGACGCCGGCCATGAGGTGGCCCGACACGTTCCCGGTGCCCGCGGTGAGCACCGCGAAGCCGCGCGCACCGACCGAGCCGGCGCCAACCAGGTCTTCCTCGCGCCCGGTCGGCAGCCTCAAGTCGCCGCCAACGCCAAGGGCGCCCCAACTGCCCTGCGCGGCGTTGACCTTCGCCCTCAGCAGGACGTCGGCCACGCGCGTGACCGAAGCGGTCGCGGTCGCCTGCTGGAAGCGGGTGCCGCGGTAGAGATCGGTTCGCTGGCCCTCGAGTGACAGCGAGACCACCGGCACGGCGGCGCTCACGTCGACCCGGTCGGTAATCCCGTAGCTTCCCGAGAAGGTAATCGAGCTCGAACTGATGCGCAGCTCGAGCGTCTCGACGTCGAACGGCTCGTCCTCGTCCGCGAAGCGGTTCGACGTCGTCACCAGGGTGCCGTCGCGCAGCGCCATGTCGGAGAGGCGCGTGAACCGGCCGTACTGCCAGTTCACGCTGAACGAGGCGCGTCCCCGGCCCGCCGTCATCGCCCGCTCGACGAAGAAGGGGCCGAAGCTCTCGCTCGCCCGCTCGAGGGTTCCGAGCGCGGGGTTGAAGCGGTAGGTGAAGGCCGCCGAGGACGAGGTCAGCGGAAGCGTGGCAAGGGCCGACAGCAGGGCACGGGACAGCGTCTGGCTCGTCGCAACCGCTGCCGCGCGGTCGCGTGCCGCGTCGCCGGTATCGACGGCCTGCGTGGTGATCAGGAAGGCCAGCGCCTCGCGCACCGTCACGGTTTCCTCGGGCTGCTGGGCGAACGCGGCTCCCGTCGCGCCCGCCACGCACACCAGTGCCGCGAGTGCCGCCGCGGCGCGCCGCTCGATCGTCGTTCTCATGGGTTGGATCCGTTGGTCTCGAAGAGGATCAAGGTGGCCTCGACGCCGCCGTCCCGCTCGAGGCCGGTGACGGTGACGGTCCGGCCGTTCCGCAGGGCGCCGCACTCCGCGCCAGGCGGATCAGGGCCGTACCGGGTGCCGGGCGAGGTCGTGATTGTCGTGCCGCGGATCCGGAAGCGGACGATGGGGCAGGTGCCGGTCAGGTCGCGGACCCTCCCCTCCACGCGCACTTCCTCGACGGGCGCGCCCTCTTGTGTCACGCTCAGGCGCTCGCCCGCGATCGTCACGGTCGCATTCCGCGTCGCGCTGCCGCGGTTCGGCGCGGCCGTCAACCTGAGCACCGCGTCGCCCGTGCCCGAACCGGGCTGCACTCCCAGCCAGGACTCGCTCGATTCCGCCGTCCACTCGCAGTCCCCGCCAGTCGACAGCTGGACCTCGGCCTGACCGCCGCCCGAAGTGAACGAAGCCGAGGCAGGCGAGACGGACGCCGTGCACGGCGGCGGCGGCGCCGGCTGTTAGCTCTCACGTAGTACCGCAATCCCTCTGACAGTTCTTCTCGGATTGGCCCGCTGAGGAATCGGTGGATCGCAGGGCGCAGTGTGCGCTGCGGCCGAGG
>Ga0116148_1003600_pt1 | contig 14159 bp, 11 predicted proteins | sample AD_UKC055_MetaG_FD_89786 | JGI IMG/M metagenome (GOLD analysis project Ga0116148, IMG submission 89786) | Active sludge microbial communities of municipal wastewater-treating anaerobic digesters from USA - AD_UKC055_MetaG | ecosystem: Engineered > Bioreactor > Anaerobic > Digestate | place: USA... | reverse complement strand
CCTGGCAAAGGGAAATAGAAGCACTACATGGAAAGAAGGATGCATAAAATATAATTCGTGCTACCTTGGAACCATAGGAGGCGCTGCAGCACTTATCACAAGCGAATATATAGTAAGCGCACAAGTGATTGATTATCACGACTTAGGAATGGAAGCCGTTCACCTTGTAGAAGTAAAAAATCTTCCAGTTTTTATGTTGATAAACGGAAAAGGAGAGGATTTTTATGAACAAGTCTGATGCTCAGAAAAGCATTCTCAATGAAGAAGAGGCCCTTGAACGTTTCGGGGGAGAAATTGAGCTATACGAAGAAATACTATCGATGTTTGTTAATGAGCCTCAGTTTTCTCTTAACGAAGTGCAGGAATACATACTCAAAGGCAGAAGCACCGAGGCTGCAAGCTGTGTTCATCGATTAAAAGGAACCGCAGGTACAATTGGGGCAGATAAACTATATAAGGCAGCCTCGGATGCAGAATCTGTATTACGGGGTAAAACAGAAGGAAATATTGATGTGCTTCTTCTGCAGGTTTCAAAGTATTACACGGAAGCCGAGAACTTTATTCGAATGAGGATGAATAAACATTCATAAAGTTGATATTTACCTGGTTAAGATCCTCAACCCTTATTGATCGCAAAGAACTAAGTTGTGTATAAACGCTAAAAATATCAGCAGGAATAGTCATTAGTTCATCCTTCAAAGTCTGATACGGTCCATCCGTTTCAAGCAGTATCCATTCTAGCGGAAGAAGGGACGCACACCGCAGCGCATTTTTATGATTATTAAGAAGCGGTTTTCCGAAAGAAAAATAAGCATTAATACCTTTTTTTCTTAATGATGCAGCCTCTTCCGGTGAATATGAGTACGAGTGGAAAACAACAGCTTTTAATGTTCTTAATTGAGCAGATGAGGCAAAGATTTTGTCGAGCACCTTCCTGCAGTGAATTATGAGTGGCTTATTATACTGTTGAGCCAGTTCAAGCTGAGCATACCAGACATCTTCCTGCTTTTTTATGTTTTCCTTATATTCGGCGGTAAATAAATCAAACCCGGCTTCTCCTACTGCATCAGGATGTTGAGTCTTTAAAATTTTTTCAAGAGTAAAAACAAGGGAATGATCAGGATTTTGAGGATGAACGCCAAAGGATGTATATATAAGTCCGGGATATTGTTTTTTTAAAAGGCATAGTTTCTCCCATTCCTTTTCGCTGTGGGCGGCAGAACAAACCGGAGAATTTTCAAAGGGCTGCCATGAGTCATACACTGAACAATGAATATGAGCATCACTGTATATCATACAAAGACTATACGTAATTTAACAAAAAAAGTCTAATAATAGTTTCTAAACATCCGAAAATATAAGTGATATCCACAATGGAGGTAACTAGTATGGAATGTTATTCATTAAAAGGTCATGCAAGCTCAAATGATTATATGATGATAATGAGAGAAATGGATGAAGGATATGTAGTACGCATTGTCCGCGATAAGGACGGTTACGAAGACATTACCACAGATTTTATTTCGCGGGATCTTTTTGAAAGCTGCGTCCGCACTGGTTACGTAACAAAAGTAGAAATAAGCGAAATAACAGCTGTTACTGCTTAGTATTTTCTAAAAAGTGGAACATTCTAATAATTTTTAGACCGTCAAACCGGTCATGAAATGCATATTCAAGATTACGGTTTGATTTATGATGAGTTATAAATATTTTCTGCCAGTCTTGAAAAAAGCCGTCTTGTTCTAAAAACGGCATAAGAATACTCAAACTATTTGAAACCTCATGGAAAAAGTCCTCCATGGGGTTTTTATTTTTTGTCCTTTTAAAAATATCAATAAACTTAAAGAGAATTTCGTACGAAGTTTTTTCAAATACCCTGCATACATTTCCTTCTATTATTTCACTAATTTTTTTCCCTGTACCAAAAGGCACACGTTGTGAAATTCTGGAAGAGGGAAAAACCCGGCATGGTAAATATACTATATCCTGGTGAACGTGAAGTTTTATAAGAGCCTGCAGAAAATAAAAATCTTCCCCTGCGCACCGTGTATTCATACCTCCGCACTCTGCATACGCTTGAGCGGTACATACAATTGTCGGTCCGAGCGCAACAGGATAATAAGGCGTGCCGCATCTGTATAAAAGACTGCTGTGTTCAAGCAGGTAGTCTTCATAGATCCTCACAGCCTTCTCTTCTTCCTCAACTGCCCCTCTTTGATGTGAAAAGCCTGTTAATGCCCACGCAGAGGCAATAGAAGGGGAAGATGGGGACACATTCATGAAATTTGAAAAAAATGCCTGCAGACAGTAAATGTAGGATGAGCTTACAAGAGTATCAGCATCGAGGCAGGCTAATACAGATGCGCCATGCAATACTGCGTAGTCCATGGCGGTCTTTCTGGCAAGGCCCGCTCCCTGCGTATCCTTGAACAATAAATCATCACTGCTGCAGTCAAGAACAATCAAATTTAATAATGGATGATCATTATATTCGCTCATAGTAAGACGCTTAAGTTCATACATCATTTTCGCATTATTTTCACGAATCGAAACGGCATCGGAATTCCGTGCATTTACACAGCAGATAATAGAAACAGGAACTGCTTTAGTTTTTTGATGAGCAAGATACGTAAGCGAACTTAAATGCAGAGAACGGAGTGTCGAAAAAAAAGAAGGGTATTCATTATGAACAGGAATACAGATGCATATTGGTTGTACTTGAATAAAAGGTACTACAACTGCTGTATTTTTTATCGCCTTTTTTGTGCAGTATTTTTCAAGTGTATTCTTCATTACTCAGCTGATAATTCTTTTGTTAGTAACTCTGCAGCCTGTAAAAAACGGTTTTCTACAGAGCAGTCCTTTTCACTGCCGTCATGTTTTAGCCAGTGGATTACAACACCCTTTCTTTCCATGCCCCTGAACCATGTTTCCTGTCTCTTTACAAACTGATGTATTGCAGTATTTAGTTCTGAAAAAAGCTTCTCCTCGCTTTGTATGTTACCCTGTAAAAACCTTGCAATACAGCGGTACTCCAAACCAAGCCGCTCAAGCCTTTCATAGCTTACACCGCTTTCATTCAGGGCTTTAACCTCTTCTATCATTCCCTGTTTAAATCGATCCCTTAAACGTATGGTAACCCTTTTTCTTACCATTGCACGGGGAAAGGTGGTGCCTAGTATAATCGGGTTTATATACGGTCTTTGGGGCATAGATTTACGCTGTTCTTCTGCTTCCGGAGATCGTGAAAAAGTTTCAATTTCTATTGCACGTATGAGCCGGTGGCGTTCACCGGTATCTGTTTGATTATGAAGTCCGCCTTTGAGATCCATGAGCATACTGCTCAGTTCTTCCATGGATTTTCCATTCAAACTTTCACGAAGATCTATATTTACCGGCACCTGAATTAAATTGTATCCGCGAATTACGGCATCGAGGTACATACCGGTACCGCCTGCTGTAACAGGAATAAGTCCTCTGGAAGTTAGAGCCGGAAATATTTTGTAATAATCCATTAAATAATCGAATACAGAATATTCCTGAGCCAAGGATGCAATGTCAATGAGATGATACGGTATAGACTTCGGCGCTGTGCATGGGTGGAAACAGGCAGAAGGAGGCATAGTAAACTCGTAAAGATCCTTTCCGGAACCTATGTCGAGTCCCCTGTATACCTGCCTTGAATCTGCAGAAATTACTTCTGAGTTTAAAAACTCTGCAATCCTTACAGCTAATGCAGTTTTGCCGACAGCTGTCGGCCCCAACACTATAACACAGTTCTTTTTCATATGCTTAAGTTATTTTAGCAATAACGCATTTTAAGTATTCAGATTTTGAATACCCCGACAACACAGGGTGATCGGGAGAAGCAAATCTTTTTTCCAGTATTTGAAGATTTTTGCGGGCATCACTGGATGCGTGATCGAGCATTGAATAAAAGGTGTTTGCATCAAAAAAATGAGAACAGGAGCAGGTAACAAGGATTCCCCCGGGGGAGAGAATCTTCATTGCTCTAAGATTTATTTCTTTGTATCCGCCGTATGCTTTTTTAATATCTTTTGCACTTTTTGTAAAGGCAGGAGGATCAAGAATTACGACATCAAATTTTTCACCCTTTTGTTCCGCCTCTTTGAGGTAATCAAAAACATCGGCGCATACAGCCCGCACAGATGAACCTGCCTTGTTTAATCCGGCGTTCACCGTAATTGCAGCAGAGGCTTCTTCTGAGATATCAACACAGACTACCTCACGGGCTCCTGAGGAAAAGGCATGTAAGCCGAAAGCTCCAACATGGGAAAAAGCATCAAGCACTCTTTTCCCTTTGCATAATGATGCAGCGGCTTTTCTATTGAACTTTTGATCAAGGAAGTAGCCTGTTTTTTGACCGTGAGCAAGATCGATCTGCAGTAATACAGAATTCTCAGAAATTGTTATAAGAGGATTACTCTCGCCGCCAATCCAGCCGGTGGAAAGTTCAAGTCCCTCTTTTTCACGTACAGAAGCATCGCTTCGCTCGTAAATGCCGTAAGGTTTTATTACAGAACGCAGTGAATTAATAATTTCTTTTCTAAATTTTTCACATGCAAGAGCAAGAAATTGAACAACCAAAATTGTTCTATTTTCAATAGTTCTATAATGCTCGACAATTAAGCCGGGAAGAAAATCTGCTTCGGCAAATACAAGACGAAAGGAATCTTCAAGTGAAAAATAATGAAGACGTAAATCCAAAGCATCTTGAATTTTTTTATCAAAAAAACTTTGATTGAACTGTTCATTTTCAATTTTACCGCGTGTTAACAGCCTGACAGTAATCTTGGAAGTATTATTAAACACTCCGGTTCCAAGATACATTCCTGACTTAGAAAAAACCTGAACAATACTTCCATCGGGAGCCTTTGTTTCTTTTAATACAGATTGAACAATTGAGTGCTGTCCCTTATCGTCATAGGCATCTGCTTTCACAAAACCTATTTCATTGTCAAATATCCAAGGGAAGCCTGCTTTTATTTGATCTTCTTCTTTTGCGTTAAGAAAAACGCGTATATTTTTCATCATAGTTGCTTAGTGTACGGGTAATATAGTAAAAAATCAAGTATTCGACATTTCACTGATGCTGACATAATAAGTCTTCATACTTCCCTTCCCCTTTACATCGACCGTCACTTCATCGGTAAAACATACTGAATCTTTTGCTAAATTCCATGTCTCTTCACTCACATGAATACTGCCGGGCTCTCCCGATGATTCCATTCGGCTTGCAACATTAACAGTGTCGCCCCACAAATCATAAATAAATTTTGTTTTGCCTATTACACCTGCAATGACTTCTCCGGAATTAATACCTATACGCATTTTAAATTTTAATGACGAAGTAAGATTATACTGCTCAATATCAAGAAGCATTCCCCGTGCAAATTGAATCATAGCTGCTGCATGCATGGGATTAGGCTCCGGGAGCCCGCACACAGCCATATAGGCATCTCCAATAGTTTTAATTTTTTCAATACCCAAAGTTTGAGCTCTTTCATCAAAACGAGAAAAAAGGTCATTTAATGCAAATATGATTGTTTCCGGACTTGCGGATGAAGTAATTTTTGTAAATCCGACAATATCTGCAAACAAAACCGACACATTTTCAAACTTATCTGCAATGATCTGATTTTTCCGTTCCTTTAAAATTTCTGCAATGGGTTTTGGAAGGATATTGAGCAAAAGGCGATCGGAGTTATCCCGTTCAATTTCCAGATCTATTGTTTTCATCTGTACCATTGTTTCCAGACGCAGCTGTTCTCTCTTAAGACGGTTAATTCGTATGACAATGATTGAATAAATAATTCCGCAGATAACTAAACCAATGAAAATCCAGAATACCGGCATTTGATACAAAAAGGGCTTTTGAATAATGGTGATTGATGCAGGATTTTCACACCAAAGCATATCGCTGTTAGCTGCCCAGACTTTAAACGTATAGTTTCCAGGGGCAAGATTTGTATAAGAGACAGATCTGGAGGATGTCAGCTGAGAATAATCATTTTCAAACCCTTCAAGTATATAGCGGAAACGTATCATATCTGTAGAAACAAAACTTAATGCAGTATATTCAATGTCTACTCTCTTTGTTCCTGCAGGTATTTTTAAAACTGTATTTGCACTAAATTTTTCCTTAACATTGTCAATACTTATATCTTCAATTTCAACAAGAGGCGGAACGGGATTCGATTTAATTTTAACAGGATCATAGATAGCAAATCCGTCAATTAGTGTAAACCACAGACGTCCCAGACTGTCATACATGCATAAAGAAGTTGACGTTACACCTCCGGAACGCAGACCGTCATTTTTCGTATAAAACTTAGGATCTAAAAAGACCCCTTCTTTTTGTGAAGCAGCTTCAAGTACGCTTAATGATATTGATGATATGCCCCGGTTGCTGGTCATCCAGACAGTATCTGTATAGTCTATCATAATTTGAAAAATAGAGTCGGTACCTAAACCGTCAGACGCAGTAAAATTTTTAAACTTATTGCCTTCAATTCTTGTTAGTCCTGTCCCTGTTGAGATCCAGTACACCCCGTTTTTATCCTGCATAATTTTAAAAATAACATTTCCTGCAAGCCCGTCCTTGGTTGTCAGAACGGAAACAATTTTACCATCTTTCATAATACATATACCGCCGCCGTCGGTACCTATCCACAGGTAACCCTCTGTGTCTTCATAAAGACACATGACGTACTCATTTTCTAAGCCTTCATTTTTTGTGTATGAAGTAAGTTCTGCGCCAACATAATCAATTTTTGTTAATCCTGTAGTTGTACCTATCCACAGATTTTGACTTTTATCTTCAATGGCAACTCTCACCCGGTCTCCCACTAAACCGTGTTTTGTTGTCCAGTATGTTATTTGTCCTTCCTTGGTCATAAGAACCTGCCCGTATTTGGCATACGTACTTACCAATAAATCGCCTTTATTCGTGTTCTCTATGTGACGTATTCGTATGCCTTTAAGCATCTTTGTTAATTCATTCTCAATAAAAACGCCTTTTTCATAACAAAGCAGACCATTGTCTGTCCCAATCCAGACAAGCCCCTCATCAGACTCAGAAATACAGTTGACAGGAGATGACAAAGTTACTGTCCTGAATTTTCCGGGACTCATCTTTTGCACACCGCCTCTATCTGTTGCATACCAGATGCTTCCTTCACGGTCTTCTATAATTTTCTTTACATTATTATTCGTTAAACCTTCGGCCTCTGTATACGTTGAAAACTGTCCCTGTTTATAAAGAACAACACCCTTTTCTGTCCCGAACCAGAGAGAATTTGAGTTATCAAGATAGATATCATTAACAGTAGTTTCAAGCATACCTTCTTGACTTCCGTAAAGCTTATAATTTCCTTCACTTACCCTTACAACGCCTTTTTGTGTAAGCCCATACCAAAAAGATCCTGTATCATCCTGTGTTATTGCTGTAACGGTTGAATAATCAATTGCGTTAAAAGCCGTGTACTGTGTAAATTTTCCGCTTGAGTAATAGTATAAGCCGTGCTTTTTTGTTGTACTTAGCCATATTCTTCCGGCTGTATCGCAGTATAAAGATATAACGAGACAGCTGCTGTCGTCATATGCATCCAAGCCCTCCGGACTAACAAATTTTCCGGAAGGAGTCAAAAAAACAACACCATTAGAAGTACCGATCCAAATATTTCCCGATTTATCCTGGGCTATATCTCGAATTGAATTATTCGGGAGGCCGTTATCTGTAGTAAACATTTCTATTCCCGATGAAGAAATTTTTGCAACTCCCTCATCATTTGAACCGACCCACAAATTCCCGTCTGTATCTTCAAAGATTGTCCGTGCAGAAACACATCGAAAATCGCTGACTGTATTTTTATTTAAAATTGTGAACTTTACTCCGTCAAAACGTACAAGCCCGTCATATGTTCCTATATAAAGGTATCCGTCGGATTTTTGAAGCAAATCGGTAACTGTATTACCAGGTAAACCTTCGGCTGCTGTCCATACTTGATTAACATAATCGGCCCATATTACCGGAGAGACTCGGGATTGAGATGTCAGAAAAGAGATTGAAAATAAAAAAAATAAAAATACACTGATGCGTTTCATCAAACAGCCTCCATTAGGGCTATTTTACAGCATATTCTCCATTGTATAAAGGTTTCCCATAGAAATATTTTGCGAAGTAAGCTGTTCAACCATCCATTGTGCAGCTCTTACGGCTCCTACGGCAAAACCTTCTCTGGATCTGGCACGATGAGTGAGCTCTATAGTATCTGCTTTTGAGTCAAAAAATACCGTATGAGTTCCGGGTTCAGATCCAAAACGCGTACTTGAAACATGGAGCTCGTGTGCTTTCGGCGCCTCATGAAAGGCATCCGTTACAATTTCTGTTTTTTTCGGACAGACCGACATGAGGTGTTTTGCAATATCCAGAGCAGTACCGGACGGGCTGTCTGCCTTCTGTGTATGATGAGCTTCCCAAATTGCTGTGTCGTATTCGTCATACTGTGAAAATAAAATTCCTGCTTCCTTGACTATTTTATAAAAAAGATTAACACCTATAGAATAGTTGGCGGCATAAAAAAGACAGGAATTATTTTTTTTAACAAGGGTATTTACATAATCGAGATGTTTCAGCCAGCCTGTAGTTCCGACAATAACAGGAACTCCTGTAGTAACAAGAACTTCTATATTTTTTAATACTGCATCGGGATGAGTAAACTCAATTACAGCATCAGCCTTGCTTGCTATGACAGCACCGGCCAGGTCATCAGAGGATTTAATACGGCATGAAGCATCTTGTGCATAAAGATCAATAGTTGAGGCAATACCCACACCCCGCTTAACAGCTTCAACTTCTATCATATGCCCCATTTTTCCGTACCCGACTAATGCAATATTCATCAACAACCCCTTATTTTAAAAACTGATATTTAAATTTCACAAACCTTATTTATAGAAGAGCATCGGCAATAAAAGCTTCATGCAGAATCCGGACAACCTGATGTACTTCGGTTTCTTCACACAGCATACTTATATTAACCTTTGAAGCTCCCTGACTGATCATCTGAACATTAATGCCTTCTTTATCGAGTGCCGAAAAACACGAAGAGAGAATTGCACTTGATCTTTTAACATCGCAAATTATTGTAACTATTGCTTTACCCTTTTTAACATTAATGTCAGCAACTTTTTTAAGATCCTCTACAAGCCCGTCAACATCTTTTTTTGAATTAACTGTTAAAGAAACAGAAACTTCGCTTGTAGCAATTACATCGATACTTACATTCCATTTTAAAAACTGATTAAAAATATGAGCTAAAAAGCCTGATGCACCGAGCATTCTGGTTGAAACAATGTCATACAAGGTAACACCCTTAACCGCAGTAATCGCTCTAACCGGAGAAACTTCCTTTGTATGCTTTTCAACAATGATTGAACCAGGTGAAGTAATATTATACGAGTTTTTAACACGAACAGGTGTTCCGGTTCTTCTGCACGGCATCATAGAACGGGGGTGCAATACCTGAGCGCCAAAGTACGCGAGTTCTGCTGCCTCTTCGTAGGTTGCCTCTTCCACAGGATGTGCCGTCTTAACAATTCTCGGGTCGGTTGTCAAAATTCCGTCAACATCTTTCCAAGTCTGTATTTCATCAACCTTAAGCGCAGCGCCGAGCATCGTTGCGGTCAAATCACTGCCGCCTCTTCCTAACGTAGTAATATAGCCGTTAACATCTTTTGCAATAAAACCTGTTACGATGGGAATTTCTTTATGACTGCCGGAAGTATAGTCCTTAAAAGCAAGAGGAATAGAAGTCCATACCGATTCATCAAGTTCTGCAGCCATAAAATTTGAATCTGAAAGAAAACCTGCATCCCAGGCATCATAAAAGCGTGACGGTGTTCCTTGCGAGGCAAGATAAGAGGCCATCATTCTAACAGATAACCGTTCTCCAAAGGAAACAAGATAATCACGGGTCCGCTTAGTAAGTTCTTTAAGCATAGAAATACCTGTCAGCAGTGTTTTGAGTTCTTCGAGAAGACAGATGATTTCACTGTCATTAACATTCAAATCTTTTGCGGTGTTAATATGAAGAGCTTCTACGTTGGAAATATCTACAGTTCCCGACACTGCTTCATCTGCAGCATCAAGTAAAAAATCGGTAGTATCGCCCATTGCAGACAAGACCACCAAGGGCTGTCTGTCCTTATATGCCTGAATAATTGAGGCAACATGTCTAATGCGTTCAGCGTCGGCTACAGAAGAGCCTCCAAATTTCATAACTATCATGTTCGAATATTAGCACAAATACAGAATAATTTCTACATACATATACATATTTTTGGTATAAAAATACATTTTCAAATACCTTTCTCAGGCTTGCACAGCTTATGCTAATAGTCTATATTTTGTGTATGCTTAAAAAAGGTTCTGTTGTTTCCTACAAAAAAAATCCTGCTGTTATTATAGAAGCAGGAGATAAATTTACTATTGAGTATCCGCAATACCCTGCAAAAAAGGGCGGAAAAATTACCTATGCAACGCAAAGTGTACGGTCAAAGGACGTAGTATTTTTACATGAGGGTCCCATCCCTTCTGTAAAGAACATTGCTGAACAAGCCTTCTGTAATTCCGAAATTCATAAAACTGCAGCTGCTCTAGAAGAATGCTGGGAGCTTCTTGTTTCAGATGAGTCAACACAAGATGAAACGCTTACAATACAGGACCTGGGTGAATTATCTACAGGAAGCTATGAATCAATGCAGTCTTTCCATCTCTATAATCTTCTTATAACCCTTCCTTTTTTTACACAGCTCGCAGCAGAGGATCAAAAACTTCCTCAATTTACCCCTCTTTCACCGGAGAAAGTTGCAGTTTTAAAAGCCAAAGAAAATGAAAAAGAATTTGAAGCCCAAAGAAGACAGGAATTCATAAGCAGACTTAAAAGCAGAAAGATTGATCCTTCCCTTGACAGCCAATTCATGCAGGAAATTGAAGCATTAGCTCTCGGTAAAACTGATAAATCTAAATTTTTAAGTGAAGCAGGTCTGTCTGAAACACCGGAATCGGCACACTCAATATTACTGCAGACAAACTATTGGCCCTTATCAAGAAATCCTCATCCATCCCGGTTTGGTCTTTCTATGCAGTCTTCACAGGAAACCCTCTCATCGCCTCCGGAAGAAGAAAGAGTTGTACTTAATCACAGAGCATTTGCAATCGATAACAAATGGAGTACCGATCCTGATGATGCTGTTGCATTTGACGGAACCTATGTATGGATACATGTTGCAGATCCTGCATCAACCGTAATACCCGATAGCGCAATAGACATAAGTGCAAGAAACCGCGGATCAACCCTCTATATACCCGAAGGTGCGTCGCGCATGCTAAGTGAAGAATGTTTGGAAGATTATGCACTGGGACTTTCAAGAAAGTCAGATAAATCCAGCATCTCCGCATACAGCGATATTAATACTCCAATGGAGCAAAAAGGAACGGTCTCACGAGCGCTGTCTTTTAAAATTCTCCTTGATGCTGCAGGGGCGATTGATGAGGTAGATGTTTTAAAAACCCTGGTTGAAATAAAGCGGTTAAGTTATGATTATGCCGACACCATTAAAGACCTTCCAGAAATTGCACCGCTTTTTGCAATAGCACAGAAGAATATTGAAAGAAGAAAAAAGGCTGGAGCTGTTTTTATAGAACTGCCGGAAGTCAGCATACATGTAATTAAAGACGGCGAAGGTCTTCCGTCGGCAGTGATTTCTGAATCCAATAAAACAGAATCCTCTGCAGTAGTGAGAGAATTTATGTTATTGGCAGGAGAAGCAGCCGCCCGTTTTGCATTTAAAAACAGCATACCCTTCCCCTTTGTGAGTCAGGATGCACCGGATATACCCAAAGAACTTCCTTCAGGACTAGCGGGTCAGTATAGACTAAGGCGCTGCATGAGAAGCCGCTCTGTGGGTGTAATACCGTCCCAACATGCAGGTCTTGGAATAGGCATGTACAGTCAGGTAACAAGTCCTTTGCGCAGGTACGGGGATCTTGTAGCGCATCAGCAATTACGTTCGTTTATAGATAAAAGAACGCTTCTTTCAAAAGATGAGGTTCTGGAACGAATCAGTGCAGGAGACGCTGCGGCATCCGCAACGGTAAAAGCCGAAAGGAAGAGCAATCTCCATTGGACGCTGTTTTTTTTACTTCAGAATCCTGAATGGAAAGGTACAGCTGTTGCTGTTGAGGATAAAGGAAAACAGTTTGTTTTTTTAATTCCGTCTTTAGGTCTGGAAACTATTCTTATTCCTTCCAAAAAAGTACAGCTTAACGATGAAATCGAGGTTAAACCAGGCAAAATTAATATAAGTGAATTGACCGTGTCATTTATGCAAGCAGATTAGAGCCCTTACAAAAGTCTGTTAACTTTCTCAAGCGGCTTCATTAGTTTAATAAATACTTTAGTCAAAAAAAAACACGCCTTTTAAGGGCGTGTTTTTGTTAACAACCTGAAATAAAATTATTCAGATTTTACAACTTCACAAATTGTAAGGTCAGTTTCTCTATCGAAGAACTTAGCTTTTTCCATCTGTGGAGTAAAGTTAGCAGTATCACCGATCTGGAACTTATTGTCAGGAGCAGTGATTGCTATTACAGATTGTGTCTTTGTATTAAGATGCAGGTGTGTTTCAGCACCGAGCGGCTCAATAACAGAGATCTTCATCTGCATATTGTTGTTTGGAGTTGGAGTTTTTGTATAAACAAGGTCTTCCGGACGAATACCGAAAGATACTTCTTTACCAATATAGCTCTTAAGAGTTTTAGCCTGATCTTCAGTCGGGGTCATTTCAAATGAACCTTCATCTGCAATAAGCTTTCCGCCCTTTTCAACAATTTTTACGGTGAGGAAGTTCATGGGAGGTGATCCGATGAAACCTGCAACGAATTTGTTAATTGGATGATTGTACAAGTACAATGGTGAACCAATCTGCTGGATCTTTCCGTCTTTCATTACAACGATTTTGTCTGACATAGTCATAGCTTCAATCTGATCGTGTGTAACATAGATCATTGTTGCCTTTAATCTGTGATGAAGATCAGAGATTTCGGCACGCATCTGAACACGGAGTTTAGCATCAAGGTTAGAAAGAGGTTCGTCGAAAAGGAAAACCTTCGGGTTACGAACAATAGCGCGTCCTACAGCAACACGCTGACGCTGACCGCCGGAAAGAGCTTTTGGTTTGCGGTCAAGAAGCTTTTCAATATCGAGGATACGTGCAGCTTCATTAACACGGCGTTCAATTTCTGCTTTGTCTGTCTTACGGATTTTTAATCCGAATGCCATGTTGTCATAAACACTCATGTGCGGATACAAAGCGTAGTTCTGGAATACCATTGCAATATTACGATCTTTTGGCGGAACATCATTCATCAATTCACCATCGATGTAAAGTTCACCTTCTGTAATATCTTCCAAACCTGCAACCATTCGGAGAGTTGTTGATTTACCGCAGCCTGATGGTCCTACAAATACAACAAATTCCTGATCTTCTACAACGATGTTTGCGTTATCTACTGCGCGAACGTTACCGTCATAAACCTTACCAATACCTTTAAGTTCAACTTTTGCCATAAAAAGCAAAGCCTCCTTATATTATTTTATAACACTGATTATACCTTCTAAAATAGCATCTGTCAAATAAAATTATGAAAAAAAGAAGCAATTTTGTCGAACAAAGGTGTTAATAGAACAAGAAGTACGATTATCAGTATTGAGGGAAGAAAATTTCCGGTTTTAATCTTTCTAAGATGGAGTAAATTAATACCAATCATGATAATTATAGATCCGCCTACCCCGGTTAGTTCCTTAAGCATTACATCACTTACAAAAGGAGATACAAACTGAGAAAGAAGCGTAAGAAGCCCCTGGTATATAAATATTGATACAGCAGAAAAGGCGGTTCCTAATCCCATGGCTGCGGCAAAGGCGATTGACATAAAACCGTCTAAAACAGATTTGGTAAAAATAATACTGTAATCGTTGTTTATTCCAGCCTGAAAAGATCCTAATACTGCCATTGCGCCCACACAAAAAAGGACAGATGCATTTAAAAAAGCATAGGCAAAATTTGATTTT
>Ga0116148_1003595_pt1 | contig 14168 bp, 13 predicted proteins | sample AD_UKC055_MetaG_FD_89786 | JGI IMG/M metagenome (GOLD analysis project Ga0116148, IMG submission 89786) | Active sludge microbial communities of municipal wastewater-treating anaerobic digesters from USA - AD_UKC055_MetaG | ecosystem: Engineered > Bioreactor > Anaerobic > Digestate | place: USA... | reverse complement strand
TTTTACGAAGGCTTTGGACTCCCTGTACTCGAGGCAATGACCTGCGGATGCCCGGTAATCGCGGCGGACAATTCCGCCATTCCCGAAGTTACCGGCGCCGACGCCGTGCTCCTGCCCGCCGGCGACACCGATGCCTGGGCAGAAGCCATGAATGCGCTCCTTCACGACCCCGCCAGGCGAGACGCCTTGTCCGAAGCGGGACGGCGCCGGGCCGCGCTATTCTCATGGCACGACTGCGCCGCGCGCACTGCCGGTGTCTACCGGAGTGTCACGACATGCGCGTGATCGTCGATGGGACCCAGGCAGGAAACAAAAGCGGAACGGGCGAATATACCCTTCAGTTGGCTGCGTGGCTTCCCCGCGTCGCCCCTGATATCGAGGTGGCGTTCGCCTGGCCCGTCGACGTGACGCCGCCCGGGGATGTGGCCGTTGTCCCTCTTCGCCGCCGCGGTCCGCGAGGTTTGCAGTACCTGGCCGGCCGGCCCGAATGGCTGGAGCAGGCGGATCTCGTTCATTACCCCGCGAGTATCGGCCATGCGCGGAGCCCGGGCCGAGCCATACTGACCGTGCATGACGTGAGCTGTCTCGTGAACCCCGCCTGGTTCCGCTGGGGCCATGCATTGTATTACCGCGCCATGATCTCTCGCAGCGCGCGAAGAGCCGAGGCAATCATTGCCGACTCCAAAGCCACCGCGTCGGACTTGGAGCAGCGCCTTGGGCTCGAACGCGCTCGTATTCGGGTAGTCCCCCTTGGGGTGGATGCCATATTTCGGCCCGCCCCCGGAGAAGCCGTCGATCGCGTACGCAGCCGATACGCTCTGCCCGACAGGTTCCTGCTATTCCTGGGAACCCTTGAACCGCGAAAGAACCTCGCGCGCCTTGTGGAGGCCTTCACCCTCGCCGCGCGCCAAATCCCCCACTACCTCGTGCTCGCCGGGCGCCCGGGATGGAAATGTGCGGCGCTGCGCCGTGCGATCGCAATGTCGGATGCCGCCAGCCGCATCGTCATGCCCGGTTTCATTCCCCGCAATGATCTACCCGCGCTGTTGACCGCAGCGGAGGGATTCGTGTGGCCAAGTCTATACGAAGGGTTTGGACTTCCCCCCCTCGAGGCCATGGCCTGCGGCACCCCGGTGCTTACGTCGAATGCCGCCAGCATGCCGGAAGCCGCCGGAGATGCAGCTATCATGGTCGATCCCCAGAATATCCCCGAAATAGCGGAAAGCATCAAGGCCCTTGTCACCGACGCATCCCTGCGCACTGCCTTGCGCGAGAAGGGTTTAAAACGCGCCGGCATGTTCACGTGGCAACGCACGGCCGAGTTGACCGCCGAGGTCTACCGTTCGGTTTGGGCCGGGTGTGCCAGCACATGAAGGTCCTCCATGTATATAAAGACTTCGACCCTCCCATCCGGGGCGGCATGGAGCGGCACATCGCCTTAAGCTGCCGCTACCAGCGCGAATGGGCTGAGGTCGAGGCGCTGACGTGCAGCCGCTCAATCCACACCCGAGTCGCGGACCGCGACGGCACCCGCGTCACTGAGGTGGGAGAGTGGGGCCGGTTTCAGAGCGCCCCCGTATCACCCCTCTTCCCATATTACCTGCGCAAGATACGAGCCGACGTACTGGTCGTCCACGTGCCGAACCCGACCGCCGAGCTCGGATACCTCCTCGCGCGCCCCCCTGGCACCCTCGTTGTGCGGTACCATAGCGACGTGGTCCGCCAAGCTTCCGCGATGCGGTTCTACCGGCCAATCCAAATGCATTTTCTGCGAAAAGCTGCTATTATTATGCCGACATCGGCGCAGTATGTTGCCTCGTCGACCGTGTTGAGCGAATTGGCTGGCCGGTGCGTGGTTGTGCCTCTCGGAGTCGTCCCGGAAGCGTTCGAAGACCCCGATGCGGCCAATGTCAATCGTCTGCGGGAAGCGTATGGGGGGCAATTCGTATTGTTCGCGGGCAAGCACCGGTACTATAAAGGGCTTGAGTATCTTGTGCGGGCAGCGCCCGATATCCGCGGTCCCGTAGTCATCGCGGGAGACGGGCCGGAGCGAGAACGCTGCCAGCGGCTGGCTGCTGAACTCGGGGCGGCGATCCATTTTCCGGGGGAATTGTCTCAATCGGATTTGGTAGACCATCTGCATGCATGTGCTGTAGTTGCGTTTCCGTCGGTGGCGCGCAGCGAGGCGTTTGGGATCGCCATACTCGAGGCCCATGTCTGCGGCAAGCCGGTAGTCGCAACACGACTGGGCACGGGCGTCGAATTGGCCAATCTGGACGGCGAAACGGGGTTCAATGTGCCGCCGCGCGACGCCGGGGCACTGGCAGAGGCCATCAACCGCCTGCTGGCCCGCCCCGAAGAACGCCGCCGGCTCGGCGATTTCGCCCGCGAACGCGTGCTGAAGGAGTTCCGAAGCGAACTCGTGGCCCGGCGAGAGTTCGAACTGTATACGGCCGCGCATGAAGGGGCATTGCGATAGGAAAAGCACGCGAATATGCGAACATGGACGAACTGGTATCTGATTTATGCCGTCACCCTCGGGCTGTCCTTCGGGATTTCCATGGGTCTCACGTCCGTTGTGCGGTATCTTGCCTTGCGCTGGCAGATTCTGGACCATCCGGGCGAGCGGAAAATGCAACGAGAGGCCGTCCCCCTGCTCGGCGGTGTCTCGATTATCGTCACCTTCTACGTCATGGTCATCGGGAGCCTGGTACTGGTTCAGCCCGTACGCGAGTTCGGCATCCAGTGGCTCGAAACCCACGTGTTTCAGTTCCTCGGAAAAGACCACGAGATCAAGCTGCTCGGCATTTTCGCGGGCGGGATCCTGATTGCTCTGCTGGGGCTCACTGACGACCTGAAGGCCTTGCGGCCCTGGCTCAAACTGCTCGGCCAATGCGTGGCCGCAACAGTTCTCGTCCTTAGCGACATGAAACTCGATCTCTTCTCCGAAGCCTGGCTGGGGGCATGGCCGGTCACCTCTTACGTCGTCTCCTCCCTGCTCACTATCCTATGGGTGGTCTTCATGACCAACTCGATGAATCTGCTCGACAACATGGACGGCCTCAGCGCTGGCGTGGCAGCCATTGCCGCATTTTCGTTCTTCATCTGTGCTCTCCGCACGGATGAAGCCTTCATCTGCGTATTACTAATGGTCTTTGCCGGGTCAGTCCTCGGTTTCCTCATTCATAACCTCTATCCCGCCCGCATCTACATGGGCGATACGGGGGCCATGTTCTGCGGATACATTCTGGCTACTCTGTCCATACTCATCACCTTCTATAACGAGAGCACGCCGTCTCGGATAGCAATCGCGGCGCCGTTACTCGCGTTGAGCGTCCCTATTTTTGACACGGTGAGCGTGGTATTCATCCGCTGGCGGGCCAAGGTGCCCGTTTTTGAGGGCGACCGGCGGCACTTCTCGCACCGGCTTGTCAACATCGGCATGACCCAGCAACAGGCGGTCGAGTTCATCTACCTCGTGGCGGCCGTCACGGGCTTGGGCGCCGGTCTCCTCCGCCAAGTCAATACGATCGGCACGATCATCATCCTGGCGCAAACCTGTGGATTGTTCCTCCTCCTCGTACTCATAATGAGCGCGGGCAGCAAACAATCGCGAGTACCATCAAGTGAATCAACGAAGACGCAAAACGCGCCGAACGGCAACCACTTCTGAAGCCGTTGCCGCGAAGGTTGGCGCGTCGCCGCCCCCGTCTCGAACGGAACAACAGGACGCCGTGGCCGAATTGCTGACCGCCCTCGTGTTGGGCTGCATTGCCATGCTGCGCCCCTGGCGTGACGGGATGGCATTCCCCGCCATTAACGACTATTACCTTTGGGTGCAGGCTGCTCTGTTTGCCCTTGTGGCCGCGCGCATGCTGGTCCGGCGCGAAGCGTTACGGTTTCCACTGCTTGTCATCCTGTTCGCCGCGTTCCTGGGGGTTGCATTTCTAACAACTCTGGATACCGTACAGTACAACAACAGCTACAGAACCCTGATTGTGTGGGCGGGGCATTTCTTCCTCTTTGCCGTCGCGGCCCAGACCCTTCGCCAGCCCCGCAGTTTCGCCATCGTCTTGGCGGGATTCGTGGCGGGCGCGTTCGCGGAAGCCGCGTTCAGCGTCATGCACCTCAAATACTACATCCCCCTGGTGCGGGACCGCGTTAAGATGGACCCAACCCTGGTGCAACGGTATTTCAGCGCCGCGGAGCTGAACCCCGAGATCGCCCGGCGCCTCAACACCAATCGCGCGTTTGGCACATTTCTGTTTCCCAACGCCCTGGCAGGGTACATGGTCCTGTGTGTGCCGTTCGCGTTGGGCGCGTCGGCTTACAGCATTCGAACCCTTCGCGCCTTATTGAAGCGGCCCGATGCGCCCTCATCGCTACCAAGCGAGACGGCCGCTATCATAGCGGCAATCGGGTCGGCCGCAACCGCCGTCATCGCTTATACCGCGCTTTCCCTCTTCCAAGCAGTAGCTTACCGGGACGACCCCGTGTCAGCCCATTGGCTCCAATGGACCCTGTGGGTCGGCCTCCTTCCTCTGGGTGTGGGGACAATTCTCTACCTGGTGACGAAAGAGTACGGGCTATTGGCAGGATGGTGGACCGTTGCTTCATGTGTCCTTCCGTGTTTCGCCGCGGCGGCGTTCCTGGCGCTCGTGTACAGTTTCTCGCGCGGAGGAATGCTCGCGTTCCTGGCGGGAACGGCCTTCACCGGATGCCTGCTCTATGTCCTATTGCGGAAGCCCCGGCTCCTGCCGCGGCGGTGGGCCGCCGCGACCTTCCTCCTGCTGGCAGGCGCGGCTCTTGTGTCCGCAATGGAGACGCCGGCAACCGCCGCCCCTTCGCCCGAGTTGGTCACGGAAGGCGTCGATATGACTGCCAGCGAATTGGCCAACCCCGCGACGATGTTCCTGCGCGCCACATACTGGCGCACCGCGCTATCCATGATCGCCGACAACTTCTGGGCAGGCGTCGGCCCCGGCAATTTCGGAGCGATGTATCCGCGCTACAAATACGTTACCGCGGGCGAAACACAGCACGCCCACAACGATTATCTGCAGATCTTCGCGGAAACCGGCGTTTTCGGGGTGCTCACGTTTTGCGCGTTCTGGGGCGTATTCATGCTGCACGCGCTCCGGCGTCTCATCCAAATGCGGAACGCGCCGCGTCTGTGGCTGGCGGCAGGCCTGTTTGCCGGGGTGTTCGCGTTTCTTCTTCATGCCGTGGTGGACTTCGATTTCGTCAATCCCAGCCTGGCCGGCACCGCCTTCTTGCTCGCAGCCATCTTCTGTGCCGTTTCCGACGGTGCCCCGGAGCGGAGTTCCGTATCGCCATACACGCGCCCCATGGCCGCCGTCTTCCTGGCCGGTGTGGCTGTCGTGCTCGCGGCGAGTATCCGGGTCCACCGGGCGGATGCCCTCGCAGGAACTGAAACGGACTTCCGGAGCAGGTTGTTGACGGCGCAGTTCTTCGTTTCGCAGCCCTCCCAGCGCACCGGTGACCGCCAAGGGGCGCGCATCCCGGTCCGGGATGCCGTTGCGTTTGTCCCCGACCTGGAAGCGCTGCGTCGGTGCGGGGCCTTTTGGAGCGGCGAGCCCGGCAAGACGCCGCGACAACTCGGCCCGCATGAGCCCCTGCGTCCCGACGTTGATTTCGGCGTGACCGACCCGGAAGCCGCGCGTAAGCTGGGCGTGTCTGAGGCGGAGAATGCCCTTGCCCGGTTGAAAGAGGCCGACGCCATCTTCCCCCATGACCCCATACGGGCGGTCCATATATCCGAGTGGTGCGCTCTGCTCTCAGAAACAGCTGCATCGGACGAGGCCCGGCTCGAATGGAGCAATCAATCCGTGGAATGGGCGCGCAAGGCACTGGAGCGAAGCCCCCATGAAGCGTGGTTCCATGAGCAGTATGCGGCAGCGCTGTGGTCCCAGGCTCAAATCAAACAGCCCCCGCAAAAACAACTCGAAACCCTCTTCAAGAGCCTTGAGCATTACGAACAAAGCACGGTACTCTTTCCTTCGAGTCCGGTTGTATGGGATAACTATGCCCGGGTACTTCGCGAACTGGGAAATATCGTGACGCAATCGGGTGAAACCCAACAAGGAGAGACGCTGCAGAAAAAGGCCGGAGAAATGGCCGTGCGCGCACAGGAAATTCGCGTCGCGGACTACCATGCCAACCGGCGCCGGGCAGGTCTCGAGTAAGGAAACGCCTCATGAAAGTACTCGTAATCCACGGCCCAAACTTGAACTTGTTGGGAAGCCGCGAACCGGAAACGTACGGTTCCGCAACCCTGGACGACATCAACAGGATGCTCCGCGAGGAAGCAAGCCGCCTCGGGATCGAGCTCAGCACGGTTCAGTCGAATTCCGAGGGCGCGCTGGTGGAGGCAATACAAGCGGCGAGCGGATGGGCCGACGTGATCATCATCAATCCCGCCGCTTACACGCACACCAGCGTTGCCTTGCGCGACGCCATCTCCGCCGTGGGCATACCCACCATCGAGGTTCACTTGTCTAACATCCACGCCCGGGAGGAGTTTCGCCACAAGTCTCATATCGCGCCCGTCGCAATAGGGCAAATTGCAGGTTTTGGCGCGGACAGTTACAGGCTGGCCCTTATCGCGGCCAAGAATGTCACTCGCGCATGAGACAGCGAATTCCAAAACTCCGCGAACGGCTTGCAGCGGCTGGGTGCGACGCTTTCTTCAGCCTGTCCCCCCCGGCCAACCAGTATCTTTCAGGATTCAGGGGCTCGACGTCGGCCATCGCCGTCACCCATACCGAGGCGGTGTTCTTGTGTGATTTCCGCTACACCGAACAAGCCCAGATTCAGGTGGAGGGCTGGGCCGTCGAAGAGGTCTCCGGCAGTCTGCCCACTCGTCTGGCAGAGCGGCTGGCCGGTCTGGGAGCAAGAACCGCCGTCTACGACCCCCAGGGGCTGACCGTTGCCCAACTGTCTGAAATCCAGCAGGCGCATGACGGAACATTGAAGCCTGACGCCGACATCGTGGCCGCGCTCCGTCAAATCAAAGAACCGGGAGAAATAGAGGCCATTCGACAGGCATCGGCTCTGGCCGAGGGCGTGCTTGCCGACCTGATGTGCGAATTGCGCGCCGGCACGACCGAGCGCGAGTTCGCGGCACGTTTCGAGTACGAATTCAAACGGCGCGGCGCATCGGGGCCAGCATTCGACACCATTGTCCTGTTTGGACCGCGCACATCGTTACCCCACGGCGCGCCGGACGATACGCCGTTGAAGACGGGCGACGCCGTCCTTCTCGACTTCGGCTGCAGACTCAATGGTTATTGCTCCGACTTGACTCGAACCTACGCTTTCGGTACGATCCCGCAACCGTGGTTCGAGGGGGCTTACGAGCTGGTCTTGACTGCTCAGCGCATCGCCCTCGAGGCGGCACGCCCGGGCATCTCGGCCCGTGAGTTGGATGCGACGGCACGCGATTTGATCGAAGAAGCGGGCCAGGGAAAGCACTTCGGGCATGGCTTGGGGCACGGCGTGGGCATCGAGGTCCACGAAGCTCCCCGCATGAATCGTGAATCCGAGACTATACTGGAACCGGGCATGGTAATTACTATCGAGCCCGGCGTTTACTTGCCCGGTCAGGGAGGCATACGCATCGAGGATCTGGTCGCCGTGACCCAAGGCGGCTGCGACGTGCTCTCAGAAACGTCCAAGGAGTTGAGGGTAATTCAAACATGATATCGACGGCGGATTTCAGGAACGGCATTGTCATTATTGAAAACGGCGAACTCATGGAGTTGGTGGACTTCCAGCATGTGAAACCGGGCAAAGGCGGCGCCTTCGTTCGCACGAAACAGAAAAACGTCGTTACCGGGCGCGTGATCGAAAAGACCTATCGCGCGGGAGAAAAATTCGAAGAGGCCCGCCTTCTCGAAACGCCCTTCCAGTACCTTTACAATGATGGCGACCTCTATTTTTTTATGGACCACGAGACCTTCGAGCAGATACCCGTGGGGCCCAAGATCGTCGGAGATAAGAGCGACTGGCTTAAAGAAAACGAGGAAGTCAGCCTGCTCATGTACGAAGGAAAGGTTATTGCTCTGAATTTGCCCATCACCGTAACCCTCAAGATCACCCGGTGCGATCCGGGCGTGCAGGGCGATCGCGCTTCCGGGGGGACGAAACCGGCCACCGTCGAAACCGGCGCGGCCATACAGGTGCCCCTGTTCGTCAACGAGGGCGATACGGTCAAAATCGATACGCGCACGGGCCAATACATCGAGCGGGTAAGCACGCAATAAGCATGTAAATCAGCGTGCGAAACGCGCCCTGGCGGCGGAGGGTGGTAAGGTGGACATCGAAAAGCTTCAAGAGCTGCTGAACGTCTTTGAGGCTTCGGGGTTGAGCGAAATCGAGATTGAGGAAGCCGGAACACGCATCCGTCTCAAGAAAAGCCAGCCCCCTCTTCCCTCAGTTTCCCCCTATCCGGCGATGCACCACTCTCAAATTGAGGAGCCCGGTCCAGGCGTCGCGTCCCACCCCGTATCGCGTGGCGCGAATTTCTCAGAAGACAGCGGCGTGGTTACCATAAACTCGCCCATGGTGGGCGTATTCTACGTGGCTCCTGCGCCGGACCAGCCTCCTTTCGTGCGGCCGGGCGATGTGGTTCAGGAACATCAGACCGTCTGTATCGTCGAAGCCATGAAGCTCATGAATGAAGTGTCCACACACTTTCCGGCGAGAATCCTGAAGGTCCTCGCCGAGAACGGCGAGCCGGTGGAGTTCGGGCAGCCGTTGTTCGCGGTCGAACCGCTCGATTGACACCTACGGAGCACAATACCCGCAGAGAAGATGGATGTTTCGACGTATTTTGATAGCAAATCGCGGTGAAATCGCGGTACGCATTATTCGCGCGTGCCGGGAGCTGGGCGTCACGAGCATCGCTGTATACTCCTCGGCGGACAAGGATTGTCTTCACACCTCGCTTGCCGACGAGAGCATCTGCATCGGGCCCCCCAGCGCGACGGAAAGCTATTTGCACATCCCCAGCATCATCGCCGCGGCCGAAATCTGCGACGCGCACGCCATCCACCCCGGCTACGGGTTCCTGGCCGAAAATCCCAAGTTTGCGCGCATCTGCCAGGACTGCGACATCGGGTTTATCGGCCCCGCCCCCGAGGCCATCGCCTTGAGCGGAGACAAAGCGGCGTGCCGCGCAACCGTGAAAGCCGTTGGCGTGCCTGTGGTGCCGGGAAGCGAAGGCCGTATTGAAGAGCCTGAAAAGGTGCTCGGCCTGGCGCGCGAAATCGGATTCCCGGTGCTCATCAAGGCAGCTGCCGGCGGAGGCGGAAAGGGCATGCGGATCGCCCATAATGACGTCGCGCTCAAGAACGCCGTCGCATTGGCCGCGATCGAGGCCGAAACTGCCTTTGGAGATCGAGGGCTGTACCTCGAAAAGTTCATGGAAAATGCGCGCCACATCGAATTCCAGATTCTGGGCGACAACAGCGGCAGACTTGTCACGCTCGGTGAGCGCGAATGCAGCATCCAGCGGCGCCACCAGAAACTGATCGAGGAAACACCTTCGCCCGGCCTCAGCAGTTCTCTGCGTTCGCGAATGACCAAGGCCGCGCTTCGAGCAGCCAAAGCCATCGGTTACACCAATGCCGGCACCGCGGAATTCCTCCTGACGCCGGACAATCAGTTCTATTTCATCGAGTTCAACGCGCGAATCCAGGTCGAGCACCCCGTTACCGAGGAGGTGACGGGCGTGGACCTCGTAAAAGAACAGATCCGCGTCGCTTCCGGTCTTCCCCTCAGCAACGCGCATGTCCGGCCCTCGGGATACGCGATCGAGGCACGCGTTTACGCCGAAGACCCCGAAAACGGTTTTTCGGCATCGCCCGGACTGGTCGCGCGCTGCCACCTGCCGGGTGGGCCCGGCATACGGGTCGACAGCCATCTTTTCGCGGGCTATGAAGTGCCCCGCTTTTACGATGCCCTATTGGCCAAGATCATCGCCCGGGGCAAAGAGCGCCAGGAGGCCATCGAGCGCCTCAGCGCCGCCCTCCAGGAATTTGCCGCGGACGGCATCAAGACAACGGCGCGCCTGTGTGCCCGCATTGTCTCGGGAGACCGTTTTCGCCGCGGGGACATCGGCCCTGATATAATTGATCAATACGTGAACGGTTCGGCATGATAGCGCTAGCGGGCTCGAACGCTCGAGCAACGGCGAAAGCAAAAAGGAAAATCGGCCATGCGTTTGATTCAAGCTATCCTGTGGCGCGCCATGTGTGCAGCCCTTCTGGTTCTTGGCGTTCTTGCTTTTTACGTCGACCTCACGACAATCCATGAAATGCTCGTGGCAAGAATTCCGGATAGTTCTCCCCTTCGCTGGGGTCTGGGCTGTTTACTGATCGTGGTCGCGATTGTCGGTCTTGTGCCCTGGCCGCAGCGGGCCCGGGAACGCCGTAAGATTGCCTTCAAAGGAGCCCACGGCAACGTGAGTATCCAGCTGGATTCCGTCGAACAAACGTTGAACCGCGCCACCCGCAAGATTACCGAGGCAAAACGCATCAACGCCCGGATTACGCCGTCCGATAACGCCCGCAACGTCCACATTCAGGCCGATGTCACGCTCCGTAAGCCCGCCAACGTCAGCGCCCGCGAGGTAGAGGCCAAGGTGAGCGAGTTCATCGTCGACCAGACAAAGCGAATCCTCGGAGACGAAACCGCCGTCACGGCCGATCTGAACATCGTCGACATCATCATCGAAGACAGTGACAGGCCCACCTCCGAGGCTGCCCCCAAACAGCCCATACCCGAAACGCCTCCCCCGAAAGACGCCGCGGAAGAACGCGGGGCTGCCTCAATCCATCACCTCGAGGAGGAAGAGGAAGCCGGCCTCGCCGAACCGTCCATTCCTGGCACTCCACTTCCCGAACCCGGCGACGAAGAAGAGCTGTACGAGAGCGAGGAACCCGACAGCGAAGAAAACGAAGAAGCCGGGACGGACGAAGAGAAGAACTCTCTCTGGTAGCACGGCTTCGCCAATACAAAGTGCCCCGTGCCTTGGCGCCCGCGGGCGGATCACGTTCGGCACTCGCGGCAGCACAAGCATTCTCGGGGCAACGCGGTGCGGTTACGCATAGATTGATGCGCTACGAGCTTCCTGTATTACAGCGGTAACCCCCTCTTCGCCCCCTCTCCCGGCGCAAAAGGCTTGCAAAGGTGCCGGAGGTGTGTCATACTGAGTCTGGTTGAGTTCGTGCATGGGGAGCGTCCCCCATGAACCCTGGGAGAAGGCACAATGTCATCGCACCCTACCTTCCTTTGGCGATGGCGTTGGTGTGCCCATTTCTAGTCTCCCTGGGCATCCTGTCGTTTCCGTTCACACTTTCCACGATTCCATTGGTTTCTCAATTGGGGAGCAAACACCATGACCACAAGTGCATCCGGCAAGAGAATCGGCGCCATCCAAGACATCGTCAAGCTGGACGAGAACGGTCTGATCTGCGCGGTGATTCAGCACTATAAGACGGGGCAGGTATTGATGGTCGGCTACATGAACCGCCAATCCCTCGAATACACCCTGCGCGAACGCAAGGCCTGTTTCTGGTCACGCTCACGCCAGAAACTGTGGGTGAAGGGAGAGACCTCGGGGAATGTGCTGCGCGTGAAACAAGTGCGCACCGACTGCGACGCCGACGCGCTGCTCCTGCAGTGCGACCCCGCGGGTCCGACGTGTCACACCAAGGAAACCAGTTGCTTTTATCGAAACGTTGAGGCCGACGGTTCTGTCTACTTGGCGGGAGACGGCGTCGCCGAGAACTAACGTAACGCGAGGATATAGTCATGCATCATCCATCACTTGACGAGTTTCGGGGGATTGCGCGCCAAGGCGCGATCGTCCCCGTTTACAAAGAGATTCTGGCGGACGTGGAAACGCCGGTTACGGCCTACATAAAACTTGCCAAGAACCAGCAGTATTCGTTCCTCCTTGAAAGCGTCGAGCAAGCGGACCGGCTGGGGCGCTATTCGTTTCTGGGCGCCAATCCTTCGACGATCTTCCGGTCGAAGGGTGAGAAGGTGACGATTGTCCGGGAGGGCCGCCCTTCGTCGTTCGAGTCGAGAGACCCCCTGACCGATCTGCGAAAACTCATGGAAGAATATACGCCTGTGCCGGTGCCCGGCATGCCCAAGTTCCATGGGGGGGCCGTGGGATACATATCCTATGACGAGGTCAGGCATTTCGAAAAGCTTCCGGATGCCAACCCCGACGCGCTCAACGTCCCGGACCTCTACTTTATCATCACCGATACGATCCTCATCTTCGATCACGTCAACAACCGCCTGAAGATTGTCTCGAATGCCTATGTTCAGGGCGATCCGCAGACCGCATACAACGAGGCGATCCGCAAAATCGATGCGATCGAGCAAACGCTGCGGAAGCCTCTCGTACTTACGAGCGAGCGGATTCATGCGGGCGAAGTGGATAAAGAACCGAGGTCCAGCTTTACCCGGGAAGGATTCTGCGATGCGGTTCGGCGCGCAAAGGAGTACATCAAAGCGGGCGATGCGTTCCAAATTGTCTTGTCGCAGCGCTTCGAACGCGAACTCCACGCCAGCCCCGTTAACGTGTACCGCGCCTTGCGCTGCATCAACCCGTCGCCGTACATGGTCCTGGTGCAGTTCCCGGAGCTTACGCTTGTCGGTTCAAGCCCCGAGGTAATGACGCAAGTGCATGAACGGAAATGCAAGGTGCGGCCGATCGCGGGAACGCGTCCCCGGGGCGGTTCCGCCGCTGAGGACGCTGCCCTCGAGAAGGAGCTCATGGCGGACGAGAAGGAGATAGCCGAGCACATCATGCTGGTCGACCTGGGCCGCAACGACGTTGGCCGCGTCAGCGTGCCCGGCACCGTGGCCCCTACCGAGAAGCGGCTCATGTATATCGAGCGCTACTCGCACGTAATGCACATCGTAAGCGAAGTCGAGGGCACGCTCAAAGACGGGGAAGACGCCTTCACCGCCCTGCGCGCCACCTTCCCGATGGGGACGGTCAGCGGCGCGCCCAAGATACGGGCCATGGAAATTATCGACGAACTCGAACCCGTTCGCCGGGGGCCATATGCCGGCGGATGCGGCTACATCAGTTTTTCGGGCGATATGGACACCTGCATCATTATCCGAACCATGATCATCAAGGACGGCATCGCTTACGTCCAGGCAGGAGCAGGCATCGTTTACGACAGCGTGCCGGAAAAGGAATACGAAGAAACCGTGAACAAGGCCAAGGCGCTGTTCCGGGCCGTCGAATTCGCGGAAAGAGGGCTGGAAACATGATCGTGATTATCGACAACTACGACTCGTTTACCTACAACCTCGTTCAATACCTTGGGGAGATGGAGAGCGATGTCCGGGTATTTCGCAACGACGCCATTGACATCCAAGGGATTCGCGCATTGAAACCCGAGCATCTTGTGGTGTCTCCCGGACCATGCACTCCCCAGGAAGCCGGCATCTCGATCGCCGTCATCCGAGAACTGGGTCCCGAAATACCCACGCTGGGCGTCTGTCTGGGGCACCAGAGTATCGGCGCGGCCTTCGGAGGCGAAATCGTGCGGGCGGACAAGATTATGCACGGTAAGGTCAGTAAGATTTGCCACTTCGGCAACGTCCTGTTCGAGGGCGTCGATTCACCCTTTGAAGCCACCCGCTACCATTCATTGATCATCCGGCGCGAAACATGTCCCGAGGAACTCGAGATCACAGCGGAAACAGACGACAAAACCATCATGGGGGTTGCCAACAAGAAATACCCTATTTGGGGGGTACAGTTTCATCCTGAGAGCATTCTGACGAAACCAGGAAAGCAAATGCTGCGCAATTTCCTCGCTCAGAAGGCGGCGCCTCACAACCCTTGAATCCGCGCTAAGCTACGAAAACTGCACGACTTATATCTTTGACTTTGGGTCGGCCTTGTGTTAGAGTAGGGCGGTAATGTGCAGTGTCGGATTCGGAAAGAAAGGCCTCTCGAAATGACGCAGCCTCCGAAGAACCTGGGGAAGAAGCAGCAGCGGGCCTTAGGGCACCTTGACCGCAACCTGCAATTGTGCCGCGAATTCCTGAACGATTGGTTGTTGTTCAACCAAATCCTGTCCGCATTTCCGGCCGAAAACGCCAAC
>Ga0116148_1003594_pt1 | contig 14170 bp, 17 predicted proteins | sample AD_UKC055_MetaG_FD_89786 | JGI IMG/M metagenome (GOLD analysis project Ga0116148, IMG submission 89786) | Active sludge microbial communities of municipal wastewater-treating anaerobic digesters from USA - AD_UKC055_MetaG | ecosystem: Engineered > Bioreactor > Anaerobic > Digestate | place: USA... | reverse complement strand
TTGGTTAAATAGGGATCGGCAATTTTAGGATCTAGAGCTGAAGTGTTGTAACAATTGCCATTGATTCTGGCTTGAGTTGGATCAGTACCTGGAAAGTAAGCTAATTGAGGTTGATAGTCGACTAGACTGTTCCAGTAGAGACGATTGTTATTGTCTGCAGAGAAGTTAGGGGAGTTGACGGTCATAATTCTGGGAGCGCTGGTGCCGATTTGATATCTCAAATCAAAGTTTAATCCTGAAGGGATTGGGGTGGTATAACCCAAACCAGTCGCACACAATATTGGTGCATTACTGCCGTCATAGAAAGTGCCGGAGACATTGACGAGGCAGTCCCATTTTTTAAACTGGTAACTAAGATTCACCCAACCACTACTGATTGGTGAATGAACATCGTCTGCCTTAGCTTGAACCGTATAAACACCATTAGGTACGGAGGTAATATCTAAATTAAAGGTTGCTACCCCAGAAACGGGTGACACCGGACCATATTCAGTCGATTGACCCGAAAATCTAAGATAAATATTACCTATATCATCCAAACCATTAGCATCACTAACCGCTACCTTAATAGTCATCTGACTCGCATCCGGAAACTGACAATTGTGAAGTCTCACTCCACCACTTGGGTTTGAAATTGGATCGGTTGCACCTGGAGATGTTGGTACAGTTGGTACAGGAAAGGTTGGGGCGATATCACGAGTCGCCAAACAACTATCAATACTTCCATTACACTTCCGATCGCAAGTCCAAGTATAGGTTATAGGATTAACTTTTACTGTCGAAGTTGTCCCCACTGAACACAAACCAGAGGTTGGTGTTGAGGCAAAATTTCCCCCATCAGCCGATCCGCACTCCCCATCAATTATTGACCTGGTTTTAGTACAAGAATCATTGGTTCCGCCGCAAGAACCGGTGCACGTCCAAGTAAAGGTGGTGGCATTAGTTGTTACCGATGAGGCCGTCCCCGAACTACACAAATTTGTTGTCGGGGCAGTACATGAAGAATCAGTTTCTGCCGAGCCACAAGAAGCATTCACTGTCGGTAAATTTGTAGCACTACAATAAGCATAATCAGCATCACTGCAAGTTCCACACTTCCAATTCCACTTGCCATCGCTTCCTACTGAATCAGTCCAAGACAGCTTTCCCGAACTGCATAAACCAGTCGTCGGCCGACTACAAAAACTATCTCCATTAGAACCCCCACATTTTCCATTGACTGTTACACAAGTAGTACAACCAGTATATAAAAAGGTATTCGATGCTGGTCGACATTCTTCATGACACTCTTTAGCATCGCTACTCAAGATACAATCACACTCAGGGATGGTATTCCACCCACAAAAATCATGACTATCTATTACACAGGTATTACTATCTGTAAAAGTACGACTTGAACAATAATAAGTCCTTGAGAAAGATAAATAGACACACGATTCATCGGTCACAGTTCTACTTCCACTACCAGAACAAGTATTTGCCCTTACATCTCCTTTTACTATTAAAAATAATCCAATTAAAATAAATAATAACGTCTTTTTACATCTCATCTAATAAATTTTAGCAATATTTCAGCCCAAATACCAAGTTCAGACAACCAATGGCGAGTCAACAAGTTCTCAATTTAATGAATGTATTTATTGTATGTAACATAAGACAATAACGGCAATTTTCCAGAATGACCATCCAAGACGGTTTTTACATCAGAGTAATTTTCAACCACCACCATTTCTTCATTACCTTTTATATTTCCAATATAGTCTTGTTCGCTTTCTCTCATTGCTTTTAAAGCATCATCTTGCGGCATTAATAAACCAGAAATAAACTCTGAGTTACTATCTATCCGAGGGAAAACAAAATCCAAATAAAAACCAGACTTTTTTGCATCTAGAGCCTTAAATTCCCTACTCTCCAAATCTTCTTTTGTGACATTAAAAAGATTAAACAAAACAACCTGGTCCGTTTTTTCCTCAAGAAATAAATTCACGTCATCTATTGTGGCTAAGCTTTTTATTGCATAACTGGTAGATGAAGCTCCGCCAACCATCTCAACAACCACAACATCCCCATATGCCTTCATAGTCTCTTTCACTGGGAATTCCACTAAAGAAATAACTCTTTTGTTCTCCTTATTTTTAACTCCCACCGCCAAATATTCTTTATTATCTTGAGAAAAATGACCCAATAACATACCCTGAACTACAGTTTCAATACCATTTAAACCACAAAAACCTAAGTCTGCCTTAGACCTTGGATTGTAATAATAAAACATACTTTTTTCCAATTCTGATTCATTATATTTTCCTTCACCTTCCAAAAAACTCTTAAACCTTATATCAATAATCTTTTTTTCAGCTTCACTCAAAACGTCACTAGTTTCAACCCCCCGAGTCGTATCACTTATACCTACACCACTAACATGTGTTTTATCACCGTCAATGGCTTGTTCCGCAGACTTACTCGAAATTGGAGACGATAAACCAACCCCAACCATCATCAAAGACAACACCCTTTGTATCTCTTTATTCATAATCACGCAATTATAACATTTTGTCTTATTTTCTAATTAATTCAACCACAATCCCATTTTCAACCACATTTCTATCTGGCCTAAAACCACCCTTGCTTATATCTGATCTCACAAAACCATCTCTACTTTCTCCCCTCTCTTCTTTTTCGCTATTACTCACCAACGAAATATTAATCGCCTTTAATTTATCCAAATATTTCTTCTCACCAGTTAATTCAAACAACCGCCTAATAAATAACCCGCAAATCGGGTTTTCAAAATATTTATCATCATTATTTTCGAACTGATTATAAAGTTCAATAGAATAATTCAACATACTTTCTCTTTTATCAATATTCTTATACACGTCCAATACTGAAATTCCAAACAAACAAACATTTTGTGAATCGATTGATTTCTTATTTTTTATCAAATTATCGATTTCCAAAAAATAATTATTAATTAAAGCAACATTGTCATTATCGCTAGACCAAAGATGTTTATACGCCAAATCTGTAATACTCCCAAAAAAAGCATCAAAATATCTTTCTTGTAAAGAATAATAAGCCCAAGTAATTGGAGGATAAGCCGCCCCCCCAGCCCTTTTAAATCGCTCTGGCCAATATTTTTTTATTTTGTCATCACTTAAAAATTTTTTTTTCAAACACAACTCCTTTAGCTTATCTTTTCTCGCTTGATCTAAGTGTTTGCTTTGTGCCATTTCATAGCTTGTTTTGCACAACCACAGTGAATCTTTGAGATTATCGTCTTTGTATTTGTCATAAAATAAATCAATATCTCGTTTAACAATTTCTAGGTCTTTGGGATCGCCGTGTTGTTCAAAAAAGTTTAATCTTGCCCAAGTGGCGATTAAACCATCTTTATTACCAACCTTATCATCATCTATCACTTGTTCACAACTCTCTTGCCCACACACTTTTCCCAAGATATACCAACCTTGTTCATTCCTCTGTTCGTCTATCCAATCCAACGTTCTTCGTGCCACTTGGGTATAATCCGTTCGTTTGATTTCCTCTTTTTTTACCTTTTCTACCTTACCTAACTGAACCAACTTTTTCTCTTTGGTCAAAACCGCCGCCATCAAACCCAAAAATATAATTACACAAAAAATTGTTATCACTACCGGTAAACTAAGTTTTTTCACCATCTCTATAAATTAATCATAATCAAATCTTTACCCAAAAACAACCTAAAAACCCACTCCATTGCCAAACTGCCTACTCAAATAGGTATAATCATAACTATACTCTCAATTCCAGTCATCTCTTTTGCATCACTAAATATGACCAAAATACATCATTGGGAATCAAAAAAATCAATAACTACCACTCTCCCTAAAAAAGTCTTCCGTCAATATTTCAATCAAACTCAATATTCACTGTCACAGATTACTTCCATCTTTAAACAATCATTTGCCGACTATCAAGCCAAAAAACTCTCTCTAAAACTATTCTCAGAAATCAGTAATCAACTTTTCAACTACCTTATCCACCATCAACAAGAAAACTCCCCAATCACCGACATTATTCTTATGGCTTCAGAAATCAATTTTTACACTCAATCATCCCAAACTAAGATGGTCCAAAACATCTTGATTGATATTCAAAATTTTATCAATCAAACCAACTCTGATCCTAAAGACTAAATCAACTCAAATACTCCTCAATCCTTACCAACATCTCCCCAACTTCCCTATATCTAGGCTCTGAATCAGATTGTCTCACATAAAAACTTAATTCCCCAATATCCATTAACAACGACCCTAATCGACTTGATTTAAGCTCTGGAGATAATCGCCCAAACAAACAATTTCCTATACTACAAAAATCATCAAACCCTAAAACTCCATCCTTAAAATCATCAAAAACTAGTTTTATCAATCTCCATACATTATCACCAGACATATCTTCCATTAATTCTAATCCTAATTTATTCAAATACTCCCTAAATTTTTTATCCGGAAATCCAGTATTTATCTCTCCTTTTGAGGTTAATATCTTAGTCATAAAATAAAAAGTTCTACACAAAACCAACAAAACATCACCAAAACACAAATATTATACCCCAAACATCAAATTATCTCCACCAAAATACTTTTTTAATCATTATTAAATTTTTCTCCTAAAACCCAAAAATACTGACCTTCCAATATACTTACATCTTGACATACAAACAACCGATATGATTTACTGAATATAGTTAATCATTATTTTGATACAAGAGGAGCCACCAAATGGACAATCAAACCGACTCACAAGACAAACTTGTGAAACAACCATCTGCCACCAAAAAAGTCAATGATATCTCTATTGACAACCTCCCCGATCTCTTAACCGTTGCCGAAGTTGCCGACCTTTTACGGGTCAGCAAACTCACCATCAAACGCTGGGGTAAACGCGGCAAACTCCCCGCCATTCGCATCAACGCCCGTGGCGACCGCCGTTATCGCAAAGAAGCCGTTCTTTGGCTTTTGGGTATCCAAACCGAGTAACCCCTCTACTCCCTGCCCGCTTTCAAACCTTATTTTTACTCTCGCAAACTCTTATTTTCTCCAAACCCTCCGCCCCCCGCAGTGACGGGGGCACCTCCCTTAACAGGGAGGATTTTCTCTGCCGAATAATTTTAACTATTTTCTCCTTGACCAACTCAAAATTATCCATTATTTCCTCATTTTTAAACCTCAAAGTTTTAATACTCAAACAATTCAAATATTCATCCCTCAACACGTCATTTTCTCTTTTGTTTATATGAGAATCTCCATCAATTTCAATTGCTAATAATAACTTAGAACAATAAAAATCCAAAATAAACCTATTTATTGGTTTCTGTCTAGTAAATTTAACCTCTTCCGGTTTCTTTCTCAAAAATCCATACCAAATTTTAGCTTCAGCCCTAGTTAAATTCTTTCTGTTTATTCTCGATTTTGACTTCAACTCTTCCAAATATCTCCAATGGCCCTTTTGTGTCACCATCTCCAAATCAACAACATCTTTCATTACCATCAATTATAAACTTATCTCCCTGCTTGACCGCCGTGGTGGTTTAAAGGAGACGTCCCGCAACTGCGGGACAGAGGGTTTTGTCTTATTCAAGAATCCTGAATCTTACATCTTAAATCTTTTTTAATCTCCCTGCCTGACCGCCGTGGTGGTTCAAGGGGAGATGCTCCACCGCAGCGGCGGGGGAGCAGAGGGGTTTTACTTTCCTGAAGACCTGTCCGCCTACTAGCGGATCTGATATCTGAGATCTTTATAACTTGACAAACTTTATAAACTTTATGAACTTGATGAACTTTACAAACTTACTCTCCCCTTCGGCGTTCTCTTTATCAAGCCTTTTTTCATCAAAAACGGTTCGTAAACCTCGGTAATCGTCCCCACATCCTCCGACAAACTCGCCGCCAAATTCTCCACTCCCACCGGCCCCCCGTGATACTGATTTTTGACTATATCTAAATACCGTCTATCTGCATCAGACAAACCCAATTCATCTACTCCCAACATTTTCAAAGCCTCTTCCACTTCCTTCAAAGTTATCAACCCGTCATTTTTAACTTCGGCATAATCTCTCACCCGCTTCAACAACCGATTGGCAATCCGCGGCGTCCCCCTCGACCTTTTAGCAATCGATCTGGCCGCCTCCGACTCAATTTTCACCCCCAACACTTCTGCCGTCCGCTCCACAATCTCCCCCAAATCTTTATCTTCATAAAAATCTAACTGCTGGACATAACCAAATCTATCTCTCATCGGTCCCGAAATCAATCCAATTCTAGTCGTCGCCCCCACCAGTGTAAACTTTTGTAAATTCAACCGAACCGTCTTGGCCGCCGGTCCCTTGCCCAAAACTATATCCAAAGCAAAATCCTCCATCGCCGCATAAAGCATCTCCTCCACCAACTTATTTAATCGATGAATCTCGTCTATAAACAAAAAATCCCCCTTCTTTAAACCCGTTAAAATCGACGCCAAATCCCCCGCCCTGGTCAGTGCCGGTCCCGAAGTAATCTTGATATTGCTACCCATTTCCCGCGCCATTAAGCATGCTAATGTTGTCTTCCCCAACCCCGGCGGCCCATAAAACAAAATATGATCCAACTGTTCACCTCTTGATTGCGCCGCCGTCAAAAATATTTTCAACTGTTCTTTAATCTTTTCCTGACCAATAAATTCATCAAGCCTCTGCGGCCGCAATTTTTTCTCCGCCATTTTTTCCGCCACCTCCGGCTTCGGATCCAAGGTCTTATTTTCTTTTATTTTTTTATGTTTCATGTTACAACCAACCAATCACGCCCTCCGAGCAATCGGAGGGACATTTTTTTAATATTTTCCTGAGATCTGACATCTGAGATCTGAGATCTAAATATTCCCCAAACACCATTGTATCTTTTCCTCAATAATAACTATTTCTTTTGGTAATTTAGCCATCACTTTTTCTATCTCCTTCCGCTCAAATCCCAACTGTTTCAAACTCAAAAACACTTCATCCGGTTCAGCCTGATTATCACTTGCATTCAAATCCAACTCTCCCCAACCACCAATTTTTGGCTTTAAATCAATAATAATTCTTTGAGCCGTCTTCTTGCCAATTCCTTTTATTTTTTGAAAAAAATCGACATCAGCCTCACCAATCGCTTTTACCACCTCCCCACTTTCTACTTCTCCCAAAATCCCCGCCGCCGTCTTCGGTCCCACTCCCGACACCGAAATCAACATTTTAAACAACTCCACCTCTTCCCATTTTTCAAATCCAAACAAATTGATTTCATTTTCCGACACCGCCATATAAGTTGATACCATTACTTCCTCCCCTTCATTATGATTTTTGACAAAATTTCTCCCCACCCAAACACTGTAACCCACCCCGCCGACCTCAATTTCACAATTTTGTCCCCGCATCCTGTTTATTTTTCCTCTCAAGCTAGAAATCATACTCTCATTTTACACTACTCCGTCTTCACCTCGCCGTCTAATTTCAAATTTTTCTCATATTTATCTATCTGTTCTTGGCTGACCCCATCCACATTTATTAAAAAATACTCCGGACTGTCCCAAACCGGCTCCAAGGTTTCATGTATATTCTCGCTTGTCTCCTGATACCAATGTTTTACCGAACCCATTACAAAAAATCCAAAAATATCGCTCACCTTTTCTGGATTTTCCCTTAGATAATCTATATTCCAACCGGCCACATAAGCCTCATATTCCTGTATCTCCACCGGCATCCCCGGATAATATTTATATTGCAAAGCATGAATCAACTCATGTTCCAATAACAACAAACTCTTTAAATAATTATCTTGACTCTTTTTATCTATATTTACCCCCACTGTTTTTTCTTGATCTAAATAAACCGCTCCCGCAAAAGGATATTTTTCAAAAAAATTACCACAATCACTTTTTGATCTCACTCTGACTCCATTACCATCTGCTAACTCTCTCAAAAAAGCTTCATATTCACTAGGATTGGCGAATCTGTATTTTCTGTCGGGCAAACCATATTTGGCTCGAACTTTCATTTGATCAGTTTCCAGTCTGTCTATTAATTTTGAATCTTCCAAACCCATCCCCATTACATATTCCACCAATCGATCCACTCTCGACTGAGATATTCTCATCTCTATTTTTTCTGCCAGCGATTTTATTTCTATCGGAGCTGTTTCATTTTTAACTTCCATAAATCATTATCTCACCATAACCAAACCATATCAAACTACCAAATCCCGATTAGTAAACAAATAAGTTAATCCTACTGCCACCGCATCCGAAGCGTGAGACGGTGAAATATTTTCTTCCAACCCCAAAAAATTACGCACCATTATTTCCACTTGTTCTTTCTCCGCCCGACCATAACCCACCAAAGCTGTTTTCACTTGCAATGGCGTAAACTCCACTACCTCAACTCCATTTTTCTGACCGCAAACCTTGATCACCCCAATTGCTTCCGCCACTTTCAGTGCTGACTTGGCATTTTTGGCAAAAAACAAACTTTCTAAAGCTATCGCCTCCACCTTGTACTTTTTAATCAATCTTTCCAATTCCCTATAAATTTTTCCCAATCTTTTCGCCGACTCTTCCCCAATCTTTGTCCTCAAACACCCGCAAGCTACCAATTCAAATTCACTTACCAACCCCTCTTGATCAATCAACGTTTTATTCTTAAATCTTTTCACCTTACAACCTGATGAACTTGACAAACTTGATGAATTTGATGAATTTGACAAACTGACATCTGACATCTGAGATCTAAGATCTAATACCGCCCACCCGGTATTCGCCAATCCCGGATCAATTCCTAAAATCATAACCAATCATAACAGTTAAAACTCTATCACCACAACCATAAAACATCCCAAATCTTCACTTTATTAAAATTTTCAAATTGCTTTACAACTTATAGGATAAAACTCATTTTCTCCACTTTTCCACATCACCATCCCATATTTTTTTACTATCTCCAAAAATCTATTTTATAAGACATATTTCAGGTTCAAAATTCACTATTTTTTATCCTTAAATCTGTTTTATTGTTTTCCTGAGATCTGAAAAACTGAGATCTGATACCTGTCCACCCACCGGCAGATTCTTAAATCTTGTATCTAGAATCTTCCTCCCCTGTTAAGGGGAGATGTCCCGCCACTGCGGGACAGAGGGGTTTTGTTTTCCTGAAGACCCGTCCGCCCACCAGCGGATCTGACATCTGAGATCTGAAAAACTGAGATCTGAAAAACTGAGATCTGAGATCTGACATCTGAGATCTAAATTAAGCTATAATCCTCTTATGGACACCAACCAACTTTTCTCCAATCTCAAGTCCCAATTCCCCAACCTTGAAATTTATCAACATCACCCGCTCGCCCCCTACACCACCGTCAATATAGGCGGTCCTGCCGACATTTTTCTCCACTCCACCTCTTCCCACCAACTAACCCAAATCCTACAATATCTACGATCTATCAACTACGATCTAATATCTATTTTAGGAAACGGTTCCAATACTCTTATCGCCGACTCCGGCATCCGCGGTCTGGTTATCAAAAATAGCTCTGACCAATTTACTCTTCTCGACTCAGACTCGCCAACCACTACCGCTTCCACTTCCATTTCTGCCCACCGCACCGAAAACGATCCCAGCAAATATCTCAACTTTTCCCAAATCGACTACGACGAGTCCGATCAACCCCAAGTTTTGGTTAAAATTGACTCCGGTTGCAATCTGCCTCAAATTATCAATCAACTCATTGATGCCGGCATCACCGGTCTTCAATGGTTTGGTTTTATTCCTGGCACTATTGGCGGCGCTGTTTTTGGCAACATCCACGGCGGCACCCATCATCTTTCCGATTTTATCGTTGAAGTTGAAGTTTTTGACCTCAACACCGGCCAAATCAAAACTATCCCCAAAGCCGACCTCTCTTGGGATTATGACCATTCTTCTTTTCAATCTCAACCCAACCTAATCATCCTGTCCGTAACTCTTTCTCTTTATCGTGGCGACACTAATCGTGCCAAAGCCGCTGTTCAGGCCTGGATTGCTCAAAAATCAGCTGTTCAACCCACCAATTCCCTCGGTTCAATTTTTCAAAATCCGCCCCTAGATATTTGTCAAAAAATTTGGGGTGAACAAAAATCCACCGGTTGGATTATTGACAATCAACTCCAACTCAAAGGCACTCAAATCGGCGACGCTCAAATCAGCCCCAAACATGCCAATTTTATCGTTAACAACGGTCAAGCCACCGCCACCGACTATCTTTCACTTATCAATCTGATTCAAACCCAACTCCATCAAAAATTTAATTTCAGTTTTGATCTGGAAATCAAACTTCTCGGGGATTTTCAAAATTAAAATAATTTCACTTATTTACTTTTTGTTTTTTGTTTCGTCCTTTTGGACTCATCAGTATTGGCTCCACCAATAGACAAACAGAGTAAAAGAAGGAACCCTAAAATAGGCACAAACCTACTAAGGTTTTCTTTTACTCCAAAAAAGTGGTTATGCTAAGTAAATCGGTACCGAAGTCATCATAACCCCCTCCAAATACCGACTGGAACGGCTAATCTCAGCATTTTGATCGTCGAACCAAAAGCCGTTCCGCCAAAAACCTATCAGCTCGTCTGTTTTATCCATCAGATAAATTGGATAACTTCTCCGATTGGAAGATAACAATCTAGATAGATTCACCGACTTTACCGCCGAAACATCAATGGTTCCCAAGTAAACTCCGGTGGCATCATCCATCTCATCGTCAAATTTAATGCCGATAGTTTTCATCAGTTCGAAAGTTTTCTCATCAGCCTCAACCAAACTTCCATAGGTCAATTCCTGCGACGGGAACAACACATCCTGTTGTCCTTTCCCTCCGGTCACCCGAACTCTAGCTACCATATTATCCTCCTTTTATCCCATCCATACTGGTGTACGACTATATTTAACTATGTCGTCATTGGACCTAAACCCCATCACTAACCCTGTCTCAAACCAATGACCATAAATCACCCCTATTTCATCCATCAAACAAATTGAATGATTTGTTTTAAATGCCCATTCTTTGTCACACTTGTTCATCAGGTCAAAAGGGTTGATCGATTCTGCCTTTGGATAAGGAAACATATAGATATACAAATTCCCTTCCTCCCGGACCTCAGCTCCCATCCGACACAAAATCTGATGCATCGGACGACCTCCGCCACCAACATCGGAGGATTTTTTACCAAATATTCTCAACATTTCTACCATCTCATCTGACATCACATCTGGCAACAAAAAATATTTAAAATAACCACTCCATCTCGGAAAACAAAGCGTATAATACATCTCGTTTTCCGTTCCTACCCAAATCACTCCCTTCTTACACCGCCCTCTCCTAGACATTAAATCATCAGCCTGCCTTAATAATAACAACCCCGGCTCAGTAAATTGCATAACCATACCTCCAAAAAATTTTTACCCGCTTTTGGGTAGAACTTAACCACTCTAAATGATCAAGTTCCACTCAAAACCGGTCTGTCAATGTGCCCCTGTTTCGTCCTTTTGGACTCATCAGTATCGATTTCACCGATAAACAAGGTCAGGGGAATAAAAATTTAAGCTTATAACTAAGTAAAATTTTTATTCCCCAAAAGGGTTAAGCAGAGAATCTCGTTCTGGCAAATCCAGACAGAAACCGTCGGAATTCAACCGAATTTTCATCGTCAATAAACCGACCATCAAACCATATAGCTATCAGGTCTTTATCCTCATTAACAAAGTAAACCGGCCAAGAAACTGTACTGCCGATAATCTTCGAAAAATCAACCTCTGACAAATAAGATATATTCCTGATGGTATAAACCACCACTCCATCTTCCAGAACCTGCTTGTCGGAAACAGATTCCAAAGACTCAACAAACGATTCTTGATTTAAAATTCGTTTATCAACCTCCAACAACCAGTTCGTGTTAGCGGTTGCCTCTTTTGTGTAAAAGGGCAAATCTTCTATCAACTTGATCATTGTAGTATAAGCTTGTAGTTCCAACCCTGGAAACCACACCCTCAGTTCTTCGTTGCCATGTTTTACCTTTAAACTTATCGCCTTCATTACTTTCTCCTAACCCTTTCTTTTTAATGTCCCTCACACTTGCTTTTAAGTATGAGTAATTGAATTCTACTTTTTCAGTAGTGTCGCATTGTACCTCAAACCCCATCTTAAATCAAGATTATAGGATAACTCACCCCTTCAACACCCTGCCCACAAACTTTGGCAACACCAATTGCCGTTTCCATCTCTTTGGTTCTTTAATCAACGAATACAACCACTCCAACCCTATTTTCCGCCAAACTTTTGGTGCTCTTTTTAAATCACCGCTGTAATAATCAAAACTCCGCCCCACCCCCATAACTATCCCCACTTCAATCTCTTCCAAATTCTCTCCAATCCATATTTCTTGTCGTTTCATCCCATACGCTACCAACAAAATATCCGGTTTAAACTTATTAATTTCCTTTTTTACCGTCTCATTTGTCATCATCGGTTCACCAGCACAAGCTCCAATCTGGGTTTTCTTTAACCCAGCTTTCTTCCTCAACACTTCCGCCGCTCTCACCGCTCGATCTCCCCAACCTCCCAACAAAAACATTTTTTTGTTGTATTTCTTTGCCATCTTCGCCAAATCCACCACCAAATCCGCTCCCGATGCCACCTTATTTTTATACTCCCCCTTCAAAACCCTCACTCCAGTCCTAAAACCCCACCCCAACCTCCTCATTTTACCCTGACATCTGACATCTGAGATCTGAGATCTTCTCTTTAACTCATGTGCCCATATCAAACCAATCCCATCAATCACATTCAAGCTCGTTTTGGTTTGCAACAATCTCTTAAACTGTCGGTCTTTTTCCGCCGCCATCACAAACTCCGGATTTACCGTCGCCACCCAATATTTTCTTCTCCCCTCTCTCAACTTGCTTTCTAGCTCTTTTAGCACTCGACACTTGTCTCCGCCAAAAAGAGGAATATCAAACATTTTCCAATAACTTAGGGTATAAACATCACTAGACCTCACCAATTTTTTAACCTTTTTTGACCTCTGAACCTGTTTTTTTGTCTTTTTTTTGGTCATTGGTCAATTTTAGCATTTTTCCCATCCAAATTTTGGGGCAAAAATATCTTAAAAATTATCCTATAACCAATTTTATTAAAGCTAACAGTTTAACTGTATCACCTTCTTATACCTCAAAATTTTATAAGATAAATTATCAAAAAATTAACTTACCGTAATTTTTACCATTTAGAACAATTATTTTACTCACAAAATCAAACTCAAATCAGCTAATTTTATCCTTTTTTTCTTTAAAACAAAAATTTTCACAAAACCTCACTTATAATGCCAAAAATAATCAAAAAAATATCTTAAAAAATCTCACCATCCTTTATTTTATAGGTTAAAAACCAAAACTATATCACTTGATCGCCCGCCGATAGACTTCCAAATTTTCTATCGCCATCCCCGTCCCTTTAATCACACACAATTGCGGTTCCAAAGCCACATGAGCCGACACCCCAATTTCCCTGGTTACCAAGGTATTAAAATTCTTCAACTGCACCGTTCCCCCACTAAGCACTATCCCTCGATCAACAATATCCGCCACCAACTCCGGCGGCGTTATTTCCAAAGTATCTCTGATTGCCATGATAATCATTTCCAACATCGGCTTAATCGCCTCATACACCATTTCATTATCCATCATTATATTTTTTGGCAAACCGTAAACTGCATCCCGACCATTAACCTCAAATGACTCCACCTTCTTGGGCTTAATTGCTGATCCTAATTTTATCTTAACCACCTCTGCTGTTTGTTCTCCCACCACTAAGTTAAAATTCTTTTTCAAAAAATCCACAATCGCCATATCCAGCTTATTACCGCCCACTTTAACACTTTTATGAGTCACTACCCCCCCCAAAGCTATCACCGCCGCTTCCGCCGCTCCACCGCCAACATCCACAATCATGTTCCCAAACGCCTCAGATACCGGTATTTTAGCTCCAATCGCCGCCGCCAACGGCTCATCAATCAAATAAGCCTTTCTCGCTCCTGCCGACAAAGCCGCATCCAACACCGCCCTTTGTTCCACTTGAGTCACTCCTGCCGGCACACA